>Ga0247842_10003341_pt1 | contig 21838 bp, 12 predicted proteins | sample LaCruzMarch2015__3_FD_192411 | JGI IMG/M metagenome (GOLD analysis project Ga0247842, IMG submission 192411) | Freshwater microbial communities from meromictic Lake La Cruz, Castile-La Mancha, Spain - LaCruzMarch2015_19m | ecosystem: Environmental > Aquatic > Freshwater > Lake | place: Spain...
GCCGCATTGGTCGCTCCCGACGGTTCGCTGATCGAGAAGCGCGTTGAACCGAGTCGTATGCGTGAACCTTACCCAGCGATTCGAGATCAAATCACTCAAATTGTTCTTGATCTGGTTAGAATATCAGATCAAAAGCCGCTGCTTGTCGGGATCGGTGTGGCCGGATTGGTCGATGCTGATCGCAGGAAGGTCTTGGCGGCGCCGAATTGCCCCGGCGTTATCGGACAACCACTCACAAACGATGTTGAACAATCCACCGGCATCTATTGTCTGATGGACAATGACGCCAATGTGATGGCGCTTGGGGAACGATTTATCGGAGCAGCCCAAAGGTGTGACGACCTCGTAGCGGTTACACTCGGCACTGGCGTCGGTGGAGCGATTATATCAGATGGCAGATTGATACGAGGATTTACCGGCGGCGGCGGCGAGATTGGTCATGTTTGTATCGAACGAAACGGCCCTCGCTGCGGATGTGGAGCGAATGGGTGTCTCGAGACGTTCATCGGGATGAAAGGGATCTTCCGTTGGATTAGTCGAAACCAACCTGCATTGAAAGGCATGGGAATCGCTCATCTGATCGAGATTGGTCAGGCAGGAGATTCGAATGCTGTGGAAGTCTTCAAATATGTCGGACAAACTCTTGCCATAGGGCTCGCTGGAATGGTTAATATCTTTAATCCATCCGTACTGCTAGTTGGCGGTGGAGTAGCCACAGCCGGGAAGTTGTTATTAGAACCGTTGCAAGAAGAGCTGAAACTGAGGGCGTTTGGAGTTTATCTCCAGGGAATCGAAATTCGAGCGGCAGCTCTGGGCAATTGGGCGGGCGTCGTCGGGGCAGCGAGACTCGGCAGTGAATAACGAATTGAAATACGAGAATATTTTGTAACAGGGCAATTTATAGTCTTCTTGGCGTGTCCTCCCCGATAAGAAACCTGTCCGAGTATTATTTATACTCTCTTTTCCCCTACTGCCAACCCGCCGCGGTTGGCAGAAATTATGCAGAATCATAGGTTGCTCTACCAACCACGGCGGGTTGGTAGTGGGAGTGAGGCGATTTAGTATTCTCGGACATGCTCGAAGGCGGGAATGACAATACGTCTGCAACTACAATCCACCCCGTCATAACTGCGCAGCGATCCTCTATAATGAAGAACGGATAACGATATCATTCGTTATCCGTTCTTCGTTTTTCGTTTATCGTTTTTACGCCTTCCCAACCTTCACCATCTCACCCTTGTAGAGGAATCGCTTAATCTTCCTTGTCGAAGTCTTCTGGAATTCCTCGGACTGTATTCTGAAACTCCGGATCCGCTTATAATCAGCCAGATCCACTTGAGCTGCTTCGACGTCAGCCTTGATAAGACGATCGACATCTTCCGGCGTCGCCTTTACTTTCTTCCCCTGCTCTTCGAAGTAAAGGTCAACCTGTTCGTAATCCGGATAGATAAGAGCGCAAACTTCCTCGCCGTAACCTGATTCCCGTGGAGTTCCCAGCGCCAGTGACTCTGCGATAAAGCGCTGTCGGTTAAGGTAGTACTCGATCTCCTCAGGGTAAACATTCTTGCCCCCACCCGTCACGATGATGTTCTTCTTTCGCCCTACGATCTGTAAATAGCCATCCGGATGGATGATGGCAAGATCGCCGGTCATCAGCCAGCCATCCTTTGTAAGCACGTCTTCTGTGGCTTGTTTGTTTTTATAGTAGCCAACGAAGATGTTATCGCCCTTGATCAGCACTTCCCCTACGCCCTGCTCATTTGTATCCACCAGCTTGTGCTGGACGCCGGGAAGCGGTGGGCCGACAGTAACGGCGCGAGAGCGCCACGGGGGATTAACATGAGTGCACGGGGCAGCTTCAGTTAGTCCGTAACCTTGCAGCATACGGATCCCAAAGCGATTAAAAAAGTCGGCTACCTGCGGATCCAGCGGGCCGCCGCCTGACACAAACAACCTTACCGAACCAAGCCCAGCCTTCTCGCGTATTCCGGCAAAGAGTTTCTGACCGAGATCAAATCCAACCTTCTCGCCCAACAATGATGTTCCGTAGAGCACATTGAATAGATAATGCGGAATACGACCCTTTTTCTTGATTCCGCGAACTATCCCTGCGTGCAGTTTCTCGTACAACAACGGTACAGCGACCATTATTGTAGCCTTGGTCCCCCGCATGTCGGCGATCAGGTCTGTGCTCTTCAGGCTTCGGGCGTAGGTTATTGCAGCACCGCAGTAGATCGGCAACAAGAATCCAGTTGTGCACTCAAATGCGTGATGAATCGGCAGAACCGAGAGGAATACGTCGCCGGGACCGAGATGAATCAAACGACTCGCTGACGCAACATCGAACGCTACATTGCGCTGGCTGAGCATTACGCCTTTCGAGTGCCCAGTTGTTCCGGACGTATAGAGTAGCGCGGCGAGATCATCAAGTGAGCGTTTCGGCAGCGCTGTTGTTGATTTCGCGCCTGATGCTATGACATCCTCAATCGGAAGCGCATCTTCAACTTTTTGACTGCTGAGACAGACCAGCTTCTCGATGTTCGGAATCACCGCCATCTCGGATACGTCGCGCAGAAACTTTGGCGTCGCCATCAGAATCCGTGCTCCGGAATCGACCAGTATATGACGAATTCCCGAAGGAGGCATCAGACTGTCAACCGGTACAGCCACTGCGCCGGAACTCTGTGCGCCCAGATAGGCGACTCCCCACTCCGGACGGTTCTCGCCCAGTATTGCCACCCGATCTCCCGGCTTGATGCCGAAAGAGACCAACCATCGGGCGACTGCGATCACCTTTTCATGGAATTCTTTGTAGGTAATTTCGCGATATTGCTCTCCTGTCCAGATTCTCATCACGATTTGGCTACCAAAGTCGCGCGCTGAGCGTTCAGACAGTTCGCTTAAAGGAAAGATGCCCCGATCAGGGCGAAGGTGGGATTCGTAGTCGTCCAATGCGGGACTCCGAATGCGATGGTTTAAGAATTAGGAACTTGGATACGCCAATGGATGAATCGGGCAGGCGGGTGAAATTGGCGTGACCTAATTTTGTTTAAAAGGAAAAAAGTGGGCGATACCGGTCTCGAACCAGTGACCTCCTGCGTGTAAAACAGGCGCTCTGACCAACTGAGCTAATCGCCCGGAAAACTATGTTACTCTCTCGAAGGAGTCCGTCTAAGAATAGGCGAATATCGCGATTCACTCCTACTGCCAACCCGCTGCGGTTGGCAGATATCGTGCCTATTCAACTGTTTAGACTGTCAACCACGGCGGGTTGACAGTAGGAGTGAATGCCAAATCTCACTTCTTAGACAAACTCAAAAGTCGGAACGACGCGATCTGCCTGCTACTCCGCCTTCTTATCCTTTGCCATCACCGCGAGGGGGAAAATAACGAGGTAAGCCAGCAACAGAATTAACGGCGCAACGCTGCGTGAGAGCGGATTATCCCACGGTCCGATTGAAAGAACGATATATCCGACCACCAGCACAACCAAGCCTAAAAGATAGAGCTGGATGTTCCGTTTTCCGATTGGGATGGGCGGCGGCCACGGAGCCGCGCTCTTTTTATCCTTGGGAGGCACTTTTTTTACTCCTCTGAGTTCATTTGCGACTGTAACGAATACACCTTGTGCTCTGGTCGCAACGTAATTATAATATAAGATGTGTCCGTCGCAAACGCCAATAGACCGTCCGACGCACAAATCACTAAATTCGGGAGATTCCATTGACGCCCGGTCTCGACATTACCCTTTTCTATATCACCTTCGTCTTTTACTTCGCCGGCTTCCTCGCCTTCAGCATGCACGCTGCCTTCAAAGGCGCCGTCTGGCATAAGCTCGGGCGAAATCTCTTTATCATCGCCTTGCTCCCTCACACTGCTGCGTTCATCGCGCGCTGGAGCATCTCCGGGCATGTCCCGCTCTCGAACATGTATGAATATATGTCATTAATGAGCTGGATGGCAGTGGTAACTCTACTCTGGGTCTATTTCCGCTACGATAAACCGGCAATCGGGACATTTCTTTCGCCGGTTGTCTTCATGTTCATGGTCGCCGCTGCCCTCCTACCAAAGGAGATGAGTCAGTCGTTAATGCCCGCTCTTCGCAGCGTCTGGTTAGCCATCCATGTTTCGATGGCAGCGCTGGGAGCCGGTTGTTTCTTAATCGCCTTCGCAGCATCGTCGGTCTATCTCATCCGTAAATACGTCCCTGTGGACCACGCTAAGGCTCGCGAACTTCAATCCAGGATGAACAAATCCGCCATCATCTTCCTTGTCGCGGTTCCGCTTGGTCTCGCTGCGATTATGAGTATCATCGGTCTCGCGCCGCCCACTCCTGATTCACACTTTGGCCCGGCAGGAAGTTCCTTCAATCCGGGTGGTTTCTTCGCCTCGGCAGGAATGACCTTCATTTTCAGCTTGTTGCTCCTATCGTTCTTCTGGCCCGGGAAAAAGGGTACAGACCGAAGTGGTTTTGGAGGTTGGCTCTTTATTTCAGTAGTGATGAGCTTTCTTGCAGGCGGGTTAATCGAAGGACTCCTGCTCCGCACCGATTGGTTAGGTCTGACACACGACCTACCTTCAGCAGACGGCGGAGGCGTCACTAAATCGGCGTGGTTAATCTTTGAATTCTTTGGCGTCGCCTACGTAGCCGGATTGATCGCTTCTTTTGCGATGTTCCCCGTCTTAAAGGCGATCAGCAAGCTTCCAGCCGAGCGTCTGCCGATCAGTCTCGACCTGTTAGACGAGATCAGTTACAAATCGGTATCTCTCGGCTACCCGCTATATACTGTTGGCGCTTTGTTCGCAGGCGCGATCTGGGCGGAACAGGCGTGGGGACAATTCTGGTCGTGGGATCCTAAAGAAGTCGGCGCGCTCATCACCTGGCTTTTCTTCAGCGGCTACCTTCACGCACGATATCAGCGCGGCTGGACCGGTTCCCGAGCCGCTGCACTGGCAGTTGCTGGTTTTCTTATCGTCTTGCTCTCGTTCTTCGGGAATTATTTCTTTGGAGGTCTTCACGCCTACGCTTAAGAGACGCATAGTCCTTAGGTTCGCCATTTTCCTTGCGGTGTTCGCGTGCGGACTTCTGTCGCATACGAAAACGGCTCACGCGCAGTCTTTCGGCCAGAATAAGGTTCAGTACAGCTACTTCGACTGGCGCTATCTCGCCGCCGAACACTTCGACTTGTATTACTATCAAGGTGGACGAGCAACGGCTGACTTCGCCATTGAAGTAGCCGAAGCAGGCTACCGCGACTTGACTCAACGGCTCCGTTATTCCGGCGCGGGCGATAAACCTCTCGTTCTGGTTACCTATCAGTCGCACAACGATTTTGAACAGACCAACGTAACTTCCGAACCGCCGGAAGAATCTGTCGGGGGCTTTACCGAGTTCCTTAGGACGCGCGTCGTCGTCCCCTTCGAGGGAAACCACGAAGACTTCCGGCATGTAATTCACCATGAACTGACGCACGCCATCACACTAACGCTTCTCTACGGTCAGGGCTTCGGCGCCGTGTTGAGCGGCGTCTCCCAAGCCCGTCTCCCGCTATGGTTTATCGAAGGTTTGGCTGAATATCAGTCGCGCAACGGTCTCGATTCAGAGACTGAAATGTTTCTCCGGGACGCTGTGGCGAACGACAACCTCCCCGAAATCTACCAACTCGAGGAGATGGGGTATTTAGGCGTATATAAGTGCGGGCAATCGATCCTTTACTATATCGCATGGCGCTATGGTGATGAGAAGATTGGGGAGATTCTCCATCAGATGAAGGGGATGCGCGACTTTGAGCGCGCTCTGAAAGCGACAATCGGCATCGACGAGGAAGAACTCTCCAAAAGGTGGCGCCGCTTCCTGAAAGAGCGCTACTGGCCTCAAGTCGCAGAACTCGATCCTCCCGCCGTTCATGCTACCCAGTTGACCGACCATACTAAAGAATTCTGCTACGTCAACACCGGCCCGTCGATTTCACCTAATGGCGAGTACATCGCCTTCTTGTCTGACCGGTCGGACTACTTCGACATTTATCTGATGCGGACGCTGGATGGAAAGATCGAGCGACGGCTTGTTCACGGCCAACGCACCGGCGAGTTTGAAGAGTTGAAATGGCTCCGGCCAGGCATCAGTTGGTCTCCCGACGGCAAACGTATTGCCGTCGCAGCCAAAGCGGGATCGAGGGACGCAATTCAAATTGTTGATGTCTCCAACGGCAAAGTCATCCAATCACTTAAATATGACAGCGACGGTCTTTTCAGTCCCTTCTGGTCACCCGACGGTGAACGCATTGCTTTCGTCTATGTTTCCAACGGAAAGAGTGACCTTGCGGTAACAGACCTGAAGTCAGGCGAGATGCAATTGGTGACAAATGATCTCTATGACGACGCCGATCCTTCCTGGTCGCCAGACGGCTTAAAATTGCTCTTCACATCCAACCGGAATGGCGTCGAGATCGATACTTCACTGAAAACTTTGGATGGACTGCCAATTTCACAGTTCGATGTGTACGAGATTTCGTTGGACGGAAGCGGCCTTGCGCGAATCACCGACGATCACTCGATCATCCGCACGCCGATCTGGACACCGAAGGAGAACACAATCCTCTATGTGAGCAATCGCTCCGGAGTTTTCAATCTCTATACACGCAATCTCTCGACCGGCGTCGAAAATCCACTTTCAAATGTCGCTACGGGCTGTTTCCAACCGTCGCTCGCAGGCAAGAGTCACTCTCTTACCTTCGCGAGTTTCTACGACTCGGGTTATGACATTTTTCTGCAGAACGACGTCTTCGGAAATGAATCGTCCATCGCGGCACGAGTGATGCCCGTTCCGGATCATGTTCCTCCGGCTGCAATGCTTGACAGCAAGATCGAAACTGGAACCGCCGATTATAGCGAATACGTCTTTGACCGGCTGTTCAGCGGAGACTTAAAAGAGGAACATATTGAGGCGGACACTTCGAATCAGTTGATCCGCAGCCGCGACTCGACCGGCAAATACGAGAGCCATCCTTATCACGCTTCACTCGCTCCGGACTATGTTTATCTCTCGGCCTCCTACAGCCCATACTTCCGGGCGCAAGGTTCGGGCATGGTGCTCTTTTCCGACGTCCTCGGCAATCATCAGCTTTACCTGAGCCTCGACCTGAATCGCAACGCCGAGAACAGCAACTTCTACACGTTTTACAACTTCCTTCCCCACCGACTCGGTCTTGGCGTTGGAGCCTTTCATTACGCCTATGCGTTCTTCACCAACGGAGCCTGGTGGAGGGATCGCAACTATGGGCTGTTCGCGCAGTCGTCGTATGCCTTGAATCATTACAACCGTTTTGAATTCGGAGCCGACTATAGCGTCATCGACCGATCCGTCTTGGAAGGCGTGCCTTTTTTCGGCCCGGACCGGACCACACGATCGACCGTCATGCCGCACATCGGCTATGTTCACGACACTTCGATCTGGCGCAGCGCGACCGGGCCCTCGAATGGGGCGCGCTGGCGGCTCGACGCACTCTGGAGCCCCAATTTCGGCGCGAGCGGCGAAAGAGTCCCGTTCACTACGCTTGCCGGCGATTGGAGACGCTACTTCGCCTATAAAAAGGACTACACGCTCGCTTTCAGGCTTTCTGGTGCAGCATCCTACGGCAAAAACCCCCAGAAATTCTTCATGGGGGGAGTCTCGAACTGGTTCAATCCACGTTTCGACAACAACACTGGCGAAGTTTCGGTTGACCGGATTGAGGATATCTACTACTCGAGCTTCATCATGCCGATCCGGGGCGTCGGGTATTATAATCAGGTCGGTCAGCGGTATCTGCTCTCCAACGCCGAGTTCCGTTTCCCGTTTATCCGTCACCTGATGTTCGGCTGGCCGTTGCCTGCCTATTTCCGTGACATTCGGGGAGCGCTCTTCAGCGATTGGGGGGCGGCGTGGAATCCGGGGAATACTTCTGGGAATGGTTATCTGCCCGAGAAAGGCGCGTTCGGTTTCGGATTGGGGATTCGGATCGACCTCGGCATTTTCCCTATCGAATGGGACGTCGCCTGGTCTCCCGACAAGCGGTCGAACATGGTTCCGCAGTATTATTTCTCGATCAATGCAGGGTTCTAAGGAGGATGGGCGTCCCTGCCCGTCCGCAATATACTCTTACAGGGTAACCCGCACAGCTCTTACGGTCTCAATCAAACAGACTCCCCAATAGCTGTGCGGGCTACCCTTATCGTCGCGTAGGATATGCGTCTCGCTTGTCAATTAGAATGCGCTATTTCGTATTCTAAATTCCAAATTAGATATACTTCCCCGCCTCATTCAACGTCACCCTCGACATCGCCCTCTTGTGAGCTTCGACGAACTCCCTCACTGACTTGGGGTTTGTCTTGGAATACTCCCGCAACGCCCAGCCAATCGCCTTCTGCGTCCAGAACACTTTCTCGTCCATACATTCAAGGCAGAACTCAAACAGCATCGCCTCGTCGGTCTTCGATTTGAAGCTATTCTGGCTGAGTATGGCCGAACGTCTAATCCAGAGATGCTCGTCTTTGATCCAGCGGCGCATTTTGGGCTTCATCTCAGTCGGGAAGCGACGCAGCAGCTCCCCAATCAAGTGTTGCGCGATAGTATCGACATAGTCCCACCACGCTCCGGTCTCGATCATCATCCGGTAGAGCCGCAGCGCTTCGAGGGTCTGATAGGTCAGATACTTCCGTGCGAAACCGATGGCAACGTAGCGCTCTTCGCGGAATTCAGCGGATTCCCAGAGATCCCGCACGGTTGCCTCGTACTCGTCGAACGAGCGCACGGTATGCCGTTTGAAGAGTCCGGTTGTAACGCGCGTTAATGTCGGCGTCTTCACTCCCCGGAAGGGCATTTTGGACTTCATATACTTCTGCATCGTCGCAGCGTATTCGGGATTGGCGTATTCGGCAAGGAGGTTCTTCAGGTCGAGGGTTATGGCGTAAGGCATTAAGAATTCTAAAATAAATGAATCAAGAGGATAGGCGTCCCTGCCTGTCCCGTGGTTTAGTAAGTTGAGTTGACGGACAGGCAGGGACGCCTATCCTCCTAATCCACCCCCACCAGTTTCTTCAGTTCCGCAACCAGATTCAAGGCTCCCAACGGCGTCAGAGAGTCTGCATCCACTTCGGCAAGCCGCTCCCGTAGCTTGGACTCAACTGGATCGAAGAACGAAAGCTGCGCCTGATGTTTGTGCGGGGCTCGCCCTCCGGCCGGAGCATTCCCAATTTCTTCTTTCTTCTTTCCTCTTTCCTCTTCCACTTCCCCCGGCTTGAGGTCATTCGCTTCCAGATTCGCCAGTATCTCCCTCGCCCGCCCAGTCACCTCTGTCGGTATTCCCGCCATCTGTGCGACGTGAATACCAAAGCTCCGATCCGACCCGCCCGGCTCAATCTTACGGAGGAAAATCACCTTGTCGCCGTATTCTCGCACCGCCACGTTGAGGTTCTTCACTTGTGGTAGATATTTCTCCAAGTCCACCATTTCGTGGAAATGGGTGGCAAAGAGCGTCCTCGGTTTCAGTCGCGGCGTCTCGTGCAAGTACTCCACAATCGCCCAAGCGAGGCTCAGTCCATCGAAGGTCGAAGTTCCCCTCCCAACCTCGTCGAAAAGCACCAACGACTTCGTAGTGGCATTTCTGAGGATCGACGCGGTCTCCTGCATCTCGACAAGGAAGGTGGACTCCCCCCCGGCAAGATTATCGAGCGCCCCGATCCGTGTGAACAGCTTATCGACAATCCCGATCCGAGCGCTACTGGCTGGAACGAACGATCCCATCTGAGCCAGTATCACCGTCAATCCGATCTGCCGAAGGTAGGTGGATTTTCCGGCCATATTCGGTCCGGTGACGATCAGGATGCGCGCCTCGTCTGCTCCAACTTTCAAGTCGTTAGCAATGAACTGTTCGCCCGGCGGCAATAATTTCTCGACCACGGGATGGCGCGACGCTTCGAGTTCGAGCAGGTCGTTATCCATCATCACCGGACGGCAGTATCGTTCCTCAGCCGCGAGTGTTCCGAGCGATGCAAAGAAATCGAACTCTGCTAACGCTTGAGCTGTATCCTGAAGCGATACGGCATTGGATAAGGCTTCCGCCGCTAACTCTGCGAAAATTTCCGACTCTCGTGTGTTCAACAGGTCGTCAGCGCTGATCAGCTTTTCTTCGTATCCTTGAAGTTCCGGCGTTGTGTATCGCTCGGCGTTGACCAACGTTTGGCGTCGGATGTAGTTCGCAGGGACTTTCTCGTACTGGCTCTTGGTGATCTCTATGAAGTAGTTGAAGACGCGGTTGTAACTGATCTTGAGGTTATTAATTCCCGTCGCTGCGCGTTCCTTGCGTTCGTACTCCTCAAGCCAAGACCGTCCTCCCGAACGGATCTCGCGCAATTCATCGACTTTTGAGTCAAAACCTTCCTTGATCATCCCCCCTTCATTGGTCGCAAGCGGCGGATCCTCTAACAGGGCGCGATCAAGATTGACTTTAAGCACCGGCAGACAGTTTATCTTGCCCGTCAAACCTTGAAGCAGTGGCGCTTCTAAAAGCGATGTCGTTTGTTGAATATCAGGCAGTTTCGCGAGACAATCTCGCAGCGCGACCAGATCCCGCGCTGACCCTCTTCCTGTCGCCAGTCTTGCCAGTATTCTGCGAATGTCTCCCGCCGACCTGAGCAGAATTCTCAGTTTCGGTCTTAACTCCTCCCGTCGGACAAATTCACCGACCGCCTCTAACCGCTCTTCAATGAAGACCTTGTCTGTTAATGGCTCCAATAAGCGGTAATAGAGCAGCCGCTTTCCTGCAAGAGTTACGGTGCGATCAGTCACTGCGAAAAGCGTCGCGCGAGGATTTCCTGAGAGTGAATCGACCAGTTCGAGGTTTCGCCGTGTGGTTGCTTCCATTGCGAGTCGTCCGCCCGGCGACGACTTTGTCAACCGTGTGATGTGCGACGGCTCAACCCGAAGATTGCCCTTTAAGTAATAGAGCAACGCTCCAGCTGCGGATATCGCGAGCGGCGACTCCTCCAATCCAAATCCCTTCAAGCCAACAGTAGAAAAGTGGTCAATCAACGTCCTTCGAGCAAAAGCCGGTTCCCATATCCATTCTTCCAGCTTGCTGACGACTTGTGGCTTTCCTCCTTCCGACCGAGGCCCGACCTCGCCACTCCCCGCCGGAATCACCAACTCGACCGGCGACGCTGAATCGAGCAGCCCTTTCAACTGTTGATAGTCAAACTCACCGGCTTCGAACTCTCCCGATCCGATGTCCGCCCATGCCGCTCCCCACTTCTCGCCCTGTCGGATCAACGCCGCAATCCGCGATGATCCGGCGTCTTCGTTGTCCACCGCCGCCGGATTAGTACCTGCGGTTACTACTCTCACAACATCTCGCTTGACCAGTCCTTTCGCTTTCTTCGGATCTTCAACCTGTTCGACAATCACGACCCTTCGGCCCGCCTCAACCATCTTCGTCAGGTAGTTGTCGAGTTGGTGATACGGAAATCCTGCCAGCGGCACTCCGCCGCCCTTTCCGTGAGCGCGCGACGTCAGTCTTAGACCAAGTATCTCACTCGCAGCGACGGCGTCATCGTAGAACATCTCATAGAAGTCGCCCATCCGGTAGAATAAAATAGCATCGGCGAACTTCCGCTTGATGACGGAGTACTGATCGATCATTGGCGTCCGGTCGCCGTGGGGGATGTTCATTCTGCCCTCTTAACAGAACGACAGACCCCGTCATTCCCACGAAGGTGGGAATCCAGACAGGTTGACAGAACAAGAATCAGCGAACAATCCAGATTCTCATTCGTTCGACTTATCTGAATTCCCACCTTCGTGGGAATGACTTGGTTGCATTTCATCATCATCATCATCCTATTCCGGCTTCTTAGCATGATAATGTTCCCACACCATCATCCACCGAAGCGCCATATTCCACCCGTCGAACGCCGCGACCATCAATCCGGGAGCGCCGTCCAGAAATCCCCCTTTGAAGATGTACCGCCTGACAAACCGGAAAATTGGTTTGATGAATCCCTTCCAAAGCAATCCACCCGCACCGATCTTATACCCTTTCTCGATCAACAATCCCGCCTCAAATCCAGCGTAGAACTTCCCTTTTTGGATCAACGATGTAATGTCAGGGTACGGGTGATGATCCATCGGATTGGTTAGTTCCTTTACGCTCCCCTGAACTTGAATGCGTTCGTGAACATGCTTCTCGCCAAAGCGAGCGCGTTCCTTGCGAAACAGCCTGAGCTGCCAGTCAGGATACTGGCTCCCGCGACTGATCCACTTTCCAAGCACATAGTTCCGGCGCGGAATCAGAAAACCATCGGCGCTCCCGTCAGCGATCACCCGGCGAATCTCTCCAGCAAGCGCGTCCGAAATCCGTTCGTCAGCATCGAGCACCAGCACCCACGGCCCTTTGCAGGTTCGAATGGCGATGTTCTTATTGACGTTGAGGTTGGAGCGATTCGGTTCGACGATGACAGTCGCGCCATATCGTAGCGCGATCTCCCCGGTCGCGTCGGTCGAAGCCGCGTCAACTACGACGACATCCTCCGCCCAACTGACGCTTTTCAGCGCTCCTTCGAGCATGTGCGCCTCGTTGTGCGCCAGTACGGCTATAGAAATGTCAGGCATTTACCGTCACGCTAATTCCGATATCAACTGCGTTATTTTGTTTATTTTCAATATTACCTATAACAATCGACTAATTACTTGCACTCGACTTAGTCGCTTGATAGATTATTCTTATTCAAAGAGAAATATTCTCATCGGGAGTTGAGACGCTCCCGTTTAGAGGCTATCCTTTGAGTAAATGTTTTAAAAGGCCGTTACAATGTTCCGATCACTCGCCAATCCAGCCATCCTCCTCGCGCTGAGCGCCCTGACTTTCGCCGGTTGCTCTACGGAAAGCAATCCGGTTTCTTCGATCCCTGAGCCTACCGCCGATTTTACCATGTCGGGCGATAGAGTCTCCCCCGCGTCTATCACTTTCACCAACCGATCGACCGAAGCTGATCGCTATCGCTGGGAATTCGGCGGCGGAGTGACTTCCACGCAAGAACATCCCGAGGTGATCTTTGAAGACTATGGAACTTACACCATCACGCTCTACGCGACGAGGATCTCGACCGGTCACACCGACGCCTATCAACGACAGTTGACAATCACACCTGGCAGAGTCTTTCTCGAATCTGTCGTTGTGATGCAGATTCCCTACGTCGATGCACAGGGCGCCGGGTGGGACAACAATGGAACTGGCCCCGACCTGCAATGGGATCTAACCGATTATCAAGATGACATTCTGCTCTCCAGCCGAACCATCGACAACGTGCGACCGGCTGATCTGCCGATCACCTATTCCATTGAACCGGGTTATGAACTGGACGAGCGAAACCATATCAATCTCTACGATAACGACTCGCCGCTCGGGTATGAGTTTATGGGCGGTTTTTCAGTATCAATCTGGACATGGGCGGAAGCGAATGATTACAACGATACATGGATCGTCGATACTAACCCAGATCTCCCCGCTCGAAACGTTCAAGTTAAAATGATCGTTCGCTGGCAATAACCTCCCCGCTTATAGTCTTCAGTGGGATTGATTTTTAATCTGCCGCTTCACTTAACAGATAGTCTAAAAGTGTCATTGCGAACCCATCACCGCGTTCTTCTACTCAAATTGACTTGGTAGTCTGCGGTGATGGGTGTAGCAATCTCGACTTCCAGAAATTGGACAGTCTGTAAAGTCATCCGATTAAACACAGCGGATTGGAAATCCACTCCACTACCCCTTTCAACTTTCAACTTTCAACTCTTTACTCTCAACTTTTCCCCTGCGCCTTCAGAAATCCAACGACCGATTCCGCGATTTCTTCCGCCAGTTTCTGCCGGAACTTCTTATCCTTCAGCTTCTTCTCTTCAGCCTTGTTCGAGATAAACGCCATCTCGAAGAGCACCGCCGGCATCGAAGCGCCGATCAAGACATAGAATCCTGCTTGATCCACGCCCCGGTTCTTTAGTCCGATCTTCTTTGAAACCTGATCCTGCATTAAGCCCGCTAATTCCTGCGATTCCGAAGTGAACGTCGCCTGCGCCATGGCCAACAAGATGTAGTTCTCTTCAGTCAAATCGTGATATTGATCGCGAGACTCTTCATAGTTGATCACCTCATTCTCGCGCATCGCAACCTCCATCGCCCGGTCGCTCTTGGTCGGAGCCATAAAGTATGTCTCCATTCCTCCCGCATCGCGCTTTTTCGCAGCATTGCAATGCAGGCTGACGAACAGTTTCCCACCCGACCGGTTGGCAATGGACGTCCGCTCAGCCAAAGGAATGAACTCATCCTTTGATCGCGTCAGAACGGTTTTTATTCCTTTTTCTCGCAGCGCCTTATCGAGTCTTAGCGCCACGTCGAGAGTGACTTCTTTCTCTTTTAGCTTCGTCGGACCAACGGCTCCCGGGTCCTTACCGCCATGACCGGCGTCGATCACTACGACGTCCAATGCCCACTTGTCACGATCTGTTTTTAGATCGGGCGGCGTCAGCGTAGGAGTTGACTCGACTGGAACAGGTAACTTCGGCGACGGTTTACCGCTGAGGAAATGAATCAAAAGCGGTTGATGCTGTAAAGCTATCTCATCGCCCGATAGCGATGAAAGGAGTTCACATACCGGCTTTCCCATTCCCCACCAGCGGGAATTCTCTTTTACTAAAGGCATCGGAAACTGGACTATACGGCCGTCGTTAACCACTACAAATGGCGAACCACTCGTTAGCGTCATTTGGCCAAGCGGCAGATTCACCAATGCTTTATCGTCGGTGGAAGTCAATCTACCGCCAACTAATAGAGCCGTCTTAGTGAGATCAAGCCAGCATTCCGATCCTACTTTACGAGCCTCGATAGAATCCCGCCTACCCGGTATTCCTTCCACTATCACCCAATACGTTTCCGGGCGAAGCGCTGCCGATTCCGCAGGCGCCGTCAATCCGAGTGTTAAGAGGATAGATAATCTGAAGAGGTTTGTCACGGGAACTGTGGTGGGTAGCGTCGGGCGGAAATCGAATCTCCCAATGCCATCACGCAATCGGCGTAGAATGAAGAGTGATTATAAGAAAGTATTACTTTCCGCTTTCGCGCAGGCGTCGCGTCATCCTGCCAGCCATTCTCTCGCAAGTAGTAAGCAATAGAAGCTGCCGCATCGTCGATGTTGTCTAAATCTATCACGCCGTCACCGTTGCCGTCGCGACCATAGGCGCGATAACTGGACGGTATGAACTGAGCCATTCCAAACGCGCCTGCAAACGATCCCATAATGCCTACCGGATCTTCGCCGCCATGTCGGGCAACATACAGGAGGTCTCGCAACTGGCCTCGCGCCCAAAATGCTCTTTTTAGCATTCGCCCCCGCGCTTCGCTTCGAGCAGCCGGATCGGTCGGCAGAAATTCACGCTGCACTCCGGGATCATCCCCGATCGAGAGCGACCAGTAAACATTAAAAACAGACTCTTTGCCAGTATAAGTCCCAAGATTTGTTTCTACTCTCAAAATCGAAACCAGCACTTCCGGCGCCACGCCTTCTTTGATTGCCGCCCGGTTCAGAGGTACAGATTGATCGTTTAGAAAGTCCATACAGCGATCGATCGAGGCTGTCGTCAGATTATGCGCATACTGTTCTGCGTTTTCTTTGAAAGTAGCATTCCGAACAAGCATCTCATGACGGAAGTGAGCGCGTGGATCGTTAAGCAAGGCGGCAAGCTGCTCGATCTCTTCGGATGTCCAGCCTGCTTCTGAAAGGACGCGCAACAGGTGACTCTTCCGACCGTCCAAGTCATTTAAAATCAGCTGGATGCTGATTTCTGATTTAACTTCGGGTTGGTACTTAATATCAACCGGCTTGCTTGTAACAGCGGTTTCGGATTTCCGCGGCGTAATTTGTTCAGTCACGGTTGATCGAGCTGGAGCCGTATCTGTTGAAGACTGAGGACTATTCGCTGTAAGATCATCCTTGGTGGTTTGCTTGGTCTCGACTGTCCCGCGAGCTGTCGCTGTAGTTGAGTCTGCTGGCTGAACAGCGACAATCGGCGACGGGAAGGTTCGCCCGAAACGGCTATCGATGCCGCTCCAGAAAAGAACCGTCCCGGCGACCGCAAGAAAAACACCGAGGATTATCCAAAAACGCAATAGAATCTAAAGTTAAGTTGAAGGTTGTAAGTCTAAGTGTGACGGTAATTGTCGATGGATCGGTTGCCAGATTGCCAAATCTTAAATCTCAAATCTAAAATCTAAAATTTTCCCCCGCCCCACGTCCGGTTAAATGTTAAATATAGCGCGCCGCTCGCCTTTGCGCCACCGCCAATTGGAATCACTCGCGCGCATCTCATCAGGAAGGCTCCCTTTTCATCTACTTCTATCCTAAGTTCGCCCCATACGCGTACTCCTGTCCCCGCCAGACGAACGGTGGAGAATATATCCGGAGGAGCAACGTCAGCCGAGTAAATCGGGAGCGCTGTCGGCGTTGTGAAAGTCTTAACTCCAAAAGCAACTCTCGATCTATGTTTCAACATCCACATTGACTTTCGAAGCGCAACAGCGCCTGCGGCCCCAATCCGCCCTGCCTTCTCATCACTATGGGCTGCTTCTATCCAGAACTGAAGTAGATAATCAGGTTTGGCGGCGCAGATAAAACTTCTCCCCCAAGGACCGGCCGCAGAATACCTGATTCGGGTCACTCCGTATCTCGATGAAGCAATTGCATTGCTCTCAGCGTCATAATCAGGATCATTCCCGTTTCGACGTGTAAGACGAAGCCTGCCCTTCCAACTTATTACAGAAAATTCCGACTCAATTATCCCGTATGAATAAACCGGCGGACTGGATTCTAATGATGTTCGCCAGATCCGTTCTTCTACACCAACGGTAGTATGTATGTAATTCAAGCGGTTCCAGTGCCTTAATTCTGTTGAGAAGCTCATTCCTTGTAGATTGTTTGCGCCTCGCCCGGCGAGAGATCGAGCATGTGGATTCTGATAATTCGGCGGACATCTATAACCGGCAATCCAGACTGTCGCTTCCGGCGAAGATATTGAATTGATTGCTAAATCGCGACTTTCATGAGTCTCACTGTACGGTCGGATGATAAGCGCAACTCTACCTCGCTGAGCCGGGATTCCATGGATATCCCAGCTATTCTCGAATGAGACGTCGCCATTCTCATAATCGTGCGCCCCGAATACTCCATAAGCCCCGACATCCGATCCAGCTAACGAAAAAGAATCGTCTATGCTTCGATCTGGATTGAGCGGAGGCGTCAACCTTCCCCACCATAGCGAAGCTCCAATGTTCGATCGAGCTTTTTCCCACTGAAAATCGCGCTGTAATCCGGCTGCAACCAGATCTTCGCGGATGCTTTCCCTCTTTGCGCTCTCGCCGGTCGTCCGATGCAGCCCGCCATCAGAGAGGTGTAACCGTCGGCCATCGTTTGAAACTGTAGCGTCGAGTCGGGTTGATCCACCAGCAATGAGCGCGCTCCAATCATGATAACGTATCGAACCGGCGACTCCTCGCGTGGCTGCATTTTGACGTGAGTTACTCCCTGGAGCTATCTGCGGAGTGGTTACTCGTGATTCACCTGTAACACCCTCAGGAGAGAAGTAGCTCGGCGCTGTCCAGAAAACGCCGCCTTCTCCAATGCGAGCAGTGAAGTCCCCCGCTATACATGCTAAAGTTGAATCAGTATAATGCAACCAAAACCTGTTAAGATCAGCTACATTTCGCTCATACCGATCCCGATCAAGAACTACTCCCGCGCGCCAGTTCCGCCAAGTTCCAACGACCCTCTCCGTCGATCCAAACGGCGGTCCTAATGGATTCGCTGGAGTATCACCTCCCCATCGTTGATCCGCTTTTAATCTCACTTTTACTACAAATGGAGATGTGTACTCTTCGGCTACTTCCAATGGATGATTCCACCGTATCTTTTTGATAAGGTTGGAACTCCACGACGGATTGGTGAGAGAATTCCGCTTGATCGCCTCTAACTCATCTTTGATGCCTCCATAAGAAAGGTCAGATAATCTCCTCAAATCTTCCACACTCGCACGATTCAAATCCAGCGGTTGATCAATGAACTCGGGTGGGAACTCGCCTGAATTTATCTCGCCGATTAAAGCGTATTGCTCCTCCCATCGAAGTTGATTCTCCCAGTTACCATCGTGGGGAACCAAGCTAATTCCAAATAAAAACAGGATTACCATCCGACACTAAATCCAAGCCGTCTTGTCGTTCCAATGATCGGCTGATATGCATACGAAATGGCGAATGTGTAGCGATTGATCGAGTATCCTAATCCACCCCCGATTCGTCCGGGTCGGTCCTGCCAAATCATATTAATTTGTAAACGCTTACTAACACTATGCGTGAAACGGACGAATATCTGAGGACTCCATTTTGAGCGCACTTCAAATCCGAAACTGGCGTCACTAAAGTGTGACATGAAGTAAATACTCACCCAGCCAATCGGAGTCGCTGCTGAAACGGGCAAACGTCCACCGGGCAATGCGACGCCATCTACTCCGGCGGTAATTGGCAAGTTCCACAGCGGCTTGATTGTAAGCGCACCACCCATCACAAAATGACCGCGGCTGCCATAATCTTTAATCCTTACGGATTGAACTCCAGCTTTAACGTTAACATAAGGGAATAGCTTGTTGACGTCATCACTCAGACTAACTTCAAGTCGGTTCTCAGAGTAAAGCTTATCTCCCATCGAGTTTGCAGTAATCCCTATCACCGGTAAACTACCCGGATACCGATTGGGCAATACTTTGGTAATTCCGACGAAATTTGTACCGAGTTCAGGTAGGCCATATCGATCCGTGCGTATCAGAGACGCGCACCATTCTCCTCCAACTGAGTTGGGAGGAACAGCCAATAAATAATGCCCGGACAGGTCAGAAAACGCTTCAAAAGCGGCGTAAATAGGGGCTGCTTTGAAAAAGAGGATGAGGAGTGGGACGAGCGGAAGACGACGAATCAATGCGGATCCTATTATCGCGAGAATGCACGTGTAAGATACGGCGATTCCAGTCTAAGGCAAGCAGTCAACCCTCTCAGGTTGACTGCTTGCTATCAGACTATCCAAGTTCTCTATTTAGCCTACTTCACTAATGCAACTTTCCTGATTTCCGTTGAACCGCCAACTTCCAATCTAAGCCAGTAGATCCCGGCGCTGAGGTTCTCCGCATTAAAGGAGAAACAGTTGATTCCCGCGACAGCAGCCATGTCGTCAAATCTCTGCGCCAACCGTCCTGCAGCGTCGTAGAGCGCCATTTTTACCGCGCCGGACTGTGCGAGAGTCATCTGCACTGAAAGTCGAGCGTTGAACGGATTCGGGAAGGTTTCGATAAGTAAATGACTAACCGGCGTCTGTGCGGCCTTAACGGACAGCACCGAAATTGCGTTGGTCGAATAAACTGGTTCCCCCTGAAGAGGAGAGCATTCAGCATTAACCGTCTTTCCAACCTGGTTCAGGAGAACTACCTCAAGCTCTTCTCCTTCGGCGGCTCCTTCGATAGCTTCAGTTGTTGGATCGTCCCCACGAACTACGACGCCCGCTTTTCCTGCGTTAACCACTCCAGTTCCGACGACGCGTCCTCCGGCTTTCACCATTACTTCGCTATCGTCAGCGCTGTCAACAAGAAGAAGAAGACTCATGTCCAGTCCTGATGCAGGAATTTCGGTTAACCATTGGAGGCGTCTATTCGGAGCCGTTTGCTGAACCGCATCAGCTCTTCCACCGCCGCCCCAAACGAAATCGGCAGCCTCACTCATGGCGATCCAATAGCCCTTGCCAGCACGGCACCGGTCGAGGTTGCAGAAATCCCAACCCGGCAGGTAGAACCCATCGCCGCCGTCTTTTGCAATGATCAGTTGTTCGCGGATGTTGGAAAAAGCCGGGATCGGATCGAGCTGAACTCGCGGATAATAGGCTACTCCCTGCCATCCTGCTTCCAATTGGATCACATCGTTGGATTGGACGGTCGTTCCCTCGATGTTTAAAAGAGCCGCTCCGTTGGTTCTGATCCATATCGCATCATCCGAATTCCATTCGCGGATATTAAACCATTGATGGCCAGGGCTGTAGAAATTTCCATGATCATCTTTAGCCAGAACCAATCGTCCCACGTCTGTCAAGGGGGCGAACAGCGCTTGAATATCGTCACTCAAATCAGGTTGTAGATTCACAGATACGAGATTCCAGCCGGGCGCAAGGTCTAAAGTTTTAGTGGTATGAACAGGACCTTCGGTGACGATCAATGTGATCGGAGTTACGACTTCGCCGCCACGTCCGTTATGCGTGAACACTGCTTCACCATAGTACTCGCCTTCGGCAAAACCGGCGCTTGATAGAGTGAGGACGACGTCTTGCGATTCGCCGCCTTGAACTTCGCCTGCGGAAGGTTCGATCGTCATCCAGGTGCTATACGAGGCGACCTGCCAGATATCGATCCTATCGCCTGCGTCGCTGTTCGCAATCGCCATCATTACGACGCTGTAAGGATCGTACATTGAGGTGATCTCGATTCCTTCAGGTCGGCTCTGTTCCGGTGGAGTCAAATGCGCAACGGACTGAATCTGCCCGGTTTCTGGATTCGCCTTCAACACAAACTGGCTTGGATCCTCCACGGTGGCGCAGTGGAGGTATAAATCGAAGCCGTCAGGATCATCGGGATACACCGCGAGACCATACAAGCGCAATTGCCCGCGCTGGATAGATCCTGTCTGGTTCCCCTCAATGTCATAACTGATGATGTTGGTCGTTGTGCCGCACGCCCAGATGACGTTCCTTTCCGGATCCCACGCCACCCCCACGCTTATGTTCGAAGGCCCGTCGAACGAGGTAACGGAATCTCCGTCGGTGGTAAATCCAATGATCGGACGGTCGGACGCTCCCCAAAGCAGCTCACCATCCCACGCCAAATCACGGAATCCATTCCGTCCCGGCCCTACTTGTGTAAAACGGCGAGTCTCCTGACCGTCATTGTCAAGGACGTAAACCTGATTTGGCTCTCCTCCGGCTGAACCCGAAACAAAGTATTCCTCGCCGTTGTAAGCTACGCCATAGATCATGTTGTCGCCGGTAATCTCTGTCACCGGAATACTTCGGCGTCGTTCCCATGGCGCAACATCGAACTCATCCGTCAAACGGGTGACAGCGCTCCAACTCATCAAGCCGTCGCCCTCGTTGATGACTCTTAGCGAGACTTCAGTTGTGTCATCGATATTCGCTTCGCCTGATAGTTCCTGAGGATTGAGGGTAAAGATGGGGCGTCGCATCTCGAGCGCCAGCTCCAACTCCTCGCCCTCCGCCAATTCCAACCCATCAACGATCAGATCGGACCAGCCGGGCTTGGTTACGATAAGCTCGAAGGTCGTAGCGAAAGCGTTTGCTATCTCCCAGTTGCCTTCAGCATCGCTGACTGCTTGTTGGCCGAGTGAAGTAGTCAACAAGGCGTCTTCGACCGGGGCTCCGTTCTGGTGGGCGGTGATATTACCGGAGAGCCGTCCGAAGATGTTGAAATCCGCAATCCAGTAGTGCATGCCGAGATCAGCTTGATTGTTGTCTGTATCGAAATCAACTCTTGTGGTCATCCGACTGACGCCAAGCGCATCCGCAGCATCCGAACCGGCGTCGAAACACGGGCTTTCGGGATCGAGGAAAAACATACCAGAGCCCAGCGGTGGCGAACGCCCTTCCACAAACATCGGATCTTCATTTAAGATATTTTCGCCGTCCCAGCCGCCTTGCTCATCCACGCCGCCATCGA
>Ga0247842_10003344_pt1 | contig 21831 bp, 15 predicted proteins | sample LaCruzMarch2015__3_FD_192411 | JGI IMG/M metagenome (GOLD analysis project Ga0247842, IMG submission 192411) | Freshwater microbial communities from meromictic Lake La Cruz, Castile-La Mancha, Spain - LaCruzMarch2015_19m | ecosystem: Environmental > Aquatic > Freshwater > Lake | place: Spain...
CAATCCGATCCTTATCATTAATTATGAAGGATATGTGATCAAACAGCGATTCACCGCCGAACTGGATAGAAAGGTTGTTGATTGAAATCATTTACGATGCAAAGATAAGAATAGATTCGTGACATAGGGCAAATTTGATGATGCACGCGACGCCTGAACGGTGTTGTTTGGAAGTTTTGCCTGAACGATATTGAAGTCGTAAGTAGGTGACTTTGTAATAAATTAAATTTAAATCTTCTTTTTTTTGTCGCTATGGTTTGGAGATGTTAAAAAATTTATAACTTTGCACTCCCAATTTTACGAACATCAATTCATTATATCATGTACGCAATCGTTGAAATAGCTGGTCAGCAGTTTAAGGTAGAGAAGAATGACGAAATCTTTGTTCACCGGCTCGAAGGTGACCCAGGAACAAAAATTGAATTTGACCAGGTATTGCTGCTGGATAACGACGGCAACATCAGCGTTGGTAAACCTTTGGTTGAAGGTACCAGCATCACCGGCCAGATTGTCGATCACGTCAGAGGCGACAAAGTTGTTATCTTTAAAAAGAAACGTCGCAAGGGATATGAGAAAGAATCGGGCCACCGGCAGGATTTCAGCAAAGTATTGATAGAAGATATCAGTTTACAAAGTTCAAGCAAACCCAAAATAGTAAAGGAAACGGAAGAGGAACCAGCAGAATTATAATGCTGCATTCGTAATTCGTAATTCGTAATTCGTAATTAATATAAGTTATGGCACACAAAAAAGGGGCTGGTAGTTCAAGCAACGGCCGCGAATCACATAGCAAACGTTTAGGCGTAAAAATTTATGGCGGCCAGGCTGCCAGATCAGGTAACATCATTCTCCGTCAGCGCGGTACGGTGCACAACCCGGGTCTTAATGTAGGAATAGGGAAAGATCACACCCTCTACGCCCTTGTCGACGGTGTCGTTGAATTCAGGAAAAAGAGAAGCGACCGTTCGTATGTTTCAGTCGTACCACTCGAAGAGACGGCTAATTAGAATATTTCAGCGCGATTCGTCGTGCCAAACGATATCTGTATTAACCGGCATGGGTTACTCCATGCCGGTTTTTTTTTATCCCTGCCTGAAGGTTTTTAACTATTTTTGTCTCTTAAATAACTGTTTATATGCTTTCATTGAATTTTATCCGTGAACACAAGCAAGAGGTGATCGATCGACTTTCGATAAAAAATTTTAAAGGAGAGGAGGTTATCCATCGGATTATCGAACTGGATGATAAACGCCGTGAAACCCAAAAGATGCTCGACGATATGCAGGCACGCGGTAATATCCTGGCCAAAGAGATTGGTATTCTGTTTAAATCGGGCAAAACTGCTGAAGCGAACCAGTTAAAGGATCAAACGGGAGAGATCAAAAGCAAGGGCAAGGAGATGGATTCTGCACTTGAAAATATTAAGAAGGAGCTTGATGATATCCTTGTCCGCGTTCCCAACCTCCCACACCCCTCTGTTCCCCGTGGTAAGACCCCCGAGGAAAACCTCGTGGTGATGCAGGAAGGCGAAGTTATTCCGGCCGCGCCTGAAGCAATTCCGCACTGGGATCTCACCACTAAGTATGACATCATTGATTTCATTACCGGTAACAAAATTACGGGTGCGGGATTTCCATTGTATAAAGGCAAAGGCGCCAGGTTGCAGCGGGCCCTGATCAATTTTTTCCTGGATGAAGCATTGAAAGCAGGATACGCTGAAGTGCAGCCCCCCTATATGGTTAATGCGGCATCAGCATACGCCACAGGCCAGTTACCCGACAAGGATGACCAGATGTACCATGCCGACCTCGATGATCTGTATCTCATTCCTACGGCTGAAGTCCCGGTGACCAACATCTATCGCGACACTATCCTGAAAAGCAGCGACCTGCCAATGAAAAATGTGGCCTATTCAGCCTGCTTCCGCCGCGAAGCTGGTTCCTATGGCAAAGATGTACGCGGATTGAACCGCCTGCACCAGTTCGACAAGGTGGAGATCGTGCAGATTGCCCATCCCGAAAAGTCATATGAAATCCTGGAGGAGATGAAGGATTATGTTACCGGCCTGTTGCGAAAACTCGAACTCCCATTCAGGGCGCTGAAACTCTGCGGAGGCGACATGAGTTTTACCTCAGCTCTCACCTACGACATGGAAGTTTGGTCGTCGGCCCAGGCCAGATGGCTCGAGGTCAGTTCGGTTTCTAATTTTGAAGCCTTTCAGTCGACGCGCCTCAAACTCCGGTTTAAGGATGAGGCTGGCAAAATCCATACTGCCCATACCTTAAACGGTAGTGCGCTTGCGCTTCCCCGTATTGTTGCAGCATTGCTTGAAAACAACCAGACCCCCGAAGGAATTAACATACCCGGGGCGTTGATCCCTTATACTGGGTTTGACCGGATTGGATAAAACAATAATTTTTATTTCTTGATTTTATTTTTTATTTTTGACAGATAAACAAAAAACTCCCGGAAATGAAAAAACTAATTGGCCTGTTGTTTCTTTTCATCACCACGATTTTTGCATCAGAATCACTGTATGCCCAGTTTGATCTCGGTTTGAAAATTGGGTATAATGCATCTAAACTAAATACAAACATTGATTCTATCAAATCCTCGATGAGTTCGGGATTTCATGTGGGCGCTTTTGCCCGCATTGGTAAGCGGGTTCATCTCCAGCCCGAATTTTATTATACCCTTTCCGGGGCAACTTTTGAAAACCTTGGCATCAGCACGGTGAATGACTGGAAACAGAAAGTTACAGTCGGGACGCTCGATATTCCGGTATTGATTGGTTTTAGTATTATTCAATCCAAACTTTTTACATGGAGGATCATGGTGGGTCCCGAAGCTTCATTTGTTGTTAACTCAAAGATCGAGGATGTTAACCTCACGGGCCCGATCGAAAAATCTAACCTAAGTACGGTCAACTGGTATATACAGGCCGGAACCGGGATTGACGTTTTGTTCATGACCCTCGACATTCGTTACCAGGCAGGGCTGAACAGCCTTATCAATGATGTAACCGGTAACAACGGAACGGTTTACCCGGTAAATTCGAAAGGCAACCTGTTTGTGGTCAGTCTTGGTTTTAAAATATTATAAGCAGCAGTTATGATACGGAAAGTAATTCCATATTTATTAGTTGCAATGTTCGTTCTCCCCATTTGTTGGTCATCCTGTAAAAAGGTGGAGGACTCACCCCCCGTTGCCCCCTGGGAAGATCTCGGACCTGATTCAGTTACATTAAACATGTATGTTGTAACCAACCAGGGATTTCCGGTGGTTGGCGCTTATATATACCTTTACCTGAGCCAGGACAGCCTTGCGAATAACCTGTTTATTCGCCGTGCCAACACCGACGTGGGGGGTCGTGCCCATTTCAACCGTCTTTATCCAAGGACATTTATTGGAACCTGTATTGCGAACTACCTGGGCCAGACCTTGCACGGAAATTTCAAGATTCAACTCCCACCATATGCCATCCGTGATACTTCTCTCATTGTAAAATGACGGATTTTGAAAGTCGACGGGCAAAATTACAGAACAGTATGGCTGGAGGGAAATTCGGTTTTTTTCATCGAACAGAATTTATTGCCTTTTCGTTTTCGAATACAGGAAGCAAAATCATTTTCAGATAGCTGCCATGCCATCCGGACCATGATGGTACGCGGGGCAGGCGCCATCGGCGCTATTGCAGGCTTTGCCATGGCACAGGCTGCCATGGAGGCCCCCGTGTCAGGCTATGCCACTTTTATTGATCAGGCAAGGCGGGTGATAGAATCGACACGACCCACTGCCCGCAATTTATTTTATGCGGTTGAAAAAGTTCATTCCTGCGCCATGGTCTCCCGTTCGATGGCCATTGAGGAGGCTCAGCGGATTGCCGATCAGGATGCTGCAGATTCCCTCAAAATTGGTGAATATGGAAACTCACTCATTCGTGACGGGATGACAATTGAAACCCATTGTAATGCCGGATGGCTGGCCTTCGTCGATTATGGCACCGCCTTATCTCCAATCTATCTTGCTCATCAGCAGGGAAAGAAAATTTTTGTATATGCCGACGAAACCCGTCCGCGCAGCCAGGGTGCACGACTTACCGCCTGGGAACTTAAACAGGCCGGAATTCCCCATACCATCATACCTGATAATGCAGGAGCCTGGCTTATGTCACTTGGGAAAATCGACATGATGATCGTCGGAGCCGACCGGATTGCTGCCAACGGAGATACCGCCAATAAAATAGGCACACTTGAAAAGGCAATTGCGGCTAAGGAATATGGTGTGCCATTTTATATTGCAGCCCCAACATCTACCTTTGATATTAATTGCAGGGATGGACAGCAAATACCAATCGAAGAGCGCAGCGAAGAGGAAGTGCTTTATCAAGATGGCATAACAAACGATGGCCGGCATGAAAAAATCCTGGTGTGTTCTCCTGGTTCCCCAGCCTTCAATCCGGCATTCGATGTCACACCTGCAAAGTTCATTACGGGTATCATAACCGAAAAAGGAATAATAAAACCCTCAACAGAAATAATCCAGCAATTATTCTAATAAAAATATCGGGCAACTCTGTGAAATCCACCTGATTAAAAAACCACTCTATGAAAATATCACGATTGTCTTTGTGGCTCCTTTCGGCAGCATTTGTTTTCAGTTCGATCACCGCTGTTTTTGCAGAAAAAAAACCTGAAAAGTCGAAACAAAAGGAAATTAACAAAGAAAATTCAAAGGACAAATCAAAGGACAAGGAGAAACCAAAGGAAGACTCAGTTTATAATTCAGGATTGGTAAGTGGTTTGAAATTCCGAAGCATCGGGCCGGCCTTTTGCTCAGGACGTATTGCCGATTTTGCCGTGAATCCAAAGAATAAAAGTGAATGGTTTGTTGCTGTGGCATCGGGCCATGTGTGGAAAACTGTTAACAACGGAACTTCTTTTGAACCGGTGTTCGACAATTATGGCGCCTATTCCATCGGATGTGTGGTTATTGATCCGAATAACAGCAATGTGGTTTGGGTTGGCACCGGCGAAAATAATCATCAGCGATCGCTTGGTTACGGCAACGGGGTTTATATGAGCGCCGACAATGGTAAGAGCTGGAAAAATATGGGATTGAAGGATTCGCGTCAAATAGGTAAAATACTGATCGATCCCCGCAATTCTGATGTTGTTTATGTGGCTGCAGAAGGTTCCGTCTGGGGTCCAGGCGGTGATCGTGGCCTTTACAAAACAACTGATGGCGGAAAAACCTGGAAAAAAGTCCTGGAAATCAGCGAAAATACGGGGGTGAATAACGTGGTTCTGGATCCCCGGAACCCGGATGTACTTTATGCCACCTCTGAACAACGCCGGCGCCATGTATTTACCAAGATTGGCGGAGGGCCTGAAACTGCCATCTACAAGTCGACCAATGCAGGTGAATCGTGGGACAAACTTTCATCGGGCCTTCCCGGTGCGAATATGGGCGGCATCGGGCTGGCTATCTCCCCGGTCAATCCTGATGTTCTTTATGCCATTATCGAATCAACCCCCGACGCAAAAGGATTTTACCGCAGCGCTGACCGGGGCGCATCCTGGCAGAAAATGAGCGACCATTCGGCCCAGGGCCAGTATTACAATGAAATTTTTTGTGATCCCATTGATGTTAATAAAATCTATTCTGTTGAAACCATTTCGCAGGTTACCGATGACGGAGGTAAAACATGGAGATCAGTCGGCAACAATAAGCGGCACGTTGACGATCATGCCATGTGGATCGATCCCGGTGACACCAAACATTTCTTAATTGGCAGCGATGGTGGAGCTTATGAAACATTCGATGAAGGAAAAGAGTTTATTTTCAAGTCGAACCTGCCTGTCGTGCAATTTTACAGGGTTCAGGTTGATAATTCAATACCATTCTATTACGTTTATGGCGGAACCCAGGACAACAACAGCATGGGCGGGCCCTCGCGCACAACGGCCGGCGCCGGAACGCTTTCCGACGACTGGTTCAACACCAATGGGGGAGATGGGTTCTGGTCGCAGATCGACCCTGTTGATCCCAATATTGTATATGCCGAATCACAATATGGTGGTATGGTTCGCTACGATCGTAAAAGCCAGGAAGCTGTCGACATCAGACCTGAACCGCGCAAAGGAGAAGACAGCTATAAATGGAACTGGAACACACCACTGATCATCAGCCCCCATGCACACACACGTCTTTATACCACTGCCAATAAGGTTTTCCGCAGCGATGACCGGGGAAATACCTGGCAGGTTATCAGCGATGATCTTACGGCAAAAATTGACCGCAATACCTGGCCGGTAATGGGAAAATACTGGCCTGTCGATGCTGTGCAGAAGGATATTTCAACTTCCCTTTATGGAACAATCATCTCCTTTGATGAATCACCCGTAAAAGAAAACCTGCTGTACGCCGGAACCGATGACGGTTTGATCCAGGTATCAGAAGATGCAAAGACATGGACCAAAACAGACAAATTCCCGGGTATACCGGACAACACTTACGTAAGCGATATTTTTAGCTCCCGGTTCGATGAAAATATTGTATTTGCATCCTTTGACAATATCCTGCGTGATGATTTCAAACCTTATCTCCTGAAAAGCGCTGACAAAGGAAAAACATGGAGTTCCATTGCCGGAAATCTTCCCGAAAACGGAACAGTGCACAGCATCATCCAGGATCATATCAACCCTGATCTGCTATTTGTCGGGACCGAATTCGGATGTTTCTTTTCCATCGACGGCGGTATAAACTGGATTCAGCTAAAATCGGGGATTCCTTCGGTTTGTGTGAAAGATCTTGCCATTCAGAAACGTGAAAATGACCTGGTATTGGCCACCTTTGGCCGCGGATTCTACATCCTTGATGATTATACGCCTTTGCGGAGCCTCAAAAAGGAAACCCTTGAACAAAACGGGTACCTCTTCCCTGTCAAGGATGCCCTTATGTATCTGCCAACCGATACGAAAGGTTCGCAGGGCTCAACGGTTTATGTTGCAAAAAATCCTGACTTCGGAGCGATTTTCACTTACTTTATCAAGGAGATTCCCAAAACAAAAAAAGAGCTCCGGAAAGAGAAAGAGGCTGAATTATTCAAGAAAGGAGATCCGATTCCCCAGCCCTCAGAGGCCGACCTGCGTGCCGAGACCCTGGAGGTTCCACCTTTCCTTACATTCACTGTTACCGAAATCACAGGCTCCCCGGTTAGAATTATCCGTAAAAGCCCTTCGAAAGGAATTAGCCGCCTCAGTTGGGATCTGAGGTACCAATCGGTTCGGGCAGTGGAAACCGATAAATATGATGCACTGAACACCAATGGCAGCGGGGTATTGGCCATGCCCGGGAAATATAAGGTAATCATGACACTGACCTCAAATGGGGAAACCAAAATTTTAGCCGGCCCGGTTGAATTTAATACCGTAGTACTCAACAATACCTCGTTACCTGTCACCGATCGAAACGCTATGGTTGATTTTCATAAAAAAATCGCCGAACTTACCCGTGTAATGCAAGGGACCGAGCGTTATGCTGAAGCTTTAAACAAACGCGCCACAAGCATTCTGCAGGCATTAAACAGCGCCCCTTCAGCAAGCGCTGAACTGATTAAAAAAGCCCGCGAAGTGCAACTACAGCTTGACGAGATCATCAATGTTAAGTTCAATCGCAATACCATCAAACCCAGCGAAGAGGAGAATCCTCCTGCACCTGTGCCTTTGAACAGCCGACTGGGGAAACTGACATGGATTAGCTGGTATTCAACCAGTGATCCATCTCAGAACCAAAAAGATGCCTATGCCATACTGGAAACTGAATTTCCACCTGTGTACGAACAGATCAGGAACATTGGCGAAGTTGAAATTCCACAACTGGAAAAAGCGCTTGAAGACCTTGGTGCACCAGTAACGCCAGGGAGGTTACCCGAATGGAAGAAGTGAACTAAATAAATGACCAACAGAACCTACCTTCGCGATATTCTCAGTTTCCTGGGGAGCAATCTGACGGTAACAATCTGCAGCCTTACCATCAGTATTATACTTTCGCGTTTGCTTGGAGCTGCGGGGTTCGGTCTTTATTCTGCCATCATTGTTGTACCGATCATGGTAATAGGATTTACTCAGCTTGGAATCCGAAGGAGCGCCATTTACCATATCGGGAATAAAATCCTTCCTGAGGATCATATCGTGTCGGCTCTGTTAATACTCGTACTGTGGGCCAGCGCACTAAGCATTATTATCTGCGGATTTGTTTATTTCTTTTCTGAAAGTCAGCCTTTCGATCCGCTTATTATTGTTCTGGTGCTGCTTACAATTCCGCTTCTGCTGGTAAATATTTTCGCCGGTGGGGTTTTCCTGGGGAAAGAGGATATAAAACGTGCGGCAATTCTCAATGCGGGTCCAACGATCCTGACCTTGCTCCTTACCATCATCTTTGTTTGGGGTCTCCATTTGTCGGTGTTGGGGGCCTTCATCGCCATTGCACTGGCTAATTTCATTATGTTTTTTTTTACTTACCGGCTGATCATTGTTGAATTCAAATTTAACATCACCTGGAAATACCATGAAGGCATCATGAAAAGCCTGATCAAACTTGGATTGGTCAATGCAATTGCGATTTTTATTATGCAGCTCAATTATCGCCTTGATATCTTGATGCTTAAGAAGCTTTCAACCCTCGAGGAGGTCGGATTTTATTCTCTGGCAATGCAGATCGCCGAACAATTATGGCATATTCCGTTTGCCATCGAATCGATCGTTTTAAGCCGCAGCGCCAATACGCAGGACAACCACCTCGTTCACCGCACTGTCGCCTCCATCTTCAGGGTATCTTTGCTGATAGGAATCGTTGCAGGACTCTTAATTTTTTTTGTTGCCCCTTACCTTATTCCATTGATTTTTGGACATGACTTTATTGAAAGTGTCATCATGATCCAGGTGGTCCTCCCGGGAATCCTGATCCTTGTTGGCTTCAGGATCCTTAACAGCCGCCTCACGGGTATGGGAAAACCACAAATCGCCATCTATGCCTTCATGCCTGCCCTGGTTATTAATTTCATCTTAAATCTGTTCCTGATTCCCCGTTTTGGTGGCATCGGAGCAGCATGGTCAACCAATGTCAGCTATGCTGTTGGATCGCTCACTTTCTTAATCATCTATTCAAAAATGGTAAAAATGCCCCTGCGAGAAATATTCAGGTATCGCAGGAGTGATTTTTATTTTTTCCGGGACATTAAAATCCGCCTGAATAAAAAAAGAAAGAACTGGTAAAATATAATTGACAATGAGCGTTATCAATTAACCCTATTATATGAATTGTCAATATTAACAAGTGTTTATGCAAACTGTGAAAAATGTTTTAAATTCCCTGCCTGCGAGACTTATCCTAACAACAGGCCTGCTGATGCTTTTCTTAATTTCAGTGACCACGATGTATGCCCAGAACAACCGTCAGGGTGGAGGCCGTGGAAACGCTTCACCTGAAGATCGCGCCAAACGTCAGACGGAGATGATGAAAGAGAGTTTGTCGCTTACTGCTGTGCAGGAGCCCAAGGTTTCAGCTATCAACCTGAAGTATGCAAAAAAAATGGAGGAGGTGAGAAAGGTGGCGGATACGGCGGCCCAGCGCAAGTCGGCCCAGAAGTTGAATCAACAGAAAGAGGGTGAATTAAAAACAGTACTCACTGCCGGGCAGTTCAAATCATATCTTAAGCAGGTTGAAGAGATGAAAGCCAGTCGGCGCGGAATGCAGCATTAAATCCCATCAATCCCATGCCTGTCTGAGCGTCAGTGTTCTCTTTCTTACCGGACGCTTATGTTTTCGTGCCGGAAAATACCTTTGCCAGATTTGTAAACTTCAGTAAATTCCTGTAAATTTTACCGACATCCATTCAAATTGACAGATGATCCATGGGAATTCGTCGAATTTTCTCCGGGTTGATCGATTTATCGATGCATTTATGGTTATTCTGTTGGATTTTTGTACACAAAATCACGTAAGCGCCTTCAAAAACCCACTACCATGAAACGCATAATCTTTTTACTTTTCGCGACCATCCTTGCAGGTTATATTTTTGCCTCCGATCTTGGAAAAGCAATCACTGAGGGCAGAATGGACCAGGTCAAATCCATTCTTAATTCAAATCCCGGCCTGATCAATGTAAAAGACAACCAGGGATGGACCCCTGTTATTCAGGCGTTGAACGAAGGAAAAAAGGAGATCGCACTGGAACTGATCAACCGCGGCGCTGATGTTTCAATCGGCGATAATGAAAATACACAACCGATCCATTTTGCAGCGATGATCGGCAGTACCGAACTTTTTGAACTGATCCGGTCCAAAGGTATTGACCAGGATCAGAAAGATGACAATGGGATTACCCCTTTGTTTTATTCCATCCAGGGGAAACAACCAGAAATGAGCAAATACCTTATTGAAAACGGCGCCAATTTGAAAATTGTGTCCAACAACCAGTGGTCGCTGCTACTCTATGCGGTAGTATTCGGACAACCTGAAACTGCGAGGCTGCTTATAGCGAAGAAAGCTGATGTCAACATGAAGAATATGGATGGTTATACACCTTTGCACAGCGCTGTTTCTTTTGGCCGGACTGAATTCGTTAAAATGCTGATTGAAAACGGGGCCAGGATCGAAGAAAAAAACGATCATGGTGAAACGCCACTTTTCCTGGCAAGGAATCCGAACACGTACGATGCTGCAGCCTATCTTATCGAAAAAGGAGCCAATGTGAAACAAAAAGACAACATTGGAAGCACTGCGCTGATGTCGGTGTGTGGCCGCGGTTCGGTGAATGTGGCTGAACTGTTGCTGAAGCACGGGGCCTTGATCAATGAGCCGGACAGCAATGGTTTCACGGCGCTGAATATGGCTGCATTTTCACGTAATCCCGACCAGGTAAGTAAATTTCTCATCATGAATGGAGCCGATGTTAACCCGGCAGGTTGCTCCCATGGAAAGTCCTGCTCATGCAACCCGAGCCATATGACACCGTTGCATTCGGCTACGATGCACGGACAATTTGAAATGACTAAAAACCTGGTCGAAAACGGAGCTAAAATAAATATTTACAACAAAAATGGATATACTCCCCTGCTTCTTGCCGTTAAAAGTGGCAATTACGAGGTCGTAAAGCTCCTAGTTGAAAACGGGGCATTCCTGAACCAAAAGGACAAGAATCTCGGTTATACAGAACTTCTCCTGGCCTCGGTACTCGGAAAGCAAGACCTGGTTACCTATTTACTCGCGAAGGGGGCTGATATGTCCATCACAACTAACGATGGAAAGACAGCGCTGGAGCTGGCCTGGTATTATGGGTTCAAGAACATTGCCTATACTCTTTTGGCCCGGGGAGCGTGTGATGCTAAAATAAAATCACTTGTGAATCAGCCAGATCCGCTCAATGAACCACTGAATGAAATGGAAGCTACAGTTTGGTTCCTTGGCCATAGTGGCTGGGCAATTAAAACAAAGAACCATTTCCTGATATTCGATTACAATATTGATCCACGGGTAATGGCGCCAGCTGATTCAGGCCTTGCCTCGGGATATATTGTACCTGATGAACTGAAGAATGAAAAGGTCACGGTATTCGCATCACACCGTCATGGAGACCATTATTCCAAGGATATCTTTAAATGGAAGGAATCACTACCCGGGATCAGTTACGTTTTATGCTTTAACACACCGGATGCCACCAGCGACTATACCTACATCCCGATTCATGAGGAAAAGATGATCGACGGGATAAAAGTTTCCACGGTAAGGTCGACCGATCAGGATGGCGGATTCCTTGTTGAGGTTGACGGGCTTGTGATATTCCATCCGGGCGACCTGGCAAACGGTTCTGATAACCTGGCCAGGGCTTATACGGATGAGATCGACCTCGTGGCTGCCAAAGGATTGAAAATCGACATGGCTTTTGCCCCTATCCGGGGATGCAGTATCGGACAACCTGCACAGGTAAAAAAAGGAGTTGACTACCTGATTGAAAAACTGCATCCGGCGCTCTTCATTCCCATGCATGCAGGTTCATCAACCGACATCTATGCACGCTTTGCCGACGAAGTCGACGACGGCTTCCCAAATCAAAAAGTTCAGGTTGTCGTTAACAAAGGAGATCATTTTTCATACAAGACCAGGGTAAGCAATGACCAGACGTCATTATGAAATACCCATAAGCACAACATTCATGCAAACCGTGAATGTTAATTATGGGTATTCCATGTGACCGCTGAAATCAAAAATTATTATGAAATGCTAGAAATCAACCATGATGCCAATGGCTGGCAAAATGGTACCTGCACTGTTTTCGATGGCGCGCAGTTTATAGCGTTCCAACCCCTGTTGGTCGACATACTTCACAACAGATCCGTCTTCCTGGGTGTTGACAAGCAAATCGGGCTGCTGAGACTGGAAATTCAGCACATTCTGGATATCGAGATAGAACATCAGTGACCATTTTTTAAAGTAGAATCCTTTGTCGATGCGGATATCGATCTGGTTGAACGAGGTAAGCCTGAGCGTATTGAATGCGGCATAATCAAGATATCCCCTGCCCTGGGCATCCCATGCCTCCACCAGGCTTGATTTGTCCATATCCCAGGGGGTATAGGGTTGGCCTCCGGCAAACCGCCATTTGGCGCCTATTTCCCAATTGTATTTGAATTTCCGTCCTACCGTTACATTGATCAGATGGCGGTTATCCCAGGCTGAAGGAATGTACTGACCATAGTAATTCGTAAACTCGCTCCTGACGAAGGTGTAGGTCATGATCACATTGAATTTGAAAAAATCAGCATTTCGTACGAGCGCCTCAAATCCATAGGCACGTCCTTTCGAGATAGGCAGCAATGGCTCATCTCCCACCGATCCGAAATCAGTTCCCTTGCTGGCCAGGGCCACTGAATCCTTGATCGAAAAAGGATAATTCCGGTAGTATTTGTAAAACCCTTCGAGCGAGATCTTGGCATTTTGTTTTGGCAGGTATTCGAGGCCCAACACGACATGGTCGGCCGAAATATATTTAATGCCCAGTGAATCGTTCACGAGCGCCCCGCTGTTGCTGCGGAATCCAAGAGAGGTATAGGCAGGAAGCTGATAGTAGCGACCCACATTGAAATTGAGAAAGAATTTATCCGGCACAAAGGCGTAGGAGGCTGAAAATCGTGGTGAAAACTGGTTCAGGAGGTTATTCATGCGGTCAGAATAATTGTTGGCATCCATCCGCATGCCAAGATTCAGGTTCAGCCTGTCGTTGAAGAAGGCACGATTCACCTGGGCAAACACATTCCATTTCCACATTTCGATCTTTGAATTGTAATCGAGGGTTAGCAGCTGGTTATCAATAAATACTTTCTGGTAGGTCTGGTTTGTATATTTGGCATATTCGAGTCCTGCCCCGTAGGTGATCTTCCACTTCACCAGGTCGGTAAGCCCCTCATAGCGCAGCTTATTTTCGGCCTCCTGTGAACTGTACTTAAACAGCAGGCTGTCGGGAACCTCCACGTTGTTGGTATATTTGATCTGGTCGTTGTTGAGCATGTTCCGGCTCAGCACCCAGGTATCGTATCCTTTGGCCCTGAAATGACGGTAAACCAACCCGAAGGTGTAACTCCACTGATCGTTAACCGGGAGCGACTGCAGGATATATTTCTGGAATGCATCGGGATTTGAAATACCCGTATTCAGCTTGTTCTTGTCAAGCGCCCCGATGGAGATGACCGAAAGCTGATTCCGTTTATCGAGATCGATCTTATACTTGAGCTGGTAATCATTGTAGGTTGGAAGAAACGGGAGCTTCAGCGCACTGAAGAGAAGTTGCAGGTATGAACGGCGAACCGAGAAGATCAGGGAGGAATTTTTCGAAATCGGACCGTTCAGCGTTAGGGCAAGATCACTGGATCCGAGCGAAATCCTTCCCCCGAATTTTTCCCTGTTGCCATCCACCTGGCGCAGATCCATCACGGAACTCAGGGCATTTCCCCTGGCCGAGGGGAATGCGCTCGAGTAAAGTTGAACCTCCCGGATGAAGTCGACGTTGATAATACCAACCGGTCCGCCGGAGGCGCCCTGTGTCGAAAAATGGTTCAGATAAGGGATTTCAACGCCATCGAGGTAAAAACGGTTTTCGCCTGGTCCGCCGCCACGCACAATGACATCGTTGCGGAATGAGGGGGAAGAAGCCACTCCGGGCAAACTTTGGATCACCTTTGAAATATCCCTGTTCGAGCCAGGACTGCGCTCTATTTCCTGAATGGTCAGCTTTTGAAGCGATACAGGCGCCTCTTCATTCCGTTCCACCACGGAGGGCCTGATCTCCACCTGGGAGAGTGTGATGATGAGTTCATCAAGGCCAATATCCAGATCCGAGGTTTTAGAATTTGTAACAAGAAAATCGTCTGATATAAATTTCTTGAAACCAACCGCTGTAGCAACCAGCCTTGTATATCCCGGGGACACCTTGCTGATTATATAATTTCCATCAATGTCACTTGTAGCTCCCTGAGTAGGCCTCCCATCGAGGATAATATTCACAAAAGGGACCGGCTCGTTGTTTTTATGATTGAAAACACGGCCCCTGATCACACCGGTTTGAGCAAACAAGCCACTGCTGAAAAAGAGAAGAAGTAGAATTACAGATATTTTATAGCGACTATGAATCATCATATTTGTCTGATTTATAAACATCAATCCAATTTATTTAAATTTTGTCTAAATTGCACAATTACCATGCCAGACGAAAAAGACCTGAAATTATTACAGCTGGCATGACAATTTGTATAAGGGCGCTAACGAATGGGCATAATGCAACCTGACCAATTTTTGCATGTATATCGGCAGTCGGCAGTGAAAGCATGTCAGAACCGGCCTTTGATCCCAGTGAAGTGATTTATTCAACCGTGGCTTTGTGTTCTGTTTTTTCCAGTCCCACCCGAAGCCGGGAGTAATAATCTGCTTTAGTGGTATCGCCTGTTAAAAGGTATAGTTTATTCAATTGAATGCAGGTTCCAACATCCGGATCAACCTTCATCGCATATTCAAAACATTCAATTGCCTCAGTGTATTTATTCTGTTCACGGCAGGCAATTCCCAGGTTCACCCAGGCAGGTTTCAGGGTTGAGTCGAGAGTAACTGACTTCCTGAGATACCAGGCAGCCGAATCCCAATTTTTTCCCATGAGCAGATATGTAGTCCCAAGGTCATAATTGGCTTGACAGTTATCGGGATAAATAGCTAAAGCTCGCAGATAATGGTTCACAATCTTCTGGTATTTAACCTTTTCGACGACTCCTGTTTTTTGATAGTTTTCATCCTGGTAAACAATATTCGCAAGATAACCGGCATAATCAATGTTAGCTTTGGCTGAATTCATCAATGAATTGATATCATTTTGATACAAAGCTGCCACACTGCGCCAGTCCCGATTACGGGCAATGGTAAGTACTGAGTAAGGAATCAGTATAAGTATAACAAGAGCGAGTATCTTCAATCGCGAATCTATTTCAATAGTCAGGCTTTTGGGATCGACTCCGAAAATCTTAAAGATGAAGATCATGATTGCAATGCAAAATCCAAGGGAGGCAATGAAAACATAACGTTCACCCACAATGCCTGGCATCGGAAAAAGGATGTTGGAATAAACTGAAATGGACACTATATACCAGACGATTGCAAATGACAGGAGTCTTTTTTCCCGAAATGAACGAATCGCATAAACGAAGAAAGCAATATGTATGAAAAGCGACAGTATTACCCATATATTGGCAAGGTTTGAAACAGTAATCATATTAAATCCATAATAGTAAACCAGAGGAGAAGGGTATAGTAAAATCCGGAGATAAAATAATAATGAGGCAAGGCCGGTGCCAAAATGGAGCCAGAAATTTGCTTCAGAGAACAGTGGGTTTTCAATTAATGAAGGCGTTGACTCAACATGTGGGAGAAATTGCTGCGAACCAAATTTGGCAGCAAGGAGGACAATGAGCAGAACGGCCTGGACAGTAAGTACTTTTTTTCCCGAAAGATTTGTAAAATAGTAAAGTACAATTGGTGATATTACCAGGAACGGCCATATGGAGAACGCGCTGAAATAACCCAGGAAAATAAACAACATCGCCCAAACCAGATACCTTATTTTCGCAGTCCCGGCAAAGTCAAGTATGAACCATATGTTAGCGAGTCCGCAAATAAAAGCAAGCATCTCGCCTCTGTTTTTAAGGCTGGCAACAACTTCGGTATGAACCGGATGAGCCATAAACAGGAACGTTACGAGGACCGGAAACAAAATATTATAGTTACACAGTAATCTTTTCAGGATAAAAAACAACAACACAGACAACGCCCAATAAAGGAGGAGGTTGACGGCATGACTTAAGCCGGGTTTGTTTCCCCAAAGCTGATATTCCAAGGCAAAGGTGGCTTTGGCAATTGGTTTGAAATCGACCGTTGCAAAACCCCTGGATTCCTGTTGACTGATTTTGTAAGGCAAAAAGATTTGGGGAATAGCCTGAACTCCCCGAACCACAACAGCGTTATTTGTTACTATTTGATCATCTGCAGCAAACCTGTTCAACAGTGTATTCCCATAAAGCAAGAGAGAAAATAAAAAGAAAAAGAGCACGAAATAGCGATTGGCTTTACCAGAGGCCGACAGAATAAGTTCACGATTCACCTGGGATGCTTTTTTTCTCAGGGAAGCCGGGTTGCCAATTGTAATTGTTTTTTTCGGAGAAATTGCTTTTTTCATCCGGGATTTCAAATTTGTGTTACTGCATTAATTTCCAGAGCAAGATTCACAAAATCGTCCACTGAAAGTCTTTCGGCACGCTGGTCAAGATACCCTGTCAGGGTCCTTGACCCTGTCAGGGTGTGAGCAGGCGGAAGCAATGGGCGAATTGCGTTTCGCAAAGTCTTCCGGCGTTGGTTGAACGCGGTTTTCACAAGCCGGATAAAAAACGCTTCATCACAGGCCAGTTTCAGGGTGTTGTTCCGGCGCAGATGAATAACAGCCGATTTAACTTTTGGAGGCGGGCTAAACACAGATTCATTTACCGTAAAAAGATATTCGATGTCATAAAATGCCTGCAACAATACACTGATAATTCCATAGGTTTTGTTACCCGGTGGGGCTGCAATCCGCTCAGCAACTTCCTTTTGGAACATCCCGATCACCTCCGGAATACGGTCGCGGTTTTCTAGCGCCTTGAATAAGATCTGGGAGGAGATGTTGTAGGGGAAATTCCCGATAACTGTGAATTTCGGCATTGCCTGCGGTTTATCTAAGTTTTCAGCGGACAATACGCTTAATTCGGGTGGAAATTTATCAAGGTTAAATGATAAAAAATCAGCCTGGATCAGGCGGTTTGAAATAACGGGAAAATGGGCATTCAGATAGCTGACCGATTCACGATCGACCTCCATAAAATATGCATCATATACAGGATTCCCAATGATGTACTTTGTTAAAACGCCCATTCCGGGTCCGATTTCAAGCACCAGTGGATAGGCGGGGTTCAGGTAACCAACGATCTTCTGAGCAATATTTTCATCACGTAAAAAATGTTGACCCAGATGCTTTTTTGGTCGGATCATCTTTTTTGTATCTATTATTGAACTTTATCACCCCGCAACATCCGGAATTGTTTCCTTGCTTCGGGCACATAGATGCTGCCGGGATACTGATCCAGCAATTCCTGGTAAAGGGTCATGGCTTTTTCAGGATTATTCAACTTTCTTTCATTCAGGGTAGCTGCCTGCATCAATGCTTCATCGGCCAGCATTTCACCGGAAAATTCATTAGCGAGCATTCTAAATAAACTGTCGGCTTCTGCATATTTTCCCTGCTTGCTTTTAATCTCGCCTTTTTTATAAAGAACCTGCTGGAAAATCGGATGCACCGCAAATAATCGTGGGATTGAATCGAGTGTGGCAATTGCCAAATCCTCCTGGTTTCGGTAGTTGAGTAAATCGGCGCGCGCATAAATGCTCAGCGCAACTGTATTACTATCGGGATCATAGTTTTCACTGATCAGCAATGACAAGGCAATTGCATCATTCGAGATAAACCTGGAGGTTGCTGCCTTTAAAATATCGGCTTGGGCTTTGGCCCATTTGAATTCCCCGATATAGAAGGAAAGTTTGGCATTTTTAAATTTAGCTTCCTGTCCCAATACATCGAATTTGAAATCCTGATACGCCTGCTGATAAAGAAGGGTAGCCTCCCAAACATCGTCGGTAAACAAAAGGACGTCGGCGAGTTCGATTTTACATTTTGCCCGATCTGCTGCTGTTACTCCAGTCATTTCAATGGCCTGATTCAACAAATCAATTGCTTCATCCGGTTTCACAAGATAAAAGGCCTTAAGATGGGCAAGATTTCTGATCAGACTGATACTGGCCGGATCGGCACCAGCGTTTATTATTTCACCGTGTAACTCTTTCTCAAGAGATTCGAGCGGCTGTGCCGGTGGAGCAGGCTCTGAAATGATTTTCAAATAACGGGTGTTTGCAAGTTCCCGCCGACTATAATCATAATGAGCACAAGTTGTTCCTTTTGAGATAAGGTATCGATAGCATTCAATAGCCACGTTGTATTGTTCATTTGAAATGGCCAGACTGGCCAGAGATACCAGCTTATCGCCATTTTCTTTCAGTCTGCGGTCAAGGGCTTTAGCCTGGATGAACGCCAGTTCAAAATCCTTTTGCTGGATGGAATACCACCAAAGCATTTCGGTGTAATAGGTTTCATCGGGATTTCTTTGTGCCCTTGTTAGCAATATCTTCCTGAAGATTTCGTGCTTCTCATTATTAACATCAAATGCCAGTGTCATTTGAATCCTGTCCTGCACCGTATTCATTTGGGATTTATTTCCCTGGAGAAGATTAAGGTACTCTGTCATTGAATTTTCAAAATCGCCCATTCGCTCATACACTGCAGCCAATTCAAAGCCAAAGGCATAGGAATCATTAATCAGTTGTCTGCCTTTCTGATAGGTCCGAATGGCATATTCGTATTCTCCCCGGCTCAGGAATGCATTGGCTAATTCGAATATCTGTGGTTGATTCGGACTCAATTTTTTCAAAGCATCTTCAAAGAGCTTCTTTGCTTTATCAGGATTTCCGGCACGGTTGTTAATATAACCAAGATCGACCTGATACTTTAACGCATCAGGTTCGGCACGCTGACATTTTTTAATTACCCTTTCAGCTTTGCCATACTCCTTTATCTCAACAAGGCAGAACAGGAGGTACTGATAATACTGGGAGGCTGGATTTTTTTCATATAATCGTTCATAAACCTCAGCAGCCTTTTCAAATTCACGATTTTGATACAATTGCCTGGCAAGTTGCTCATCGGTACCGGGCTGAGGTGCATTTTGCTGGAAAGGAAGAATAATGGGATTCGGTGGCTTCGGATCCTGAGAGAAAGAGTGGGAGGAGGAGAGGAGGAGGAGGAAAAGAAGAGCGGGACGCAGGACGCGGGACATGGAAAACGGGACGCGGGACGAGGAAAACGGGACGCGGGACGCGGGACACGGGAAGTGATGTTTATAGCGGGTTACTGACTGATCGTTTTTCACAAATCTAAAGTCTTTTATTCCGGTTGAAGGAGATTGCCGGCGAACCATGCCATCAGTCCCATTCCGGTTTCAAGGCAGTGTTCATCCACATCGAATGTGGCGGTATGAAGGTTTGAGTTGATTCCTCTTGCCTCATTGGTTATGCCTAATCGGTAAAGACAGGATGGCAGTCTTTCGGCGAAGTAAGAAAAATCTTCGGCTGTCATGCGTTGTTCCAGATCTTTAACGTGATCCGGCCCCAAATATTGGGAGGCGAGTACATGAAGTTTCTCAGTTAGACCCGTATTGTTGTTCAGGAATGGATAACCGTGTGCGATCCTTACATTGCAAGTCGCACCCATTCCTTCAGCGATGCTACAAGCGATTTTCTGAATCCGCTGATGGACTTCGCTGCGCCATGATTCATTGTAGGTACGCACAGTACCCTCCATCTTCACTTCATCGGGTATGATATTGGTGCGCCCCTCGCCCATGATCTTTCCAATTGAAACCACCGTTGGCATTACCGGATCGGCATGCCGGCTTACAATTTGCTGAAGTGCAATGACAATGTGTGATGCAATCAAAATCGGATCGATAACCTGGCTTGGTGTTGCGGCGTGGCCTCCCTTTCCCCTGACGGTAATGAAAATTTCATCGGTGGATGCCATATATGGTCCGGGTTTCAACCCGACATCTCCGGCTTGCAGGTTGTTGATCACATGTTGGGCAATTACATACTTAGGCTTTGGATTGTCCAGTACTCCTGCGTTGATCATGGTTATCGCGCCCCCGGGATAGGACTCCTCCGATGGCTGGAACAGCAATTTCACCGTTCCTTCAAACTGGGTTCTCACCTCTTGCAGTATCTTTGCAGCGCCCAGCAGGCAGGCCATATGCACATCGTGACCACAGGCATGCATTTTACCCTGAACCACTGATTTGTATGCGGCCATGGTTTCTTCTTTGATAGGCAAGGCATCCATATCGGCCCTGAGTGCGACACACCCAACAGTGGCATTGCGCCCTTCAATCAACCCAACAACTCCGGTTCCGGCAATGCCCCGGTGATAACTGATGCCATATTCATCAAGCTTTTCACAAATATAATCAGCCGTTTGAAATTCCTCGCACGATAATTCCGGATTCTGGTGTAAATGACGCCGGATCGCCACGATCTCTGTTATAAACGACCGGGATAATGCTTCGATCTTTTGCTTCAATTGTACCATCTAATTTCACTGAAGAAATAATATTCAAAGGTAGGAAATGTTTAATTCAGTTTTCAACAAATCACCTGTGTTGAATCACAGGAAATGAAGAATCTGGCCTCATCTGACAGAAACCAAACTCATTCAGGATACGATGAAAGGCTTATCAAATATCGTGACACAAGAAAAAAAACACCTGACGAATAATAAATAATGTCTTTTTCACTCGTAATTCGTAATTCGTACTTCTAAAGGGGTATGTTCCCGTGCTTCTTCGGTGGATTCGTCTTGCTTTTATTCTGGGTCAGTTCCAGCGCCTGGATTAATTTTAAACGGGTTTGCCTTGGAAGAATGATCTCATCAACATATCCGAGTTCGGCGGCCTTGTATGGATTGGCAAAGGTTTGGCGGTAATGGTCAACCGCTTCGGTCCGATCGGTTTCATTCAGCTTTCCTTTATGAATGATGTTGACCGCACCTTCAGGCCCCATTACGGCAATTTCGGCGGTTGGATAGGCATAATTCACATCTGCCCCGATATGTTTGCTCGACATCACATCATAGGCGCCACCATAAGCTTTACGGGTAATCAGCGTAATCTTTGGCACTGTTGCTTCGGAAAATGCGTAGAGCAATTTTGCGCCATGTTTGATGATTCCTCCGAACTCCTGGTTTGTTCCTGGCAGAAATCCGGGAACATCAACGAAAGTAATCAGGGGAATATTGAAGCAATCGCAGAAACGCACAAAACGGGCTGCTTTGATAGATGAGTTTATATCCAGAACACCGGCAAGAAAGGCAGGCTGATTTGCAACAATACCAACCGGCTTACCCCCAAGACGTGCAAATCCCGTGAGGATATTCTGCGCATAGTGCGGCATGACCTCGAAGAAATTATGATTATCAACCACAGTGGTGATAATATCCTTCATGTCGTAAGGTTTGTTTGGATCGGCCGGAACCACAGTCTGCAGTTTTTCGTCCTGGCGCATCACATCATCGGTGCATGGCTGCGTTGGCGGATCTTCCATCTT
>Ga0247842_10003346_pt1 | contig 21829 bp, 18 predicted proteins | sample LaCruzMarch2015__3_FD_192411 | JGI IMG/M metagenome (GOLD analysis project Ga0247842, IMG submission 192411) | Freshwater microbial communities from meromictic Lake La Cruz, Castile-La Mancha, Spain - LaCruzMarch2015_19m | ecosystem: Environmental > Aquatic > Freshwater > Lake | place: Spain...
AGTGACACTCCGACGAAGCCGATGCCGGCTCCGGGGAAGTTGCAGGCCAAGACCGCGCTTCCGCACCCGCCAAGGACGAGCCAGAAGGTTCCGATGAATTCCGCTAAGGTTGGTTTCATATGTTTTTTTGGTTGTTTGGTTGGTTGATGGGCTCCACCGGAGTGGAGTTGCAGGGGGGTTATTCCAGCTTCACTCTTGAATGGCAAGGCCAGCAAAGCATTGCCGAAAGAGGGTCGGAAGGGCAGAATGCCAAGTTCAAAATCATGCGCGAAATAGGCATAGGTCTGGCCGGATTCGGCACGGTAGGCGCCGGGGTTTTCCTCAATCTGGAAAAAAACCGGGCGTTGCTCCGTGAGCGGACGGGCTGCGACTTGGTGGTGCGCAAAGTCGCCGTGCGGGATGTGGGCAAAAAACGCGCGGCGGCGTTGCCGTCCGGTCTGCTCACTGGCCAATGGCGCGACCTGCTGGAAGATCCGCGGATCGAGGTGGTGGTGGAACTGATGGGCGGCATCGAGCAACCGCTCGAGTTGATCTTGCTGGCCATCGAGCGCGGCAAAATCGTCGTGACCGGCAACAAAGCCCTGCTCGCGGAGCACGGTGCAGAAATTTTCCAACGGGCCGCGGAGAAGAAAGTCCCGGTCTTCTACGAGGCGGCGGTGGCTGGCGGCATCCCGATCATCAAGGCGGTGCGCGAGGCTTTCGTGGCGAACCACTTCCAGCGCATCCGCGGCATCATCAACGGCACGAGCAACTACATCCTCACGCGCATGAGCGAAAGCGGACTGGATTTCGCGGCGGCTTTGGCCGAGGCGCAGGAGGCGGGTTACGCGGAAGCCGACCCGACGCTCGACGTCAACGGCTGGGACGCCGGCCACAAAGCGGTCATTCTGGCTTCGCTCGCTTACGGCTTTTGGGTGCCGAGCCAGGACGTTCTGGTCGAGGGCATCGAGCGCATCGCGCCGGAGGATATCCGTTTTGCCGCGCAACTCGGCTACACGCTCAAGCTGCTCGCCTTCATCGATGCGGGGGCGGATGGCGCGGTCGAGGTCAGCGTGCAACCGGCCCTCGTCCCGAACGCCAATATTCTTGCCTCGGTGCGCGGCGTCTTCAATGCCATCGCGGTGCGTGGTGACGTGGTGGGTGATGCGCTTTTTTACGGACGCGGGGCCGGGCAGGATCCGACGGCCAGTTCGGTGCTCGGCGATCTGGCCGATGCGGCGCTGGCCTTGCAGTCGCCGCGCGCCTCCTACGGGTTCATTCCGCACACGCTTTACGGAAAGCTCCGTCCGGCTTCCGACGTGGTCAGCCCGTTCTATCTGCGCCTTGGCGTGGATGACAAACCGGGGGTGCTGGCCCGCATTGCCGGTCTGCTCGGCGAGGCGGGGATCGGCATTTCCTCGGTCATCCAACCCGAGACGGAAGAGGGCGCGAAAGCCGCACTCGTGTTGATGATCCACGATGCGCCGCGTGGAAAGATGTTGTCCGCGCTGGAAAAAATCCGCGCGCTCGATTGCGTGCACGACGAACCGGCGCTCTACCGGGTGGAGGCGGAAGCGTGAAAAATTTGCACGACCGCGGCGTGATCAGCCGCTACCGGAAATTTCTTCCCGTGAGCGAGGCCACCCCGGTGGTTTCGCTCAACGAGGGTTCCACGCCGCTGATTTACTCGCCGAAGCTGAGCCGGCTCGTCGGGCGCGGCGCAGAGGTCTACGTCAAATACGAGGGACTCAACCCGACGGGATCTTTCAAAGATCGCGGGATGACGATGGCCATTTCCAAAGCCGTCGAGCGCGGAGCCAAGGCGGTCATTTGCGCTTCGACCGGCAACACCTCGGCCGCCGCCGCCGCTTACGCCGCACGTGCCGATTTGGCCTGCGCCGTGCTGCTGCCCGCCGGAAAAATTGCCGCCGGAAAATTGCTCCAGGCCTTTATTTACGGGGCCAAAGTCGTCGCCATCCGCGGCAACTTTGATGATGCCCTGCGGTTGGTGCGCGAACTCGGCGCCGACGGGCGTTTCGAGATCGTCAACTCGATCAACCCGTTCCGGATCGAAGGACAAAAAACGGCGTCCTTCGAAATCATCGAGGAATTGGGCGATGCGCCGGATATCCACATTTTGCCCGTCGGCAATGCCGGCAACATCACCGCTTACTGGCAGGGCTACCGCGAGTTTCACCAACTCGGCCGGGCCACGAAGTTGCCGCGCATGACCGGATTCCAAGCGGCCGGCTCCGCGCCGATTTTTTTCGACCACGTCGTGGAGAAGCCGGAGACCATTGCCACGGCCATCCGGATTGGCAACCCGGCCAGCTGGCAGGGAGCGAGTCATGCGGTCAAAGATTCCGGAGGCTGCATTGACATTGTGACCGACGAGCAAATCCTCGCCGCCCAGCGCTGGCTCGCCTCCGAGGAAGGCATTTTCGTCGAACCGGCCAGCGCGGCGTCCGTCGCGGGGTTGATGAAATGTTTTTCCAACGATCGGTGCGCGACGTGCCCGTTCCATCAATATCCGGAAGGCGCGAAAATCGTGCTCACGGTGACCGGACACGGTCTGAAAGATCCCGAAGCGCCGATGGTGCACGGCTTCAAAGCGCTGGAAGCGGAAGCCACCATGGAGTCGGTGGCGAAAGTTTTGGGAGTCGGCTGATGGCGATCATCGTCCAGAAATACGGCGGCACCTCGGTCGGCAATCCCGAGCGGATCAAGAACGTCGCACGCCGCGTGCTCGAGACCCAGCAGGCCGGCCACAAAATAGTCGTGGTGGTCTCGGCCATGTCGGGGGTGACGGACTCGTTGATCAAACTTTCGAGGGAGGTGTGCACCCAGCCCAGCGAGCGCGAAATGGACGTCCTTCTTTCCACCGGCGAGCAAACCACCATCGCGCTCCTCGCCATGGCGTTGCAGGGTTTGGGCACCCCGGCGGTTTCTTTGACCGGGGCGCAAGCCGGTATCGTGACCGATGGTGTGCACACCAAGGCCAAGATTTTCAACATCACGCCGAAGCAGATCCACAGTCACCTCGATGAAGGGGCGATCGTCATCGTCGCGGGATTCCAGGGTCAGACACCCGACGGCGAGATCACCACGCTGGGGCGCGGCGGATCCGACCTCACGGCGATCGCGCTGGCGGCCGCGCTTAAGGCGGACAAATGCGAGATTTTTACCGATGTGGACGGCGTCTACACCTGCGATCCGCGCATCGTGCCCGACGCGCGCAAGATTGACACCATCAGCTACGAGGAAATGCTCGAAATGGCGTCGTCAGGGTCCAAAGTGATGCAGTCGCGCTCGGTCGAGTTTGCCAACAAGTTCGACGTCCTTTTCGAAGTCCGCAGCAGTTTCAACCAGAATCCGGGAACCATCGTGAAAGCAGAAACACCAGGAATGGAGGACGTCGTCATCCGCGGCGTCAGCATCGAACGCAACCAGGCGAAAGTCACCATCGAGGGCGTGCCTGATAAGACCGGCACGGCGGCAAAAATTTTCAACGCACTGGCCGCGGCCAATGTGGTGGTGGATGTCATTGTGCAGACCGCGCCACACGAGGGAACGACGGACATTTCCTTCACCACGAACAGCGACGAATTGGTCAAGGCGGGCCCGGTGCTCAAAGCTGTGGCCGCGGAAATCGGTGCTCTCGGGGTCACACAAACGGCCGGCGTGGCCAAGCTCAGCGTGGTCGGCATCGGCATGCGTTCGCACTCCGGTGTGGCGGCCAAGTTGTTCAACTTGCTGGCGGCGGGCGGCTTCAACATCCAGATGATCTCGACCTCCGAAATCAAAATCGCCGTCATCCTCGACGAGGCCAGCATTGCCGAGGCCGCCAAGGCGGTGCATGCGGGATTCGGGTTGGCTGGATAACGGGGTGCTGCGCCTGTGGCATTGGCATTCCTGCCAATGACCGCCCGATCTCATCGGCAGGATGCCGATGCCACTTTTACTATTCCGCCGTGTCGGCGAGGTAATCCTCGACCGCGAGGATATTCTTTTCCCCGGCGCGCTGGACGAGGCGAAGGAACTGGTCGGCGGAGGAAATTTCTTCGACCTGCTCGGTGATGAACCATTGCAGCACGGCCGCGGTGGCGTGGTCTTTTTCTTCCAGGGCCAAATCCATCAATTTGTGGATCGACTTGGTCACCGCCATCTCGCTGTCCAGCGCAGCCTGCGCCGCGGCTTCGGATGATTTGTAGGTGTGCGGCTGGGCGGGGATCTCGGGGATCTGCACGCGTCCGCCGGCATCGAGCACGTAACGGAGGAATTTGTGCGCGTGCTCGCGTTCCTCGCCGGCCTGCTTGAAAAAGCGTTTGGCGGCCTGCGGCAGGGCTTCGGCCTCGAAGTGCGCGGCCATCGCGTCGTATTTCATCGCGGCGGCAAATTCCATGCCGATCTGGGCGTTAAGCGCCTTCTGCATTTTTAGGGAAATCATCATGGGACAAGTCTACGCGCGTCGCTTTTACTTTTCAATCCGCCGGAATCCCCGGCACGGTGAGGGCTTGGCCGTTGTCCTTTGGTCCGAGGCCGAGCAGATACGGGCCGGCGGACTGCGCCCACTCTGGCGCCGTGGGGTAGGGCGCGGCGGACTCCTTGCCGAAGCAGGCCTGCAGCATCTCGGTGTTGATGATGCCCGGGTTGAGGGAAACGGCGCAGAGGCCTGAGGGGAGTTCCTGGGCGAGGGCTTGGGTCAGGCCTTCGATCGCCCATTTGCTGGCGCAGTAGGCGGAGACGTCGGGGGATGTCGAGCGGCCCCAACCGGAACTGAAATTGACCACCACGCCGGATTGGCGACGGATCATGGCGGGCAGGAAATGCCGTAGAACATGGGCGGTGCCCTTGATATTGACGTCGATGACGGCATCAAACTCGTGCACAGGGATGTCCCAGAGAGGAGCGTTGCCTGCAATGACCGCCGCGTTGTTGACCAGCAAATCGGGCGCGCCGAAGTGCGCGAGGACATCGCAGGCCCAGATACGGACCGCCTCGTCGTCGGAGACATCCACAGCGGCGAAATGGTGGAGCGGTCCGTGTTCGGCCAGGAGTTCGTCGACGATCTCCTGCGAACGCGCACAACCGGCCACCTGATGGCCTCGCGCAAGGTAGTATTCGGCGAGGGCGCGGCCGCAGCCGCGCGAGATGCCGGTGATGACGATATTGCGGCCACCTTTTTTCATCGGAGGTTGTAGCGGCGGTCTATGACCGCCGGAACCTAAGAATAGAACAGGCACCGGCGGTCATAGACCGCCGCTACAAGCAGAAGATTTCTCTTTGTCTTCCAACGGATTGAAATCCGCCGCGTGATAGGAACTGCGCACCAGCGGCCCGCTGGCCACGTGGGTGAAGCCTTTTTTGCGGGCGATCTCGCCGTAGAGATCAAAGACCTCCGGACGGATGTATTCGACGACCGGCAAATGCTGGGGGGTGGGGCGGAGGTATTGACCCATGGTCAGCACCTCGACCCCATGGTCGCGGAGGTCGTCCATCGCTTGGAAGATTTCCGTCTCCGTTTCGCCGAGACCGAGCATGAGACCGCTTTTGGTCACGGATTCCGGCCGCAGTTCTTTGGCGCGGCGGAGGAACTCGAGGGAGAGTTTGTATTTGGCCCGCGATCGGACCACCGGCGTGAGGCGTTCGACGGTCTCGAGGTTGTGGTTGAAGATGTGCGGTGAGGCCGCCAGCACGGTGCGCAGGGAGTCGTCCTTGCCGTTGAAGTCGGGCACGAGGACTTCGATGATGATGGCCGCGTCGCGCTCGCGGATCGCTTCGATGGTCTGCGCGAAGTGGAGCGCCCCGCCATCGGCCATATCGTCGCGGGCCACCGCGGTGATGACCACGTGTTTGAGTTTCATCCGCATGACCGCTTCAGCCACACGCTGCGGTTCGTCCTGCTCGAGCGCGAAAGGTTTGGCCGTGGACACCGCGCAGAACCCGCAGGCGCGGGTGCAGCGGTCGCCGGCGATCATGAAAGTGGCCGTGCCCTGACTCCAACATTCCCAGCGGTTAGGGCATTGCGCGCTTTCGCAGACGGTGTGCAGACGGAGGTCGGAGACCAGTGCCTTGGTCGAGAAAAAGACCGGGTTGGAAGGCAGGCGTACCTTGATCCAATCCGGCTTTTTGGCCAGATGGAGGGCGGGGTCGATTTTGACGCGCGACATTGGAGATGAATTTACACTGAGAGAACGCTGGCGGAAGGGGAAAAGTTGCCACATGCCCCAAGCTCAGGTATCGAAAATTCCCTATGGCGCGCGGACGATCTACGACAAAACTGGGGCGGACTGCGGTCAAAGTGGCAAGAGATGGCGGGAAAAAGGTTGTGCTCTTGTCCGGCGGCAACCCGCAGATCCCGAAAGGTGACGGTGAAGAACCGGTACGGGCTTACCTCGACGCGATGCCGGGGTGGAAGCGCGGCATCGGCGAACGTCTCGACGCGCTCATCGTGCGAACGGTGCCGGGGGTGGTCAAAGGGGTGCGGTGGAATTCGCCGTTTTACGGGGTCGAGGGAAAGGGATGGTTTCTCAGCGTCCATTGCCTGACCAAATACGTGAAGGTGACGTTCTTTGCCGGCACGGCGCTGCGACCGATACCGTCCGGGGGGACACCGAAGAGCAAGGAGGTGCGGTGGATCGATGTTTATGAGGATGAGCCGTTCGACGAGGCGCAGATGGCGGAATGGGTCAGGCAGGCCGCAGTTTTGCCGGGGTGGGTGCCGTAGGTGGTGGTCTGCAGTCGTGGTGCGCGTGAAAAAGTGGCACGGGCATCTTGCCCATGATGACCAGACATCATCGGCAGGATGCCGATGCGACTGCAGAGAATATCTTGCCGATGGGCGTGAGGTCGTTGGAGGAAAAAATGCCGATACCAAGGTGACCCTTGCGTGATCTTACTCCGAGCGCAGGGCCGTCGCCGGCTGGATGTGCGCGGCGCGGCTGGCGGGGAGGAGACCGGCGAGGGCCGCGGCGGCGATGATCCAAACCGGTGTCCAGGCCATGAGGTCCCACGGATAGCGCAGCTGCACGGTCCAGCCGAAGAAGGCGAGGTTGATGACCCATGTCAGCACCATGGCGAGGCAGGCGCCGGCGGCGAGGCCGATGAGGCTGGCCAAGAGGCCGATCAGGGCAGACTCCGCGACGAAGGCACGCCGGACTTGGCCGGATGATCCGCCGATGGCGCGCATGATGCCGATTTCGCGTTCGCGTTCGGTGACGAGCGTCGTCAACGTCAGCGACACACCGAGCACGGCGACAATCACGGAGATGGTGCGCAGCACGTAGGTGACGGCGAAGGTTTGGTCGAAGATTTCGAAGATGCGTTGGCGCAGGGAGGCGTTGGAATAAATGGCGTATTCGGTGTCACCTCCGAAGCGTTCGCGCAATTCCGCGCCGAGGGCGTCGGCCTGCGCGGGATCGTGGAGATGGACGCCCGTGGTGTGGGCGCCGGGAGCGGGCCAGTGGGTGCTGTAATTGGCTCGGTCCATGAGGATGACACCTTGGTCGCGGGTGTAGTCGAGGTAGACGCCGGCGATGCGGAAGGATTGCGGTCCGGCGGGGGCGGCAAGTTCGATCGGGTCGCCTTCGGCAACTTGGTGGCGGCGGGCGAAGCTTTCCGAGACGGCGACATATCCGGGTGTTCGCAGGAGTTGTGCTTTGCCATCGCTGTCGCCGCCGGTGAATTCGAGTTCGCCGCGCACGCGGCCGCGGATGATGCCGAGGAAAACTTCTTCGCCGCGGAAGGGGATGCGCTTTTCGTGGAAGGTGTCGACGGATTCCACTTGCGGGTGGTTTTCCAGCCACGTGATCACTTCGTCAGGAATCGTGGCTTGGAATCCGGTGACTTCGTTGGCCGCGAGGGTGACGAAGAGGTCGGCTTGGATGGTGCGGTTGATCCAGGTGTCCACGCTGGCGCGGAAGGAATAGATCATGACGGAAATACCGACGGTCATGGCAATGGCGGCCATGAGGGCTGCGGTGGTCAGGGCGTTGCGGTGCATGGCGCGGACGAGGTTGCGCACGGCCATGCGCCAGGCGGTGCCGCGGGTGAAGCGTGTCGCGAGTGGGGTGAGCAGTTTTCCGGCCGCGGAGGTGGTGGCGGGAACGAGGAAGGCAAAGCCGATAATGACGAGAAAAGCGGCGGCGAACCCGAGTAGGGCTGGTCCGGTCTGCAGCGCGAGCCATGAAGCGGCGATGGCCCCGGCGAGGCAGAGGATCCCGCAGGCGAGCCAGCGTCGCGGGACGGTGGCGTAATGTTCCATCGCGGTGCCGAGATGGAGGGCGCGGGTGACTTGCACTTTGGTCGCTTCGCCGGAGGGGATCCAAGCGGCGGCGAGGACAGACACCAGGCCGGCGGTTGCTGCCGCGGCGATCTGCCACGGGGTAACGGCGAGATTTTCGATACTGACCAGCACATAAAGGGAGCTGATTGTTTCGCCGACGGCACCAACGAGGAGTCCGGCCAGCGGGAAGGCGGCCAGAATGCCGAGGATGATCCCCGGAATCCCGAACACGAGGGCTTCGCCGAGGAAGAGGGCGCGGATTTCGCGGCGCGAGGTGCCAATGGCGCGGAGGATGCCGATTTCGCGGCGGGCGCGCAGAACGGAGGCGGAGACCGTGTTGTAGATGAGAAACATGCCGACGAGGAGCGAGACGAGGCTCAAGGCGGTGAGATTGAGCTGGAAACTGGAGAGCATCTTGCCGATTTGCTCGCTGCGTTGTTGCGGGGCGGCGACGACGACATCCGGAGGAACGACGGCGCGCGCGGCGGCCGCCACGGCGGCGGGGCCAGCGTCTGCGGAGAGGAGGATTTGCACGGAGTCGAGCTTTCCGACCGTGCCAAGCAATTCTTGGGCCCAACCGATATCCATCGAAGCCGAGCGGATATCGGCCAGCGCGGCGGGGTCGTCAGGTTGGAGGACAAAACGGACACGGAGTTCGGCGGTGCGGCCATTCGCGTTGACCTGGAGGATGTCACCTTGCTTCAGCCCGAGTTTCCGCGCGAATTCCCGGGTCAGGGCAAGGGCGTCGCGCTCGCGCAGCCAAGCTTCGACATCGACGGGCGCGCCATCGGGCCAGACCATGCGGAAGGTTTCGAAGGGCGGGTTGGTGAAAGGATCGACGCCGAGCAGGCGGATGTATTCGCCGGGATGATCGGGCAGGGTGAGGATTCCTTGCACGACAGGTGTGGCCGCAGCTACCCCGGGGATTGCAGCCAAAGTCGGGAAAAGGGTTTCTTCGAGCGGACCGCGGACTTCGAGGTTTGCTTTGCCGGCCAGAAGTTCGACGCCGGCGCGGAACGAGCGGTTCGCGCTGTGGTTGGCGATCATGATGGCGAGGAAAACGCACACCCCGAGGGCGACGCTCACCACATTCATCGCGGCAAGCAATTTGTGGCGCCGGGCGTGGCGCAGGACCTGACGCAGCAAAATAGACGGCCAGTGGCGGGTCATTTCTCCGCTCCGGGCTCCGCCACGGCGGCCTCTTGCAAGGCGCGCTGGAGGGCTTGCACCTCGCGCTGACCGGAGACCTTGGCGCTGTCTTCCGCCCGGCTGAGATAGAACGTATCCATCGCGACTTCTTTCTCCGTGGTGATACGCGCCAACTCGAGGTTCAGTTCCTGCCGGTCAAGCACGGCGAAGAGATCGTAGAGCAGCCCCATGCGGTCCGGGGTCTCGAGATCGACAATGGTGAAGGCCGGGTGACTGCGGTTGTCGATTGTGATGCGGGTGGGAAGGTCCGCTTCCTGCGACATGCGGTAACCGGTGCGGGCGCGCGCTTTGGCGATGTGCGGGGCGAAATCGAAATCCGGATCCTGCAGTGATTCGTCGAGGAGACGTTCGAAAAGGCGGTGGTCTTTCTCGTTGGCCACCGGTTGGTGCTTGGCATCACAGACCCGGAAGATGTCGAGGACGAGATTGTCGGTGCGGGTGTGAATGTCGGCACTGAGGATGTTGACCCGTGCGGCGAGGAAGGCGCCGCAAATGCGGACGATGAGTCCGGGGTGATCCCAGCCGCAGAGGAGGACTTCACTGTGTCCCTGCTCGGGATGGTGCATCCATTTGACCACGGGGCAAACGCCGCTGGCTCCTTCTTTGCTTTGGGCTCCGAAAAATTGGCGGAAGAGACGGACGTGCCCGGCAATTTCCGAGGCGGTGAAAGTGCGGAAATAGCGCTCCGGCATGTTGGCAAAGTGCGCGGCGGCTTCGCTGCCGTAGTCGGACGCCAGCTTGCGGAGGACTTCGTTCTTCAGCTCCTCGAAATCGACGCGGCGTTTTTCGAAAAAAGCCGGGCCATCCTGGAGGTAAGCTTTGGTCGAGCGGTAAAGGTGCCAGACGAGGCCCTCTTTCCAATCCGACCAACTGGTGTCACTCGTGCCTTGTCCGTCGGCCAAGGTGATCAGCATGAGCGCGTCGAGGTCGTCGACCGGTTGCACCAGTTCCGCGAAATGCGAGACGGTGGCGGGGTCATCGAGGTTGCGGGACTGGGCGGTTTTGGAAAGGAGGCCGTGGTTGTCGACCAGCATGATGAGCGCGCGGCGCTGCTCGGAGGACAACTGCAGGCGTTTGGCCACGCGGGTGGCCATCATGGCGCTGGCTTCCTCGTGGTGGCGGCGGTGTTCGGCCTTGCCCGTGTCGTGCATCAAAAGCGCGAGGTAAAGCGTGGCCGGATCGTCGTTTTCGAGGAAAAGATCGCGGTAGCCGGAGAGTTTCGGATCCTCGCTGGTGATCAGGTTGTCCAGTTTGTCGATGCAGACCAAAGTGTGCTCGTCGGCCGTGTAACGGTGGAAAAATTCATGCTGCACCAAGCAGGTGAGACGCCCGAACTCGGGCAGATAGCGTCCGAGGAAATCGGTTTCGTGCATGAGACGCAGGATGCGGCCGACCTGACCCTTGCGGGAAAGGATAGAGAGGAACACTTCGCGCACCGCGCGCGAGTATTGGAAGGTGCGGTCGACCAAGCCGAGCCGCTTGCGCACGAGGTCGAGCAATTCCTGCGAAAGATCGAGCCCGCGCAACTGCGCGTGTTGGAAGAGACGCATCAACCGCGGCGGGTCCTGCGTGAAAATTCCGCTCGAGTCGGCGTGAAGCATGCCGCCCTTCGCGTAAAAGCCGTCGAAGCGTTCCGTCCGCTCGGCCGGCGGCGCAAAGAGACCGAGCAAACCGGCGGCGCGGGAGGGCTTCAACTCGGGCACCATGCGGTGCACCGCGGCGGTCGTGATGCGGTGGATATTGCGGGTGTGCTGGTAATAGTCACGCATGAAGGCCTCCACGCGGGCCAACATGTGCTTCTGCGGGTATTCGAGACGCGTGGCGACCTGGCCCTGGAGGTAAAGGGTGAGCGAATCGATCGGACGCTTGTTGACGAAATGCATCTCGGTGCGGACGCGGAGAAGGAAGTCGTAGGCCTTTTCGAGGAACCGGCGTTCGCTTTCGGTCAGGATTTTTTTCTCCACGAGTTTGGCCGTCGTCATGGCGTGCGCATGGAAGTATCCGTTCCAGAGAAGATTCTGGTAGTCGCGCAGGCCACCGGCCCCGTGCTTCACGTTGGGCTCCTGCACGGACACGATGGGCCCGTATTGCTCGTGCAGTTCCTTCTGGTTGACCAGTCGCCAGGCGATGTAGGCGTCCTCCTTGCCCTTGACGCATTTGCTTTCGAATTCCCCGCGGAAGCGGTCGACAAGTTCGCGGTCCCCGGCCAGCCAGCGCGATTCGAGCATGGAGGTCTTGGTCTGCAGATCGGAGTTGGCCTGCGAAATCGCTTCACGCACGGAGCGCACGGAGTGCCCGACCTTGAAACCGGTATCCCAGAGCAGGCGGAGGATTTCCTGCACGGTGGCGGTTTCCCTCGCGTTGGGTTTGTTCCCGGAGTGGAGGAACATGATGTCGACATCGCTGAAAGGATTCATCTCGCGGCGTCCGTATCCGCCGAAGGCGATGACGGCCAAACCTTCGGGCTTCGGTTTTCCGAAATGCGCGGTGCAGACCTGCGCGAAAATGCGGCGGAAGAGAATGTCGACCAAGTCGCTGCGTTGCCGCACGACTTCTCGGCCGCCGGCCCCGGCCGAAATGCGCAGGCGCAGGCGATGTTCTTCCAGCCGGCGGAAACGGCGGTAAGGCTCGAGGCATTCGGGGGCGGATTTCCCCCGGGTCTGCTTGTCGAGATCCTCGGAGGCGCGGGCGAGGACTTTTTCGGGATCGTAACTCATGGGCCGCGGAGGGCGCTGTTTTAGCGGTCTTCGGTGGCGCGGAGAATGACAATCTCGACGCGGCGGTTGAGTTGCTGCTCCTCGACGCCGCCGGTGGCCGGCGCGAGCGGGCGCGTGCTGCCCAGACCGCGCGTGTCGACGCGGGCAGGATCGATCGCCATGCGCGCGGCCAGCCATTGTTTGACCGATTCGGCGCGGGCACGGCTGAGCTGCGCGTTGTAATCCGCCCCGCCGAAGGAATCCGTGTGCCCCTCGATGCGAAAGCGGGCGTCCGGATTGCGGCGGATGAGTTCGCCCAGTTTTTCCAGGCTGGTGATCGCTTCGGGCCGGAGGAACGACTCGTCGTAGCCGAAGAGGACGTCGGACGGCATGAAGATGGGGCCAGTGGCGGTGGTCAGCCCGCCGGTCTGCGCCAGCAGGTCATCAAGGTCGCTGTAGCCGGCGGGAACCGAGTCGGTGCCTTCGCTGCCGGCGCGTCCGGCGGCGGCCGCCAATTCGATGGCGGGTTGGGCCGCGGCAGCGGGCACATCGGCAAGAAGGGCCTCGCGCATCGAGGCAAGGTCTTCTTCGAGCGCGGCGGCGGTTGCCGATTCCAGACGGTTGGCCGCCTCGCTGGCTGCAAGGCCGATTTGCGGGGCGGGTTCCTGGTCGATGCCGAGTTGGCCCGGTTTGGCGGGGGCGGCGCGGACTTCCGCTCTCTCGGCCGAGATGTCCTCGGCGGGAAGATCGACGGGTGCGGGGGTGATTTTGCGGACCGTTTCGTTTTCGGGTGCCGGGGTATCGTCGAGCAGGCGGGAGTCGATTTCAACGCGTTCGACCTTGAAGGCGCGCGGCACCATCTGGTCGTAGTAGGAATCACTGAAGGTGTTGACCGCGTGCGACCGGGCCCACCAGATGAAACCGAGGTGTGCGGCGACGGAAAGGAGCAGCGCGAGGAGAAACCAGCGGCCCCACGACTCTTTCTGGAGGGGTTCATCCTCCAGTTCGTCGAGCAGCGAGGAGCGGTCCATCGACCCCGAAGATGAAGTTGCCCGGCCTCCGATGCAAACCTGCAGGCGCCAAAGATCTTGACCGCAGGGCTCTCTCTTCTACGTTCGCCCCTCCGGTTTATGGCTGAAAACACCCTCAGAATCGGTCTGCCCTCCGGCAGCCTGATGGATCAGACCTTGTCCCTCTTCGCCAAGGCGGGCTTCACCGTGTCCGGGGCCGACCGCTCTTACCGTCCCTCGGTCGACGATCCCGAGTTGGTTGTTCGCCTTTTGCGCGCCCAGGAAATCAGCCGTTATGTCGAACAGGGGTTTCTCGACTGCGGCATCACCGGACGCGACTGGGTCGCCGAAAATGCGTCCGATGTCGCCTCGCTCTGCGATTTGCCTTACAGCAAAGTCTCCTCGGCTCCGACCCGTTGGGTCGTGGTTGTTCCGGAAGATTCGCCGGTGCGGTCCGTCGAGGATCTGGCCGGCAAGCGGGTGGCGACCGAGGCGGTCGGACTGACCAAAGAATTTTTCCGCCGCCGCGGGGTGAGTGCCGAAGTGGAATTCAGCTGGGGAGCGACCGAGGTGAAGGTGCCCGATCTGGTCGATGCCATCGTGGATATTACCGAGACCGGTTCCTCGCTGCGGGCCAACAATCTCCGCATCGTCGAGACCATCATGGAGTCGTATCCCGTCTTCATCGCCAACCGCGAGGCTTACTCTGCCGAATGGAAGCGGGGCAAGATGGACCGCATTATTCTGCTCCTGCAGGGGGCCCTGGCCGCCCGCGACAAGGTCGGGCTGAAAATGAATCTTCCGCAGGCCCGTTTGGAGAATTTGCTTGAGCAGTTGCCCGCTCTCCGGAATCCTACCGTTTCGCCTCTGGCGCATGATGGCTGGGTCGCCGTCGAGACAGTCATCGATGAGAAGGTTGTTCGCGAGATCATCCCGCAACTCAAAGCGCTCGGGGCCGAGGGGATTATAGAATATCCCCTCAACAAGCTGGTTTATTAAAGTAACACATGGGATCAATCAAAAAGAGGCGGAAGGCGAAAATCGCCAAGCACAAGCGCCGCAAGCGCATGAAGCTTAACCGCCACAAGAAGCGTTTGCGCTACAAGAGCTAAAGGCTATCTTTGGCCCCATGTTCGCGCGTTTCCGGTTGCGTCCCGTCGCTGCCTGGTCGCTCTATGCCGTCGCCCTTTGCCACGGCCCGCACGCCCTATTGGCGCTGGCCGTCGATGTGGGCGGGGGCGATTCTTCCCCCCAAGCCCGTTCCGCGGTCCTGGACGAATCGGCGGACCGCCGGGCCGAATCCATGGCCCGCGTGGCGACGGGTCTTCTCGTCGCCGAAAACGATCCGGACGAGTCGTTCCGCCACTACCGCCGCGCCCTCGATCTGGATCCGTCCAATGTGTCCTTGTCGCAGGAAATTGCGCGCGTGCATTTGCAACGCGAGGAAGTTCCCGAGGCTCTCGCCGTGCTGAAGGATGCGCTCAAGCTCAATCCGAAGTCCTCATCGCTCGCCCTGCGCATTGCCGGCATCTACGTCGTGAGCCTGCGCAAATTCGAACCGGCCGAGCGCTACACGCGCCAGGCCTTGGGAGCGGATCCCGACGGCATCGAGCCTTACCAGATGCTTTACAGCATTTATCGCGCGGACGGCCGGCCCGCCGAAGCGGTTTCCTTGCTCCAGGAGGCTGCCCGGCGCGGTGACAACAAAAGCGCTGCCTTTTGGGCGGGTCTCGGCGACCTCTCGGTCCGGCAGTTGGTTATGGACGGCCACCTGCGCGACTCCGGCAAAGCCGCCATGGCCCTCGGGCACTACCGGAAGGCGTCCGAGTTGGGACGGCAGGATCCGGTTGTCTTGTTGCGCGCTTTGAATTTCTTTTTCGCCGGAAATCACCTCGAGGATGCGGTTGCCACCGCCCGCCGCCTGCTTGTCTTGCAACCTTCCGACGCACAGTCCCGCGAGAAACTCGCGCTGGCTCTCGCCGCGCTCGGGCGCGAAGACGAGGCGCAGGCCGAACTCGAGGCCGTCACCGCCGAAAATCCAGCCAGTTTGCTGGCCTACCGCGCGCATGGGGAACTCCTGCTCAAGCGCGGCGATGCCTCGGGTGCGCTCGACAAATTTGAAAAAGCCCTCCTCCTCCACGATGAAGATCCACGGCTTTACCTCGAGATTGTCGATCTCTGCGTGAAGACGGAGAACCCCGAGCGGGCGGCATCATGGCTGTCGCGTGCGCGCGAGAAATTCACCAACCTTCCGGACCTGCCGTTCTATGAGGCGCAATTGCTCGGGCACCTCAAGCGTTGGCGCGAGGCCCTCAATGCCATGGACGTCGCCGCCGCGCTCGCCGCGCGGTATCAGCCATCGTTCCTCAACGCCGAATTTTATTTCCAGCACGGCGTGGTCGCCGAACGTGCCGGCCAGCACGAGGACGCGGTGAAACATTTTCTCTCGTGTCTCGAAATGGACGACCGGCATGCCGCCGCGCTCAATTACCTCGGTTATATGTGGGCCGAGCGCGGAGAAAACCTGGCCGACGCGGAAAAGTTCATCCGTCGCGCCCTCGAATCGGAGCCCGACAATGCCGCTTATCTGGACAGTCTCGGCTGGGCCCTCTACCAGCAGGGCCGTTTCCACGAGGCGCTCGAACCGCTGGAGCGCGCCGCGAAAATTTCCACCGCAAATCCGGACTCGACGATCGAGGAGCACCTCGGCGATGTCTTCGAAAAGCTCGGCCGCCGCAAAGAGGCGGTCGAAGCGTGGGAGCGCGCCGCCGCACTAGAAGGCGCCTCGGAGGAAATCGCCGGCAAGCTGCAAGCTGCCCGCGCGGGCAAGGCTGCCTCATCCGAAGAGGCGAAGGCGGCCAAACCCTGATCATCTTTGGTGAAAGTCCTTGAGTCTTCAGGTGATCCCTGCGAACGTTGTCGCTCAGTTCCAAGACTGCGCAAAGGGCTCTTAGCTCAGCTGGTTAGAGCATGCGACTCTTAATCGCCAGGTCCTGGGTTCGAATCCCAGAGGGCCCACTTCCCGAGCGAAATGACACTTCGTCGGGTGCATTTTTAACCCACGAAGCCCGATCGGAAATTCACTTCGACGAGGTATCAGCGTAAAAGCAACGTCGATCATGACCAACATCCATCCCGAGACGCGCCGCTTTCTTGACCGCGCAGCCAAAGAAGAACTGCTCGGGCAAAAAGGGATCGTTCTCTGGCTTTACGGTCTCTCCGGATCGGGCAAATCGACCATCGCGAACGAAGCCGAACGCGCCTTGCACAGCGAGGGGCGGATGACCGTGATTCTGGATGGCGACAATTTGCGCACCGGACTGAACAGCAACCTCGGATTCTCCGATGATGACCGCACCGAGAATGTCCGCCGCGTGGCCGAGACGGCGAAGCTGCTCGCGGGGCAGGGCATGATCGTCTTTGTTTCGGTCATTACCCCTCTGCGCCGCCAGCGCTCGCTTGCCGGAGAAATCATCGGTCCTGACTTTCACGAGGTCTATGTGAAGGCGGACTTCGATACTTGCGCGGGTCGCGATCCAAAGGGGCTCTACGCCAAAGCGAAGGAGGGGAAAATCAGCCAGTTCACCGGCAAGGACAGCGGCTTTGAGGAACCCGAGGCGGCGGCGCTTGTGCTTGACACCCAGGCACGTTCCGTTGCTCAGTGTGTGGCCGATTTGCTTGGGTATTGGCGGTCCGTGGCGGACGGCCACCGGAGGGATTGATTCACCGGAAAAGCCCGCGCGAGGGAAAGCACTCATGCCGCATTACCAGTTAGACCATCTCGGCCAACTCGAGGCCGAAGCGATTTTTGTCCTGCGCGAGACAGCCGCGCAGTTCCAACATCCGGCCCTGCTTTTTTCCGGGGGCAAGGACTCGATCGTCATGGCCCACCTCGCGGCCAAGGCTTTCTGGCCGGCCAAGATTCCCTTTCCGCTTCTCCACATCGACACCGGGCACAATTTCGACGAGACGATTGCTTACCGCGATGCCTTCACGGAAAAACTCGGCGCCCGCCTGGTCGTCGGTCATGTGCAGGACTCGATCGACAAGGGCCGCGTGAAGGAAGAGAAGGGTCCGCATGCCTCTCGCAACGCGTTGCAGTCGGTCACGCTGCTCGACACGATCGAGGAACACAAATTCACCGCGTGCCTCGGCGGTGGGCGGCGCGACGAGGAGAAAGCCCGCGCCAAGGAACGCTTCTTTTCCCACCGTGACGATTTCGGCCAGTGGGATCCGAAAAACCAGCGTCCGGAATTGTGGAATCTTTTCAACGGTCGCCATCACCCCGGCGAGCATTTCCGCATTTTTCCGTTGTCCAATTTCACCGAGATGGACATCTGGATGTATCTGCAGCGTGAAGCGGTCGACTTGCCCTCGCTCTATTTCGCCCACCAGCGCGAGGTATTTGCCCGCCATGGATCCTTCCTGGCCGTGACCGAGCACATCACCCTCCTCGAGTCCGAGAAACCGGAACGGAAAACCGTCCGCTTCCGCACCATCGGGGATGTGACCTGCACCGGCGCGGTCGAATCGAGCGCCGCCACCCTGGACGAGGTCATTGCCGAGGTCGCCGCGGCGCGTCAGACCGAGCGCGGCACCCGTGCGGATGACAAGCGTTCCGAAACCGCGATGGAAGATCGCAAGAAAGAGGGTTACTTCTGATGGACCTCCTTCGTTTCGCCACCGCCGGTTCCGTCGATGACGGCAAGTCGACGCTTATCGGCCGCCTGCTTTACGACTCGAAGAGCATTTTCGAGGACCAGTTGAGCGCGGTGGAGGAAAGTTCCCGCCGCCGCGGCGATGCCGTGGTCAACCTCGCGCTGCTCACCGACGGGCTCCGCGCCGAGCGCGAGCAGGGCATCACCATCGACGTGGCCTACCGCTACTTCGCCACGCCACGCCGCAAATTCATCATCGCGGATACCCCGGGCCACATCCAATACACGCGCAATATGGTCACGGGTGCTTCCACCGCCGACCTTGCCATCATTCTCATCGACGCACGCAAAGGTGTCATCGAACAAACCAAGCGCCATTCCTTTGTCGCCAATCTGCTCAAGATCCGCCACCTCGCGGTCGCGGTGAACAAAATGGACCTTGTCGATTACGACGAAGGGGTCTTCCACCGTATCGTGCAGGATTTCCACGAGTTCGCTTCGCGCCTCGACGACATTGCGGAAATCACCGCCATCCCGCTCTCCGCGCTCAACGGTGACAATGTGGTCGAGAAGTCGGACAAAATGCCGTGGTTCAAAGGTCCCTCGCTGCTTTACCATCTGGAGACGGTTTACACCGGCGGCACGGAAAACCATGTCGATGCGCGCTTCCCCGTGCAGTGGATCATCCGTCCGCAATCCCACGAGCACCACGACTTCCGCGGCTATGCCGGGCGGGTGGCCGGCGGCGTGTTCAAGCCGGGCGACACGGTCTCCGTCCTGCCCTCCGGATTTTCCACCACGATCGAGAAAATCTATCTGCCCGGCGGCAAGGAAATTGCCGAGGCCTTCGCCCCGCAGTCAGTTGTCATGACACTCAAGGACGAGATCGACATCTCGCGCGGCGACATGCTGGTCAAGGCGAACAATCCGCCGAATGTCGGACAGGACGTCGAGGCCATGGTTTGCTGGTTTTCCCAAAAACCGATGGAAGTGCGCGGCAAATACCTCCTGCGCCACACGACCAAGGAAACGAAAGCCATCGTGCAGGAGCTGCGTTACCAGGTGGACATCGAGACCTTGCACAAAAAGGAAGGTGTGCCCACCCTGGCCATGAACGATATCGGGCGTGTTTGCCTGCGCACCGCGACGCCCCTCTTCTCTGATAATTACCGTCGCAACCGATTGACGGGATCCTTCATCCTGGTCGATCCCGGCACCCACGAAACGGTGGCGGCAGGGATGATTGTCTGAGGTGCGTTCCGGGTCTTCACGCGCCCCAACGTCCGGCCACCATGAGCAGGGAGAGGGTGAGCATGACAAGTGCCGGCAGCGATTTCTTGAACGGGTCTGCGACTTTGAGGTGCATGGCGATAGCTCCAGCCATGAGCGCGGCGACGACTGACGCGGCGGGCAGGATGAGGACGGGATAAAGGAGCCCGGCGAGCAAGGCGAAGGCCGAGGCCACTTTGAGGAATCCGACCAAGTAGCAGGACCACGCGGGCAGGCCGTAAGCGGCAAATTCCTCCAGCATGCTCGACGCCTTGCCTCCGCGGTAGGCCGTGGCTTTGTTGAAGCGCAGCAGCCAGACGTTGAGCAGGCCGCAGCCGACGACGATTTGGCAAATTTGGACAAGGGTTTCCATGAGGAACTGGTGGTTGGACGTCAGCCTAGGCACACCCTAGCCTCGGGGTCAGGAGAAATCTGCGTGCCGACCCTTCCTCTCGCTCTCGAAGCCATCTCCGTGGCCGCCTTCCTTTTCTACGGAATCGCCTGTTTGCTTTCCCCGAAGTTGGAGGTCGAGTTCGCCCGTTACCAATTGGCGCGTTGGCGCGTGCTGGTCGGCTGGCTGGAGATTGCCGGCGCGTTGGGCCTGCTCGCCGGTCAGTGGTTTCCCCTCTTGAAAGTCGCGGCGGCTGCGGGGTTGGTCCTTCTCATGCTCTGCGGTTTGTGGGCCCGCTGGCGGGTGCGTGATCCCTGGTATGCCATGGCGCCCGCTTTTGTTCTCGCCGTGGTGAATTTCTTCATTTTCCTCTCCGCCTTCCGTTCTCTGTGAATCCGCCACCGGGCCAGCTGCACGACGCGCGCCTCGGACTGCTGCAACTGGTCGGGCAGTGCTTTTGCATCGGCCCGCTCATCGATATCGCGCTCTTCCTCGGGATCGTCGCCGCTCTGGCCGGGGCGATCGGTCCGCTCGCCGTCCTCCTCGCTTCGTTGGGCATGATCGCCTTCTCGCTCGTCGTGGCCTTTTACGCGTCGGAGACGGGCGGGGCTGGGGCGATGGGCGACTATGTGGCGCGCGCGTGGGGCCGCACCGCGGGTCTCGCCGCACTCGGCGTCTACGTGATTTCGTTGCTCTTCGCGGGAGCCGCCGGATTCACCATCGTGGTCGGGGACCTGGCTTCGCGATTCGTGGAACTTTATTTCGGGGCCGAGTTTCCGTGGTGGGCCGGTGCCCTGCTGGTCTGCGGGGCCGCGTGGTGGTTCAATCTGCGCGGCGCCGCGGTGGCCACGCAGATCCAGTTGCTCATCGTCGGCGTGTCGGTCATTCCGTTCCTGCTCACCGCCGCCGCGGCGATCATCCATGCCGGTCCGGCCAATACCTGGTCGGTTTTCTCCTGGAGCAATCCCCACGGTGGCGATCTCTTCGGCGCCCTGCTTTTTTGCATCCTGCTCTTCGGCGGATTCGAAACGGCGGGATCTCTCGCGGAGGAAACCGGCAATCCGCGCCGCAATATCCCGCGGGCGCTGGTCGGCACCGTGGTGGCCGCCGCCCTGCTTCTGCTTTTCTGTTCCTATGCGGGGACGGTTTATTACGGACCGGACCGCGCGGCCAAGACTTGGGGCGAGGCAATCGATGGCTTTGCCGTGATGGGCGGGGAGTTACTCGGGCCGTGGGCGGCACTGTGGATCCGACTGGCCGTGCTCGTTGATTTCACGGCGACCTGCATCGGCTTCACCGTGGCGGCCTTGCGCGGCATTTATGCGCTGGCCCGTGCCGGCCGGTTGCCGTCGTGGTTGGCCGCGACCAACCGGCGCGGGGCCCCGCATCATGCCGCGGCCTTGGTCCTCGCCTGTGCCGTGTTGGTCGTCGCCTGCGGCCTGCTCGTCCCTGCCTCCGAGCGTTTCCAGACCCTTTTCGTGGCCGCCACGGCACAAGCCCTGCTCTTGGTGCTGGTCTACACCGCACTGGCCTTGGGCGCCTTGCGCCTCATGTGGCGCGGCGGGCGTCGTCAGCCTTGGTGGCGCTGGGTTGTCTTCCCGCTGGCCACGGTCGTCCCTCTCCTCGCCCTCTACGGCACCTTTGTTCCTTTTCCGGCCCACCCCGAGCGTTTCGGCCTGTATGCGGGACTGGCCGCCCTGCTCGCGGTGGCCTGCTGGGTCTGGAGCGTGCGTCCACGGGAAGAATCGGGGAGTGAAAAACCGGCCGGGTCGGTCTAAGTTCAATTCCGCACATGGCCCGCGCCGATCTCCACCTCCATACCCGGCACAGTGCGCGGGCGACCGACTGGCTCCTGCGCAAGGTCGACTTCCCGGCCAGTTGCTCCGCGCCCGGGGAACTCTACCGCGTCTTGCGGGAAAAGGGTTTTGATTTTGTCACCTTCACGGACCACGACACGATTGACGGTTGTCTCGAGATCGCGGGGCAGCCGGGGGCCTTCATCAGCGAAGAAATCACCGCATTTTTTCCCGAGGATGACGTCAAAGTGCACCTCCTCGCCTGGGGGATCACCGAGGCGCAGCACCATGAGATACAATCCCTGCGGCGGGACATTTACGCGCTGGCCGCGTGGCTCAAGGCGCAGGATATCGCGCACGCCGTGGCGCATCCTTTCTGGCCGGTCGACGAACGGCTCTCCCTCGACCACTGGCAACGCCTGATTCTTCTCTTCCGGCACTTTGAGACGATCAATGGATTGCGCGATCCGTTGCTTGGCGAGGCGGCCGAATTTGCGCTCTCGCGGCTGACCTCGGAGGATACCACTCGGTTCGCCG
>Ga0247842_10003349_pt1 | contig 21824 bp, 12 predicted proteins | sample LaCruzMarch2015__3_FD_192411 | JGI IMG/M metagenome (GOLD analysis project Ga0247842, IMG submission 192411) | Freshwater microbial communities from meromictic Lake La Cruz, Castile-La Mancha, Spain - LaCruzMarch2015_19m | ecosystem: Environmental > Aquatic > Freshwater > Lake | place: Spain...
ATTTGGGTCCAGTTTTTGAGAAAAATAATATCAATACTAAGATTATTATTTACGATCATAATGCGAATAGACCTGATTATCCTATTTCTATATTAAACGATCCTGAAGCAGCAAAATATATAGATGGCTCCGCTTTTCACCTCTATGAAGGTGAGATTAATGCCTTAGGTAAGGTACATGATGCCCATCCTACAAAAAACTTATATTTTACGGAGCAATGGATTGGTGGACCAGGAAATTTTTCAGGTGATTATAGCTGGCATGTTCGGAATCTGGTCATTGGTGGACCAAATAATTGGGCAAAAACGGTACTGCAATGGAATCTTACCTCCAATAGCGATTATACGCCACATACAGATAGAGGAGGCTGCACCAAATGTTTAGGTGCGGTAACTATCGAGGGTGATAAGGTAAACCGAAATCCTGCCTACTATATTATAGGTCAGATTTCACCATTTGTCAGGCCGGGATTTAAACGTATCGAAAGCAATGGTATTGCTAATATTGAACAAGTTGCCTTTTCAGGCCCTACAGGTAACGTCGTATTGGTTATGCAAAATATTTCTTTGGAACGAAAAGTATTTTACGTGAATCATAAAGGAAATCATTTTCCTATGGCACTGGATGCGGGTGCTGTAGCCACTTTGACTATAGAATAAAAGGGGATACAGGATACAGGACAATATGAATATTTAAAGATCAGATTACCTTTTTGATAGCATTGAGACATTGTTCCACATTTTCTTTATTTGCGCCATAGCCCATGAGGCCAATCCGCCATATTTTGCCACTGAGGGCACCTAATCCGGCACCTACTTCAAGTTGATGTTCGATGAGGAGTTTTTTTCTAAGGTTTGCTTCATTTTCAATGCCAGAAGGAAGAAATACGGCATTTAGCTGAGGGAGGCGGAAAGGTTCATCGACCAGGAAGGAAAATCCAAGATCTTGCAATCCTTCTAATAGAAGCTGGTGCATTTCCCTGTGTCTATTCCATGCATTTTCCAAACCCTCCAGGCAAAGTAGGCGAAGAGCCTCGTGCAAGGCATATAAACTATTTACGGGAGCGGTATGGTGGTAAGCACGCTGCCCAGCTTGCAGACCATCTTCCCAATAGGCCATCACCAGATTAAGGTCTAAAAACCAGCTTTGGACTTTTGATTTTCGGTTTTTAATTTTTTCAGCAGCGCGCGGACTAAAAGCGACAGGAGATAATCCGGGTATACAAGAAAGGCATTTTTGGCTTCCGGAATAAACGGCATCGATATTCCATTTTTCAGTAAACAGGGGAATACCACCCAGACCGGTTACACTATCCACAATAGTTAGGCAATAGTATTTCGCAGCTATTTCACAAAGTAATTGCGCATCACTAGCAGTACCTGTGGAAGTTTCAGCATGAACGAAGGCTACTATTTTTGTATCGGGATTTGCTTTTAAGGTAGATTCCAGACTATCTGGATCAACAGGTTTCCCCCATTCCTGATCTATAATGACAGGAATACCGCCACAGCGAAGCACATTTTCCACCATTCGTCCACCAAAAACCCCATTTCTGCAAACAATTACCTTTTCACCTGGTTCGACCAGATTGACAAACGCGGTCTCCATACCTGCAGAACCAGGAGCTGAGACAATAAAAGTGAGAGGATAGGAGGTTTGAAAGGCATATTGAGTCATTTGCTTCACCTCATCCATCATTTTAATGAATTGAGGATCCAAATGCCCCAAAGTAGGTTTTGCAAGAGATTGTAATACAGAAGGATAAATGGGGGACGGTCCGGGACCCATCAATAATCTTTCAGCGGGTTCGAAGGTTGGGAAGGTAGGAGCACCCACAATGTCACTATAGCGCATCATTTTTATGCTAAATATACTCATTTTTCATAAAAACGAATCGTTGATGAAAAGCGCTTATAACATAATAAGAAGGGAGCATTTATCTATTTAGCCAAAAATGGATTTTTTAACTATGGTATTTTCGGGAATAAATCCTCCCGTGCTGACAAGGGGATAAATCTGAACATTTTTCCCTATGACAGAGCCGGGAAAGATAACACAATTCGCACCAATTTCTGAATGATCACCGATAAGGGAACCCATTTTATTTCTACCTGAATTAAATTTTGCATGACCCGTTCTGATGAAAATATTTTTCCCATCGAATCTAAAATTAGAAAGAATGGCCCCTGCACCAAGATGTGCTTTAAATCCTAGAATGGAATCACCTACATAATTAAAATGGGGGATATGCACCCCATCGAAGAGGAGCGCATTTTTTACTTCGGTTGAATTTCCAATGACACAATGATTCCCAATGACCACATTTTTTCTAATGAATGCGCCATGTCTTATTTCTGTGCCTGAACCAATAATAGCGGGACCCTCAATAAATGCGGTTGTTGCTACAGACACATTTTCCTCAAGCCAAACACCAGATTTCCATTCAAAATAGGTATTTGGAAGGGCGGAAATAAAGGCATCAAATTGATTTTCCAATAAATTTAAAATATGCCAAGGTTCATCATGAAACAAATGAGGGAAAAGCGTATGATTTAAATCAAAAAGTTGATTTGTCATCGATTCCCTCATTTGCAATGATATTAATCTTCAGAGGTAATAACGAAAAGAGAATCCATTTGAGGATAATCTCTTTCAAGACGGCAATACATTTTAACCAAACGTGCTGAAATGGAAATCAAATCTTTAGTTTCAAGTAAAATATTAAAGACCAGGATACTATTTCTGGCGCTATAGGTTTCATTTTTAATACCTTTTGCCTGGTGGGCAATCAGATTTTCAATTTCCTCTAATAACTGTTTTTTTCTTGCCTTAATTTCATCGTACTGCAAATAATTCCTGGTACGGGTAATTTGGGAACAATCTTTAAAAAAGAGGCTTAAATCCTGGCTTATTTTTCTAATATTTTGAGTTTGGTCTTCGTCTAAAGGACCCAACATGTCTTCTACGTGTTTCCTTGCGGTTTCGGTAACAAAGACGGCCGATTGCACTAAATCTTGTTCTATATCGTATGCCATAAGATAAAGGCGGCTTCCTTCAGACAACTCTTCCTGAATGCGTCTTATGGAGTTATAAAAAGTATATTTGAACTCCTCATTACTTTTTTCAAGCCTTTCCATGGCTTTAAACGCTTCTATTAATTTTTTTCTGTCTTCGGTTAGCAGTCCCTCAATGGCTGCGACAAAACCTTCTGCTACAGCATCTAAGCTATCGGCTAAACTACCTGAGGTACTATTAATTATTTGTCTTGCCGGAATAATTTCCGTTTTCATGGTAGATTCTAAAATCTTGGCATTCGAATTTTCTTTTTTATTATGTAATCTAATGGTGAAAGCAATGAACATAATAGTAAATAAAACTAAAAATCCTACACCATACATATCAAATTTAAACATAATAAAAGCAAAAAGACCTGAAACACTAAAGGCAATAAAAGCAGTTAACAACCAACCCAAAATAACACTTAGCACCCCACTTACCCTGAAAACGGCACTATCTCTTCCCCAGGCTCTGTCACTCAAAGAGGTAGCCATTGCTACCATGAAAGTAACGAAAGTAGTAGAAAGAGGTAATTTCAAAGAGGTAGCAAAGGCAATAAGGGAACTTGAAACAGAAAGATTAACAGAGGCACGAACCAAATCAAAAGCAGGAGGATTTGCTATGAGCATTTCATTTCTTTTGGGTTTAAATGGTTGAAACCTGTTTTCAACCCAATGGAAAAAACCATTTGTAGAAGTATTGGTTTTTCTATTTGGTTTCCATGTTAATCTTACTAAACCTCGTGCAAAGCGATTGGAAGAAAATCTCTCCAAGCCTTCTGATTGTCTTCCAAGACTTACTTCAGTTTCCGTAACTGTTTTTGCCTTTTTTGAAAACCACAAGGTGAATATCATTACAATGCCTGCAATGACCAGCATATAAGTTGGCGCAGGATAGGCTTTAGACAATGAAACCATTAATAAACTGTCAGCGGCAACGCCACTTGCCTTCCAGGTTTCGTAGGCTTCAAAACCCGCTACTGAAACGCCAATAAAATTCACTAAATCGTTACTGGCAAATGCCATTGCTAAGGCAAATGTACCTGCAAGTACTACGACTTTGAGAATTGGAAATTTAAAAAAGTTGGATAGTACATAAAAGACAATCAGCCAAAAAACAATGGTAATTCCAAACATTTCAGCTGTATTTGCTTTTGACCATTCAATAAAGGAAGCGGGGATGAATACTGCTCCCTCAAGGCCTTTGAATAATAAGAAATAAGTGATTCCACTAAGAGAAAGGGCACCCCAGATGACACCCTGATATTGAGTTTGTGTAGCTGGATTGAAAGTGAAGAATAATCTCACCAAATACATGATAACTAAACCGAATATGAACGCAACACCCACGGATATAAAAATACCTGAAATGATTGTTAAGGCACTGCCAGAATTTATATAACTCAATATATCATCAGCATTTTGCGGATTTGTCGAAAGTTTAATTACGGCTGCAATTATGGCAGCACCAAGCAATTCAAATACGATACTTACGGTAGTGGAAGTGGGTAAGCCATAAGTATTGAAAACATCAAGTAATATAATATCAGCGAACATTACCGCTAGAAAAATAATCATTACCTCGTGGAAATTGAACATTTGAGGATTAAAAATACCCTTTCTTGCTACTTCCATCATACCTCCAGCAAATAGAGCACCAATTAAAATGCCAAAACTGGCAATAATCATAATATTCCTCTTTGATGCCACTTGAGAACCGATAGCGGAATTGAGAAAGTTAACGGCATCATTACTTACTCCAACGACCAGGTCAGCAAAAGCAAGTACCATTAGAAGAACAACTAAAATGATATAGATATCCATAAAAGACAATTAAGTACAAATTCTTTAAAATATTGCGAAATTTAAGGTTTATTTGTAAACTAAGTGTTAAGAATTACTAAATTCTGTAAATAAAGGTATTATTTTTACCCCAATAGAAGAAATAATGAGATATCAACCTGTAGAATTTTTTTATTCTTATAATAATTTGCTGGCCATAGAAAGTACCAGATTAGGGGGGCTATCAAAACCACCTTTTGCCAGTTTGAATTTGGGCGCATTTACCAATGACCTTAAGGAGACCGTTCAACAAAATAAAGAAATCTTATATTCTGATTTGGGAATAAACGGTGACCAAATAGCCAATTCGTTTCAATGCCATGGAAATGAGGTGCTAAACGTAGTGGAACCTGGGTATTTTGAAGGATTTGATGCGCTGATTACGAATAAAAAAAATATTTTTCTACAAATATTAGTGGCTGATTGTACGCCGATTCTCCTTTTTGATCCTATCCATGAAGTAGTAGCTGCCATTCATGCGGGTTGGAGAGGTACTGCCAATGCCATTGTCCAAAAAACACTGAACAAAATGACTTTGCATTTTCATACGAATCCCTCTGATTGTTTTGCCCACGTAGGAACTTGTATCAGTCAATCCTATTTTGAGGTAGATGACGATGTCGCTCAATATTTTGATCAGGAATTTTATGTTTTTGATAAAGAGAAAGACAAATATTTTATTGACTTAAAGGGTTGTAACGCTCGGGCTTTGTCCGATGCCGGAGTAATTAAAAATCATATCGCTATTTCCCCTTTTTGTACGGTGAAAGATAATGATTTGTTTTTTTCTCACAGGTACGAAAAGGGAACAACCGGTAGATTTGGAGTCATCATAGGCATGAGAAAATAAAAAAAGCCGAACCCTTCGGAAAAGGTTCGGCTTTTAAAATTTTAAGCAAATCGCTTATAAAGGATTTTGAACTGAAAGTTTATTAGCATCCAATTCACGACGAGGAATTAAGAATTCCCAGCGTGCATCACCTGCAGGTACGTCGAAAATAAGCGCAACCGCAGCATTGTGTCCAATACCGTTTCTATTTAATGGTTGATCAAGACGTTTCAAGTCAAGGAAACGATGTCCTTCTCCCCATAATTCAATGCGGCGTTGGAACATGATTTCTTCAATTAAAGCATCGCCTGTTTTGGTAGAAGTAACATACGCCGGATCTCTCTGTTTAACCAGGTCAAATAATGCTTTTGCAGCCCCTGCATTGTCGCCACCACGAGCTTTAGCTTCCGCTTCGATAAGAAACATTTCTGCAAGACGCATATAAGGAACATCACCCATTGCACTGGTACTAGGTACACCAGGTAAGCGGAATTTTTGCACAATATATGGCGCTCTTACACCACCTGGAGGAACAATTGAATTGGTAGCAGTAGGTGCCTTTACCCACATTTTAGACCTAACATCTGTTTCAGGAATCCTGTCATAAATCAATTTATTAATCGTTTTTGGTGTTTGACGATTCACACTTGAGTTATAATTGCTTGAAATATAAGAGTGAAATGCACCAAAATATTCAGATTGATCTTCGAGGTGATCAAAACCCCACATCCATTCAGGATTAGCAATTTCAGCAAAACCTTCCTGATATTGAGCGATAGACATCAATGAACCACCACCTACTCTGGCTTCAACAGCAAATGCTGCTGCAGCAGACCAGTTCTGTTGTACCAAAGCAACTCTCGCCTGCATTCCTCTTACCACATTTTTATTAAAATGAGATTTCGCAGCACGGGCGGTAGTAAGTAATTTTCCAGCTTCATCAAGATCTTTATTGATTTGCGCATAGCAATCTTCTACACTTGCACGGGCAATACCCTCTTTGGTTGGTTCTAAAACCAATGAAACACCGGGGGTGCTATTTGGCTTTTTAGAAGCATCATATCTTTTACCATAGTATTGAACCAAGTTGAAATAAGAGAAAGCGCGAATAGCTAAAGCCTCTCCTTTAATTTGATTCTTTTCTGCCTGAGTGCCTACCGACTGATCAATATTAGCAATAGCAACATTGGCATTTCCAATAAGACGATAGTACATATCATAAGGCATAATGGATAAGGTACCCACATCCGCGCGATGTGATAACCATCTTTGTTCATTAAAATGCCATCCATTGGAAGCATTAGCAAAAACAAGATCTTCAGCAAGAATGTCATTAATCAACATCAAGGCTGGATATCCAAAATAACCTTGAGATCCTTGATATCTGACAATGAATCCGCGATAAATACCATTAATGGCAGCGGTTGCATTTTTAGTTGTTGCGAATGCTGAACCTGCGTCAACACTACCCGTTGGTGTGGTATTGAGGTAATCTTTCTCGCAACCATTGGATGCAATACTGAGATAAATCAGCGTTACAAAGAATAATTTATATTTAAACATCTTTTAATTTTTAGAAGGTTAAGTTTAATCCACCTACGAAATTACGATAGAAAGAATAGGTATTTCCAGTAACACCACTGAAATCACCTAATCCGTCCATTCCTTTGCGCTTGTTCCAAAGAGCAAGATTTTCAGCATTCATGAAAATCTGCATGCCTTGAATTTTTGCTTTTTTAAGGAAGCTGGAAGGGAAACTATAGCTTAAGGAAATGTTTCTTAAGTTTAGGGAAGTTCCATCAATTAGCCAGTGATCAGAACTACCTGTAAAGTCAACTGCACGACCTAAGTCCGATCTTGGTACGTCGGTGATATCCCCTGCTTTTTGCCAACGATTCAAAATATCCACGTGTTTTGAAGAACCATAACCAGCTGAAGACATTAAACCCTGATAGTTTGCATCATAGATATAACCACCAATCTGGTAAATAAATAATACAGAAAGGGAAAATCCTTTGTAGTCAATAGTATTAGTTATACCGCCTGTGAAATCAGGAATAGCCGAACCATTATATCTGAAGCGCGCATTATTTAAACTGGTTGTCAAAGTATCACCTTTTTCATTGATCCTGGAGTTTGAAGCAACAAAGTTAGCTGCACGATACTCTGCATTACCTGTAGCAGGGTCAACACCGTACCATTCTCTTAACCAATAATCGAACAATGAGCTTCCAACTTTTAGTTTTTTAGTACCTGAAATTATTTCAGGATTGCTTTCAGGCATTCTGGTGATTTCATTTCTGTAAGTAGTTGCATTCAAACTTAATGTCCAGCTGAAATCTTTTGTTTTCACAGGAACTAAGTCTATTTGCAGTTCTATACCACGGTTGAACATAGCACCGATATTTCTTGTTTGAGAGGCAACTCCTGTAGATAATGGTAATGGAACGGCGAATAAAAGATCGTCAGATTCACGATTGAAAACCTCAATTACCCCTGAAATTCTATTTTTCAATAGGCCAAATTCTAAGGCTGCATCAAACTGGTTATTTGATTCCCAGCTCAACGCTGTATTTCCAAGACTTCCCTGGATGATACCAGCTTCGCCCGCATTATTCCAACCTAGGTTATATAATGGTTGCCATGCATAGAAACCGATACCTGCGTTGTTACCTGTTTGACCGTAAGAAGCTCTCAATTTAAGATTATTGATGAACTTAATATCTTTCATAAAGTTTTCGCTGTGTAATTGCCATGCGGCACTGGCACCAAAGAAATTACCCCAACGAACGTCTTGATAAAAACGGCTGCTACCATCTCTTCTTGCAGATAAAGTAAGGAAATACTTGTTGTTGTAGTCATAATTCAAACGAGAGAAATATCCTTCCTGACGATTAAAATCGGCGCCGGAATTTAGATTTGTCGTAGTAGTAAAATTAACTAACTCAATATTTCCGTCCAGAATCTGCTGTGAACGAGATCCGGTAACAAAATTATCGCGATAATCATAATTTTCATGACCCAAAAGGAAATCGATATTATGAGCACCTATTTGTTTCTTGTAAGTTAACTGTTGATTGATATTCAGCGTTAGTTGATTGGTGAATTCAACCGTTGCTCTACCTGCAGGCGCGCCATCACCAATGATTGGATTACCGTAGGTATTATTATTAACGTTGGTATAATCGGCACCAACATTTACTTTAAATTTGAAATCTTTCAAGAAAGATACTTCTGCGTAGGTACGGCCACTAAATAAATTTCTACGGAAGAAATTTTCATTTAGTTCTGTTTCTGCAACAGCATGTCTTCCACCATATTGAGGGCGGTTAGGCAATCCAAGCGCATTCATATTTCCAAAATCATACTGGCGTTCGCCATTTCCGTTCAATAAATATTGACCAGGATTTTTAGGATCGTAAGCATACACTGGATAAATAGGTCCCATTCCTCTTGAGAAGAAAAATGGATTTACAAAAGAAGAACCTCCGTCGGCATCTGCCTGATTAGAGAAAGTATTGGTATAGGCCATATTTAAGCCGGTTGACAACCAGGACTTAACCTTGTTATTATACTGTAAACGCGCATTATAACGCTTGTAATCGGAACGAATCAAGAAACCTTTATCTTCCAGGTAACCAAAAGAGGCAAAATAATTTGAATTATTGTCTCCACCACTAAAGTTGGCATTTAATTCATTACGAACACCTTGTCTGATTAATGGAGTTTCCCAGTTTAAATCTTCTGGCTTAAATACTAATTGAGCTGCAGGATTTAACTTTCCATCTGTGCTAACTAATTCTCCAGCAGGAACATTATAAGCATTATAACCCAATAAACCTACGATATTTCTTGAGGCATCAGCACTTGCTGCAGTTAAGGAAAGGGGATTTGCCGTTCTTGACATTAAGCTATTTCTGTAAGACTCCCACATCATTGGATAGTACTGAGCAGCATCTAAACGGTCATATTCTGGTAATCCACGCTGAGAGGTACCTCTGGTGTATTTTATATTAACCTTTCCACTTCCTTTGGATCCTTTTTTAGTAGTAACCATAATCACCCCATTGGCAGCTCTTGAACCATAAAGTGAGGTAGAAGCAGCATCCTTCAGGACAGTGATATTCTCAATATCATCGGGATTAAGGTTAGCGATACTGGCATCGTAAGGAATACCATCCACTACATATAATGGTGAATTGGAACCAGAAATAGATCCGAAGCCTCTGATTCTAATGGCAGGAGTGGAACCAGGTTGACCACCACCAATCGTTGCCTGAATACCTGGGCCTGAACCAGCAATAGCCTGACTGATGTTAGTGATTGGACGACGCGCTATTTGCTCAGCACCTACAGTGGCAGCAGAACCTGTAAACTTCTCTCTGGTTGACTCGCCAAAAGCAGTGACAATCACCTCGTCAAGTAAAGCGGCCGAAACATCGAGGGTAACTTCCAACATGGTCTGACCATTCAGTGCCACATCCTTCGCTGTGAAACCAGTGTAACTGAAAGTTAACACATCTTTGGACGTGTTGGCCATTAATTCGAATTTGCCATCCAGATCGGTAGCTGTTCCAGAACTTGTTCCCTTCACTAAAACGGTAACGCCGATAAGGGGCTCTCCGTCGTCAGCGGAAGTGACTACTCCCTTTACCATGGTCTGGGCAGTCATTGCCATGGTAACAAGAAGCATAAATCCTGTGAGTGTAAATCGCATAAATTTCATACTTATTAATTTATAAATGATAAAACGCAAATTAACTAAATTTTTCATTTAGTTAATTAAAGCGATAAAAATAAGTAATATTTAATATTTAAGGCAATTTATAATAGTAAAACTAACTTTTTTGCGACAATAAAGCTTTAACAGCCATTTCACCGCTTCGCATGGCCGCATCTAAGGAGGGATTTAACAGGTAATCTCCAGCAAGAATTATATGGTCGTTATATACAAAGTCAGACAAGGGTCTGTTATAGTAGAGATCTGCACAAACAGGTAGAGCTCTCCTAATGTAATTTAAACCAAGAAATGTTAAGGGTAAATCAGGGACTTTAAAATACTTCCTCACATCATCAATCATTTTATAGGCTGCTACCTGATCGTTAATGGTTTCCGCTTTTAAAGTAATGGATAACAAGTACCCATTTCCAGGATTTTTAACTCCTTTTAATTCTCCAATAGCGGCAATTCCTAGCATTCCTGCATCGTTATCAGCTATAAGCCCGATTTTTTTGCCCAAAAGAGGTCTGTCCGTTTTGAAATAATATTGTATGCTATGGTTATATTTTATCTCCTCTGTGATGTTTCCTAAAATTAATCTATGGTCGGTAGCTAAAATAAGTTTATCGAAAGCTATAACCTCACCATTTTCGAAAGTCAATTCATTTTCTCCAATGTGCGTCACTTTCTTATTTAATAGAAGGGTAGTATTTTTAAGTTTTTTAAATAATTGATTCGGAATTTCCTGGATGCCATTTTCTGGAATGGCAGCAGACCCTTTGCTAAATTTTCCGAAGACAAATTTGAACATCGTGGCCGGGGTCTCCAGTCGATCCTCTAAAAAAATACCGGAGAAAAAGGGCCTGAAGAATAAATCAATGATTCGTTCACTAAAGCCATATTCTCTTAAAAATTGTAAGGTTGTTTGCTTACTTCCGTTAAAAATAGCTTCCTCGTTTTTATTTTTTAAATGTTGGGATAATCTGAAAATAAGCCATTTATCTTTTATTGTGCCGATGTTGGAGAAAATCAATTCAGGGAGTTTCCACCATTCTCTAAATGGATCAGAAATTTCATAATCTTTCTTTTTGCTGAAAACAAAAGCGCCAGGACGGAAGTATTTTAATTGTAAAGATTTTAAGTCGAGATATTTTTTTACATATTCATATTCGGTTAATAAAACTTGAAATCCCTTATCTAAAATAAAATTTTCATATTCGTTGGACTGGGTCCTTCCACCAATTTTCTTATCAGCATCGATTAAAATAGGGCTGAAACCTGCCGCTTCACAATTAATGGCGGCTATTAAACCGGAAACTCCTGCTCCTACAATGACAATCTGTTTCATTTTCATTTATTACCACATAATATTCCCCATGTTCTCATGGATCTTGAAATCTGTAAAATTTTTGAGGGTGATGATTTCCCATGTTTGTAATATCTCCCTCACCTGATCCTCTCTTCTTGCCGCAATACTAATTAAAAATTCACCTTCATTTAAATTATTATCAATAAAATAAAATTCTTTCTTAAGTTCTTCCTCTTCCAAATCTATCGCACGAGTACTGTTAGACCAAATTTCAAAGCCTAAACCAGCTTGATGACATAAGTTTTCCAGTATTTTAAGGTCTTTTTCTTCCGTTTCCCTCAACATACATGAGTACGTGTTGAAATAGGAAGATTTTTGTTTTGAAAGAATAGCATAAATAGGATGTTTCACTTTTCCTACCACTTGGTAATCAGTTGAAATTCTATGGTAATATACAATATCCTGATGACATAATCTACTAGTTGGGTAGGGAATATTTATAATTTGGGCTTTGGCTGGTCCGCAGGTTAATGCCCAGATCAATTCAGATCTGCTATCATATTTGATTCTGAGGCAAACGAGCTCCTTTGTCTTTTCCAATAAGCCGAATTTTGTCCAAACTCTTTTAGCAACCGTTGATTTTCCCGTTTTTTCAGCGGAAATACCTAAATACCACCATATATCTTTTAAGGTAGCATCTAAGGATAATACTCTTTTACTAAATGCATACACTTGTTTCCATTCAGACCTGCGAAGATAAATGTTAATGAGTCGAAGATAAGGAGGTATCCACGCAGGATTTTCTTTAATTATGCGTCGGAATAATTTCACCGCATGATAAATATCCTCATCCTGGTCATATTGACAAGCACTTTCCCACCAAGGCAAAACATTATCGGGTACCATTTCATGATCAGATTCAGACATCCTCCTTTTTTGCGTAAATATACAACCTAAATAAAAGGAAAGAATACGCAGGTTCTTTTTAGATTTGTTTTTTAGCTATTTAATCAGGTTTTAGCGTCAAATGAAACATTGGAAAATTTGGATTGATACCGGAGGAACATTCACAGACTGTCTGGCTACCAGCTCGGAGGGAGAGGAAACCAGGCTTAAAGTGCTGAGTAATGGGGTCCTTCGCGGAAAAGTAAAGGCTTTGGTAACTGAAAAAACTTTGCTCATTAGTGAACAATGGCAAGTTAAGGCAGATATTTTCGACGGCTACGAGCTATGCTTTCCTTCATTTCCTCAATGGGGATATCACCAGATTACTGGTTCTCGTCTTGACAAAGGTGAAATTACCCTTCTGAATAATGTGCCTAATGCGGTAAGTGAAGGTACTGAGTTTGAAATTACCGCTAGGGAAGAGGCGCCTGTTTTAGCTATGCGCTTAGTTACTCAGTCTAAGTTAAGTGATTTGCTGCCACCCATTCAGTTGCGATTGGGATTTACAAAAGGGACAAATGCCTTATTAGAGAAAAATGGAGCAGATGTGGTCCTTTTAGTGACGAAAGGTTTTGCTGATTTACCCATTATTGGAACGCAACAAAGACCCCACCTGTTTCAATTGGATATACCCAGTCCCTGGCTTCCATTTACCCGGGTAATTGAGGTGAATGAAAGACTATCTGCTGATGGTCAGGTTATTACTGCACTGTCAGAAGAGGAAATACATAAAGTTCTGGGCCTTCTGAAAGGTTCGAAACCTACCTCCGTGGCCATTTCTTTCCTCCACGCCTATAAAATGACGCTCCATGAAGAAAAAATGGAAAAAGCATTATTGGATGCAGGTTTTCTTCATGTTTCGCGTTCCTCAGCATTAAGTTCAGCCTTAAAATGGTTACCGAGGATTCATACGGCGCTGATTGACGCTTATTTGAAACCCTTATTGATGTCTTATTTAACAGGCATTGAAAGTACTTTGCTTTTGGGATGCAATGAAAGTACTTTACAAATAATGACAAGTGATGGAGCTTTGGTTCCTCTTGCTCTTTTTCACCCAAAGGATAGTTTATTGAGTGGCCCTGCCGGCGGTATTGTTGGCGCCTCGACCCTGGCTAAACGCTCAGGTTTCAATAAAACACTGACCCTGGATATGGGCGGAACGAGTACAGATACTGCCCGATTTGACGGGCAATATGATTATCGGTATAGTACTACTTTGGATGAACTGGAGCTTCAAAGTCCTGTTCTGGCCATTGAAACCGTCGCTGCCGGAGGAGGGTCCATTTGTTTTTTTGAAAATGGAAGGCTTCAGGTAGGTCCTAAAAGTGCCGGCGCTTTTCCCGGCCCGGCTTGCTATGGTGCAGGAGGTCCCCTGACGCTGAGTGATATAAATATTCTATTGGGAAAAATGGATCCTTTCTGTTTCTCCATTCCCATTTTTCCAGAAAAGGCAGAGGAAAAATTCCTTCAGCTTGTAAAGGAACTGGATTTATTTTATGGAATTAAACACCAGCCTGTTGACGTTTTAAAGGGTTTGGAAAGAATTGGAAATGAAAAAATGGCCGATGCCATTCGGTCTATTTCCTTATCGAAGGGCTTTAATCCAAAGGATTATCCCTTACTTTCCTTCGGTGGTGCCGGTGGTTTACATGCCTGTGCTATGGCTGACTTATTGGGCATAAATACCGTTTTGATTCCCTACGATGCCGGCATCTTAAGCGCATTTGGTATCGGAAAAGCCAGTATAGAAAGATTTTCGGAAAAGGAAATAAGAATGCCTCTGCTGTCTGCTGAAAAACATTCTATATCGGTGGTGAAAGAGTTATTGGCCGATTGTATGAAGAATCTCCATCGGGCCGGAGTGGTATCAAAAGACATTGGGCCCCCGAAAATTTCTTATTTTCTTAGATTTTCAGGACAAGAGAGTGCCTTAGAGATCCAGTCTTCTCATTTTAATGATTTGTCAGCTGCTTTCAAAAAGCAGTATAAACATATTTTTGGGTATTTTCCCGCTGACAGACCCATCGAACTAGTCAGGATAATGGTTAGATTATCGACCTTAGATGAGGCCGAACCTGAATTTAAAGAAAATCAAAACCTTTATTTTCCGAAAGAAAATCATTTTTCAAAAGCTATTTTTTCAGACGACCATTATCCAGTCTTTTTAAGGGATGAACTTTATCCGGGAGCTACTATCGATGGTCCGGCTATTTTATTAACGCCTACTTCTTCTGCATTTATTTCAGAATACTGGCAATGTTGTATAGATAAAATGGGCTTGGCGGTTTTAAAAAAAACCAAAGAAGTTTATCAGACCAATCAACAGACCATGGCGTCGGTAGCATTAACCCTTTTTACGAATCGATTTAAAAGCATTGCCGAAGAAATGGGCGTTCAACTACAACGGACCGCTTTTTCGGTAAATGTGAAGGAAAGATTAGATTTTAGCTGTGCTTTGGTTGATCCCAATGGCTTTTTATTGGTCAATGCCCCTCATATTCCTGTCCATCTTGGTTCGTTAGGAATTTGTACCCGACTTGTTACTGAACGAATGACATTTGAACCTGGAGATGTGATTATTACCAATCATCCTGCTTATGGAGGTTCCCATTTGCCTGATATTACCCTCATTCAAGGGGTTTTTACAGATCGTGGAGAACGCATTGGGTATGTTATAAACAGAGCACATCATGCAGAAATTGGGGGGAGAACGCCTGGTTCAATGCCGCCCGATGCCCGTTTCCTTGTGGAAGAGGGAGTCGTTATTGCTCCTTTTTACCTGGCGAAAAATGGCGTTTGGCATTGGGAGGAATTAATAGAAAAACTCAAAACCGCGACCTATCCTACCAGAAGTCTATCGGAGAATCTGGCTGACATTCACGCCGGAATTGCTTCCTTACAGTATGGTGCTCAGGCTCTTGTGACCCTGGTAAACCAATATGGTTTAGAAATGGTGCACAGTTACATGGAAAAAGTTCAGGATTTTGCTCACCAACAAATTGCCCCCATTTTAGATAATGTCATCAGGGAATCTCTGTTTGCTCAGGAATATTTGGATGATGGTCTAAGTATAAACGTCAGAATATCAAAGGAAAAGGATTATTTCAATTTCGATTTTACCGGAACAGACGGTCCGCATCCTAATAATTTAAATGCTAATATTTCTATCGTTTACAGCGCTGTGCTTTACGTTCTAAGGTTGTTGTGCCCGGGCGATTTACCCTTAAATGAAGGATTCTTGCGGGGAATTAAGATAATATTACCTCAAAATAGCTTGTTGCACCCGCTATTTTCTGAAAATGAAGCAGATTGTCCTGCCGTGGTAGGAGGAAATACAGAGATTAGTCAGAGATTAACCGATACCTTGCTGAAGGCCTTAGGTCTGGCCGCTTGCAGTCAAGGAACCATGAATAATTTCTTGTTTGGAAATGATCAATTTGGTTACTACGAAACGATTGGAGGAGGATCCGGGGCTACTTCAACGGCCAATGGTCGCTCAGCAGTTCATCAACACATGACAAATACACGACTAACTGATTTGGAAGAAATGGAAAGTCGATATCCTGTGCTGATAAATAAATTTGAAATCAGAAAGGGTTCAGGTGGTGCTGGAAAAACACGTGGTGGCGATGGAATCATCAGGGAAATTCAGTTTTTAGCCCCTCTTTCCGTTACCTTCATTAGCCAACACAGGAAAGTGCCTCCTTATGGTTGTATGGGGGGTGAAAATGGTCAGTGCGGAGAACAATATTTTATATTTCCCGATGGAATGAAGGAGAACATGCCAGGCATTTTCAATAAAAAAATAGAAAAGGGAACGGTTTTTCATATTGAAACGCCAGGTGGTGGCGGATTTGGTTACGTGTAAACCCTTGGCCTGATTTTTTGTTCATTTACAAATATCGTATAATGAAAATTTTATTGACGGGAACCACAGGTTATATCGGAAAAAGATTATTACCACTTCTTTTAGAAGAAGGTCATGAAGTAATCTGTTGCGTAAGAGATAAACATCGTATTCCGGATGAAAAGCCGTTCAATCATCCGTCGATAACTTTCCTGGAAATTGATTTTTTAAATGATTCTCTGCCTCCTCTGCCATACTCTGACATTGACGTTGCCTTTTATTTGATTCACTCCATGCAGACGACAACGAAAGGATTCGATTTGTTGGAAGAGAAAACAGCGGTTCAATTTATGAAGTTGGTGGAAACTTCTCAGTTGAAGCAAATAGTTTATTTAGGGGGTATTGCGAATGAGGACGAATTATCTGACCATTTAAAGTCACGTAAAAATGTCGAATCCGTTCTCTCTGCGGGTCATATTCCGCTCACGGTCCTCAGAGCTGGTATCATTGTCGGTTCTGGCAGTGCATCCTTTGAAATAATAAGAGATCTCGTAGAAAAATTACCCATAATGGTTACGCCTAAATGGTTAATGACTAAATGCCAACCTGTTGGTGTTCGTGATGTTATGCGATTTCTTTTAGGGGTAATGATAAAAAAGGAAACTTTTAATGAGGTCTTTGATATCGGCGGTCCCGATATCCTTACCTATAAAGAAATGTTATTGCAGTTTGCAGCTTGCCGGGGATTGAAACGATATATTTTTACCCTTCCGGTGATGAGCCCAAAAATATCGTCTTATTGGTTGTATTTTGTTACCTCTACTTCTTATCCTTTGGCCGTTAATCTGGTAAGCAGTATGAAGATTGAGGTGATTGCGAGAGATAACAGGTTGCAAAAATTATTAGGCATCACACCTATGACCTATAAACAGGCCGTGGAACTTGCTTTTGAGAGGATTGAGCAAAACAGTGTAGTGTCCAGTTGGAAAGACGCCCTGGCAAGTAGTGGTATGGATAATAATTTGCTCGATCATGCCAATGTTCCCCAATTTGGGTGCAACAACGATTTTAAAGAGAAGGAAATTACGGGTTTAGAGGATATCGTTTTGACTAATATATGGTCTATTGGTGGTGAAAGAGGTTGGTATTATGGAAACTGGCTTTGGAAGTTTCGTGGTTTTATTGATAAATTATGGGGCGGTGTAGGATTGAGAAGGGGTAGAACGCATCCAAGTATTATTCATAATGGTGATTCACTCGATTTTTGGAGGGTTTTAGCCGCCGATAAATCCAGGAAAAGATTACTTCTTTATGCGGAAATGATTCTGCCGGGTGAGGCCTGGCTTGAATTTAAAATAGTGGAACGCAATCAAAAATCATTTTTACAGCAAACTGCTACATTCAGACCCACGGGAATGATGGGCCGTTTATACTGGCTCGCTGTGCTCCCCCTCCATGTCTTTTTGTTTGAGGGAATGATAAATAATCTGATTCGTTTTAGGGAAAAATAATCTTTTTAGCTTTGTTTTTTTAGTGGCTTGTTTAGATTATACCTATGCAATGATGCAATATTTCTAACATTTTACCTATGCAATGATACAAAAATAGGGTAATTATACATATACAATGAAACATTTCCATTTAAAATTTGTAGATTAGTGATTGAATATCAAATAGTAAGACATGTTTTTCAGGCAAATAGAGGTTGAGTTAGAAAAGTGGGCGGCCAAACCGGGTAGAAAGCCATTGATTTTACGGGGTGCCCGGCAAGTGGGTAAGACCACAGTAGTGCATAAGTTTGGCAAAAAATTTGACAATTATTTGTATGTCAATCTTGAGAAGTCAAGTGCAAAAGATTTGATGGAATCAAAGGATGAAGTTAAAAATCTATTGCCTCTTTTATTCCTGTACACTAATAATACGAGAAAAGAAGGCACTACTTTACTTTTTATTGACGAAATCCAGGTCTCCGCACATGTACTTTCGTTATTAAGGTATTTTTATGAGGAAACGCCGGATATTTTTGTGATTGCCGCCGGTTCATTATTAGAAACGATGTTGGATAAACATATTTCAATACCCGTAGGAAGAGTAGAATATATGGCGTTGCACCCCTGTTCATTCATTGAATTTTTAATAGCCATTGGAGAAGATAGGTTTGTGGCGCTTATTGTGAACGGAGAACTTCCTGAGGCCTTTCATACTACTATCATGGATTTTTTTAATATATACGCCTTAATTGGAGGCATGCCGGAAGTTATAGCTGATTATGTGAATCAAAGAGATATTTTAGGATTATCCTCTGTTTTTAATCAATTGTTAAATGGCTATAAAAACGATGTGGAAAAATATGCGGAAAATAATAAGCAAGCCAATGTAATTCGTCATATTCTTGAAAATGGTTGGGCCTTTTCAGCTCAAACGATTACGTTTGGAGGATTTGCCTCATCGGCATATCAGGCAAGAGAAACAGGGGAGGCTTTGCGAACTTTATCTAAAGCCATGCTTCTGGTATTGGTTTATCCGACAACCAGCGTATTAATGCCGGTTATTTCTGATTTGAAAAAAGCACCAAAGTTATTTTGGCTCGATGTTGGTTTGGTAAATTATGCTGCGGGTATTCAAAGGGAATATATCTTGAAAAAAGATTTATTGGACACCTGGCGTGGGAGAGCAGCCGAACAAATTGTAGCCCAGGAATTTACCGCATTGCATTTTGAAGTGGGAAGGAAAAATAATTTTTGGGTTAGAAATAAAAGAGGAAGTACCGCCGAGGTTGATTTTGTTTATGTTTGGAATGGCATTGTTTTTCCCGTGGAAGTGAAGTCCGGGCATAATGCGCATTTGAAATCATTACATCAGTTTATGCTCGACGCAAATCACGATTTGGCTATCAGAATATGGTCGGGAAAATATAGTGTGGATATTGTTCAAACATTAGATGGGAAATCATTCAAACTGATTAATTTACCTTTTTATATGATAGCTGCATTGCCTCATATTATAGCTAAATTTTTTATAACTGATGAAAAGTTAACCAATGATGACAAATAATTTTCATGGGAAAGTAGCCTTTATCACCGGTGCGGGTCAAGGCATTGGACTTCAAATTGCTAAGCAATTGGTTCAGGAAGGGGCGGTTGTTTATTTAAATGACCGCGATGAATCATTGGCACAACGTGCTGCCGAAAATTTACAGGCCGACGGTGGTCATTGTATTCCATTGCCTGGCGATATGAGTGAAGTGGAACGAATTACCTCATTTATTCAACAAATCAAAAAAGAACAAGGCAGGCTGGATATCGCTATTGCCAATGCGGGTATTACCCTTTTTGGGGATTTTCTGACCTATAGCGAGGCCGATTTCAATCAGGTATTAGCAGTGAACTTGCGGGGTACCTTTTTTCTTGCGCAACAAGCCACCCTTGTTATGAAGGAGCAATCAACAGGGGGTACCTTACTTTTTCTCTCTTCGGTAACAGCCCATCAGGCGCACAAAAATCTCGGTGCTTATGGCATGACCAAAGCAGCTATTGAGCTGTTGGCCCGAAATCTGGTCGCTGAGATTTCTACCTATAATATCAATGTTAACTGTTTGGCTCCCGGGGCAACATTGACAGAAAGGACGCTAATGGATGAGGATTATCTTGAAACCTGGTCGAGAATTACTCCTATGGGCAAACCTGCCTCGGTAGAGGATATTGCCAATGCCGCTCTTTTTCTGGTTTCTGATAAAGCTAAACATCTCACTGGGCAAACGCTCGTCTTAGATGGCGGCTGGACGGCGGTAAGTCCTTCTCCCTATTGATTTTTAATATGGTAATTATAAAAAAAACAAAATTAATTCTAAGTGTTTCTTGTAATTTCAAAATAGTATAGCTACTTTGTATTGACTATACATTTTTTAATTAAAACACTTAAAACGAATGAAAAAAAACAAACCAATGAAAAAGGTCTTGCAACTAGTCTGTATGCTCGCCTTTTTTCTACCGTTGGGACTATTTGCTCAAGTCAAAGTTTCAGGTATTGTCCTAGACAAGGACAAAGAACCACTCATTGGGGTGAGTATTCTTGTCAAAAATACGGTTCAGGGAACAGTAACAGAAGTTGATGGAAGCTATTCCATAGCGGTACCCGATGCCAATGCTACATTGGTGTTTTCCTACACTGGATTTACCTCTCAGGAAATTGCTTTGGGTGGTCGCACCAAACTGGATGTAACCATGGAAACAGATCAGTTACTTTTAGATGAAGTTATTGTCGTAGGTTATGGTATTCAGAAAAAGGAGACGGTAACAGGTGCTGTATCCAGTTTAAAAGGTTCAGAATTGGTTAAATCGCCAGCAATGAACGTGTCTAACTCTATTGCCGGTCGTATGGCAGGGGTTGTAGCTGTGAACAGAAGTGGAGAACCAGGTTATGATGGATCTGGAATTCGTATTCGTGGTTCCAATACTTTGAATAACAACGATGCCCTTATCGTTATCGATGGAATTCCTGCCAGAGCGGGAGGTCTGGACAGACTTAATCCAAATGATATCGAAAAAATTTCTGTGTTAAAAGATGCCTCGGCTGCTATTTATGGTGCGCGTGCGGCAAATGGTGTTATTCTTATTACTACGAAAAGAGGAAAAGTTGGTAAACCTGAATTAAGCTATTCATTTAATCAAGGTTATTCCCAACCAACGCAATTACCAAAATTGGCCGATGCCGCTCAATATACTGAGATGCTGAATGATCTCGATATTTACGGTTTACCCGCCAGTGAATGGTCAGCAGCCACAGCTGCTTATAAGTCAACGGGTTCTTATACCCGTCCTAATGGTCAGATTAGAAAAGCGCCTTTCCAGCCAAGTGATTTTGAGAAATATAGAGATGGTTCAAGTCCATGGACGCACCCAAATACAGACTGGTACGCAGAAACCTTGAAGAAATGGTCTCCACAACAACGTCATAATCTTCAAATGACCGGGGGTTCTGAGAATTTGAAATATTTGGCTTCTCTTGGTTTCCAGGATCAGGACGGAAACTACATAAATTCTGCAACAGGCTACAAACAGTACGATTTACGTCTTAATCTCGATGCCAAAATTAATGAATTCATTAATGTTAATATAGGTATGCTTGGACGTCAGGAAAATCGTTTCTTCCCAACAAAAGGAGCTGGTGCGATTTTTAGGATGTTGATGAGAGGTAAGCCACAACAGCCTGCTTACTGGCCTGACGGTCGTCCGGGACCAGATATCGAGAATGGTGAAAATCCTGTAGTTATTACG
>Ga0247842_10003357_pt1 | contig 21776 bp, 10 predicted proteins | sample LaCruzMarch2015__3_FD_192411 | JGI IMG/M metagenome (GOLD analysis project Ga0247842, IMG submission 192411) | Freshwater microbial communities from meromictic Lake La Cruz, Castile-La Mancha, Spain - LaCruzMarch2015_19m | ecosystem: Environmental > Aquatic > Freshwater > Lake | place: Spain...
CGACGGGGTGGTTGCACCAAGCCGGAATGTCCCTGTATACTCTTTTTCCAGTCCCTGGAATTCATCAATCCGCTTGGTGAATTTCCCGGTACAAAGAATCAGCAGCCCGCTTGCCAGCGGATCAAGGGTGCCTGCATGGCCGATTTTGATCTTTCGGAGCCCGGTCCGCTGCCTGATCATAGAGCGCATTTTTCCTACCACATCAAATGAGGTCCAGGTGTAAGGTTTGTTGATCAGGAGAATTTCTCCTGTCTCAAACTGGAATTCCATCAGAGAACAGTTAGGCTTTTTCCGGCAAGCAAGAAAATGATGATGACAAGGCCCAAAACTATGCGGTAATATCCAAACCACTTAAATCCATATCGGGTCAGAAAAGCAATGAATGACTTGATTGCGATAATAGCTACGATAAAAGATACAACATTGCCGATTAACAGGAGATTAATATTATCGGCCGAGATCATCTTATAATTCCCGACCAGTTTCAGAACCGAAGCGGCGAACATAGTAGGAACCGCAAGAAAAAATGAAAACTCGGCCGCAGTTTTGCGACTGAGTTTCTGACTCATCCCCCCAACAATGGTGGCGGCCGAACGGCTAACACCAGGGATAACAGAGATTATCTGGAAAAACCCGATGATGAGCGCCTTTTTATAGGTTAGTCGGGTATTTTCATTTTCAGGACGGTCAAACCAACGATCGACAAAAATCAATAGTATCCCGCCAAGAAGCAATGCAACGGCCACTGTCATTACGCTTTCCAACATGGTATCGATCTGCTTCTCAAGCAAATAAGCAATTACCAAAGGTAAACATGCAACAAACAGACGGAAATAGAAATCCCAGGATTGAAAAAAACGTTTCCAGTAAAGAACAATCACTGATAAAATGGCGCCAAATTGAATATTTACTGTAAATGCCTTGACAAAATCGGTGCTCTGCACCCCTAAAATACTCTGTGTAATAATCATATGCCCTGTGGAAGAAACCGGCAGAAACTCGGTAATTCCCTCCACAATGGCGATGATAATTGCCTGGAGAATTGTCATTAGTCTTTTGGTCTTTTCATGATGGCGAAGATCTCAATCACATAGCCGGCCAGGATAAGAATTGGGGCCAGGGTAATCCGGCGGAAACTGAAAATTTCAGGATTAAACTTGGCAGGATCAGCAGAACCGCCACCAATCATCAATAAAAACCCTACCACAATAAAAGCAAGTCCGATCAACATCAGGCGGTAATTTTCTTTCCCAAAGGCAAATTCGCCCACGTTTGCAGTTTTTCCTGTCACATCTTCACTCTTTGCTGGTTTAGCCGTAGACTGGGTTTTTACTTGTGTCTGTTTCTTCTCCATAATATGTAGGAATTGAACAGCAAAATTAAAGAAAATTTAAGAATATCAGGTATATAATAAATCTGTGCGGATACGGAGGTATTTGCGAACGGCAAAATAGGTTGATATCCATGAAATGAAGGCTCCCAATAAAAAGAGGAAAACAACAAGCGCTATCAACATTATTGAATCCTGAAGTTCGAGTAACTCGGGAATTTGATCGAGGGCAAAATAGGTAAGCAGCATAAGCATAAGCAAAGCAAGAAATGCACTGATGCACCCATGCAGAATGCTTCTTGTTAAGAGAGGTTTACGGATAAAACCCTCAGTAGCTCCAACCAGCTGCATACTCCTGATAATAAAGCGTTTAGCGTAAACCGACAACCTGATCGTGTTATTTATCAGGACTATGGCGATGAATAGTAAAACCCCGCTGAATCCAAGCAGAATAAGGCTGATTTTTTCAAGATTACGGTTAATCATGTCTACCAGTGATTTTTGATAATAAACCTCCTTGATTTCCGGGATAGCCAACAGCCTTTTTTCGATTCGGCTAAGGGAGTCAACCGTGGCATATGGAGCCAAAATCCGAAGGTCAATGCTTGGAAGTAAAGGGTTATAGCCCAAAAACCCGATAAAATCTTCACCAAGTTCATCCTGCAATTTTTCAGCAGCCCGGTCACGTGGAATATATTCACTCGATTTAACAAAATATTGTGAATCAAGGTTTTTCTTTAATTCCAGAATTCCTGATTCCTTCACCCCTTCACGGATCATGATGGAAAAGCCGATGTTCTCTTTTACATAATCTGAAAGTTTTTTAGCATGGAGCAAAATCATTCCGAGCAATCCCATCAGGAAAAGCACTAAGGTAATGCTCATGATTGAAGTAAATTGGGATGTCGCAATCCTTCGTTGGTAATAACTCTCTTCCTGTTGGATCATGGGTGTGAAAATGCGAGCTAAAATTACGCAATAATTCCTACTTCTTCTGTTTTTTCTCCCTCTTCTCCTTTTCCGCCACTTTCTGTTTTATCACTTTCTTCATCTCTTTTTGTTCCTTGGAGTTAAGTCCAATCGTCGATTTCAATCCGCTAAGCACACTTTTCCATAGGAAATTAAAAAATCCTTTTGATGGGTCCCGCTCAAAATAAATGACCCCGGTTTTTAATTTACCAGCATCATTTGGATTGGAGTCCGCCAAAAAAAGATTGACCAATTCAGTAAGTAATGATTGTTCAATAAGATGCCAGGTTCCCTCCTTCTTTGGATGAAGTTTTATTGCCAAATTATTATATCTGAAATTCAAAGTTCCGATGGCTTTGCTGCTATCCGCTTTGATCCGGATAATTTCAGTTGAATTGACCGTTCCCTGCTGAATAGATGCCGGTACCAGTTTTGCCAGCATAGGATTTATGACCGGAAGATAAAACTTGCCAACGGTTGCGAAAAACTCAAAGGAATCCGCAGGACTAACTGTTTGGAAGTGAAACCAGGCTTCTGCGGGAGCCAGTCCCATGAGCCGTGTGGTTCCATGAAGATCCAGGTCTTTTCTTCTATCTTTAGCGTGGGATTTCACCGACGGCGTGCTTAATCCGGTAAGGGTCGCAGTCAGCTGGTCAAAAAAGATCCTGCCGGGTTCGTCACCGGTCTGTTCTTCATAGGCAGCATAACCATTTAAAAGAGCGACAGTATCGATTGTTAGCGGGAAACTGATACGTTCATCCATCTTGCCTGGCATCATCGGTCGTTGCCATGTTGGAAAAGGAAGGCGCTTGTCCCGGTATGATTGAAAATTCAAGCCTTCGAGACTGATTTTAACAGCATGCAACTGCCGTTCAATTATCAGTTTCCTGAAATCCAGGCGGGAGACCTTTATCCCGGGAACCTGCAAAACAATTCGATCTGTTTGCCAACCCAGTTTTTGTGAGAAATCAGTTCTGCTGTAATTTGGCGTGATTGATACCGAATCTAAAAAAGCGCTTGCCGATCCGGTTGAAAATCCAAACCGGCTAAAAGCGTAAGTGTACATGCTGTCGGTTGATGACCATGAATATCCAGGCGCTGAGAACGAAATATCATCAGCATAGAACAGTCGTGCTGAGTCCGGCTTTAAATGGGAATTTGAATCAACCTTAAAGTTGGTTACCCGGAGTATTGCCTCCTTCAGTCTGTATTTTCGGGTTCGGTCCGGCTGATTAATGCTCAACCGGATATCTGCGCCTTCTATAACGGTTTTACCCACGAACAATGTCTTCATGAACTTTGGAAGCTTGATCAGTGTTCCGGGATCAAGCTTCCGGGACTTACCCGATTGCCCGACCACCTGATTCATACTGAGTTCGGCCGATGGATGATCTATTGACAAATCATCAAGCTGCCACTTATTATCGAATATTGCCCGGTCGAAATAGAATCCGTTAAGCCGGATTTCGGGGATGGTTAGGTTCCCCAGAATTACACCTCCCGGCTTTTCTTTCGGGGCCTTTATTCGTGTAATTTTTATACCCTTCAGTATGATGTTGGCCGGATAGGAATTAACTTTCAGGCTGCCTGCTTCAAGATCATATGCGCCATCAGCAATGACAGCACGTAAAGGAAGCACATTAAGATTTATCGAATCGAATTTGATCGATCCAACATGAATCCCTTTCTGAGGGAGTTGAACATTGGCTGCGATTACCTCAAAATCAATGTCTTTCAGGGAGAAAGAAGACGCATTGCGATCCGCGTCCCCGTTGTAAGAAAAAGCCCCCTTTTTAACAATGCATTGTCCGATTTCAAAAGTTTTAATGAATTTATTTGTTTTCAGCAACTGCGTCTCAGTTATTGGCCCCTCTTGAAAGTCATTATTGGAGGTTTTCATGATGAGCGACGGGTGTTCAAAAATAATTGTATTTGCTTTTAATATTTTTTCAATGAACAGTTTTTTATGATTCAACCCGGTCAGTTGAAGTTTCTGCAGGGAGAATTCAAAGTTCAGGGATTGCCGCCTGTTTCGATGCGAAATATTGCCTAATGGACTGGCTCCTTTAACCATGCTGATGTTATTGGCTTCGATCAGTGAGTCTTTCGTGACAATACGGACTCTTTCAGCCTGTAATTGTTTGAGATTGTCGGGTGAAACTATCAAAACGGATTGAAGGTCAAGGTCGAAATCAGAACTGTAAAAATACCCCTGCTTGTTCATTCCATGCACTGAATCAATGAGAAACTGCTGCATGATCAAATCAAAACTGCTGGAAGCAAGTGGAATCTCCTGCCCGTTTTGTTCCATGGAAAATTTTAGGAACCCATGGGTAATAGCAATTTCTTGTCCCTTGATAACCCAAAGGTATTTTTTTAACAAATCGTAAACCACCTCCTCATTTTCCTCTTCGAAAAAATCTTCCGGCTTTTTAAACCGTGGATCAGGGTTTTTCGGCGGCTTTAACCGGGTATACATGATTTCGGGTTCATTGATTATGAGCTTGTTAAAATCAAGAACCCGCCGGTTGAAAACCTTTTTGAGATCGATGCCTGTAAAGGTGAGTTGTGGTAAATGAATGATCATCAAATTACGCCGGTTAACCGAATCAAGCAAATTCTTGTTCTTTCCAGGAGAAATCCGGGCTTCACGCACATTGATCAGCGATTTTCGGGTCGAAAAACTGATGGATGAGGCCTCGATGTAATGAATACCATCCCGCAACTGCAGATAAAACTGTTCAAGGTTCAGTTCAATGGCACGGGAGTAGAAAATTCTCGATTGATCCTTGTGTGAAAGAGAGTCAAGACGGAATCGGCTCAGCTCCAGATTGACGGTCCCAATATGCATTTCGGGCCTTAAATCCGATAAGTTACCATAAAATTCAAATGAGCCATTCTTCAGGGAAAGGGAATCAATGGAAATAAATCGTAGTTCTTTGGCAACAACGGTATACAATCCGGCAAGGGTTATTTTTTTCTTGGTCTTTTTATTGATTGTTGTTCCGGAAAGGGGCTTGTTTCGATACACCCTCATGATAAAATCAGTCAGGTTTACTGCAGACACTTCCACTTCGCGGTCTGTCATAGCCCGGTAGAGGTCAATCCCCCGAATGGAAAATTCAGGAAGGTCAATCCGGTATAAATCTCCGCTGCGCAGATGCCGTATCCTTTTTGATTTGAAATTAGGCGACAGTGAGACTTTTTTTCCGTAAAGGAGGGATTTTGTCAGTGAGAATCCAACCTCCTCCGCCTTAATAGAATAGAGGCTGTCTGCAAGCAGGTATTCAAAATTATGAATAACAAGGTCAATATCACGCGAGTAAAATACTCTTTCACGATTGTAATAACTGTAAGGATTTACCGACATATCCCTCAAAACTGAGCTGAATTCATATTCCCCGCTCGTTTGCCTGCCTTTTTTTTGTATGGAGGTTGTCAGAAGGCGTCCATGGTTAACTTTCACAGAATCTATATGAAAATCATTGAAAAAACCTGAAACTGCAGGGTAAAGATCTTCATAGATGACTTTCCACTTATTGCGCCTGGCCGCCAAGGTGTCGGGAAAATCTTCAATGCTGATCAGCGGGGATTGAACCGTCAATTGTCGAAAATTAATCCGTTTACCGGCATAGATCTGCCTGAAATGGACCTTGTCAATGGTAAGGGAGGTAAAGGATATCCGGTATAAGGCCCTGGCAACTTTGCCCTTCTCCTTAAGCCGCTCATATTGGAATTTATCGGGATTAAGTTCAAAACTGTCGAGCACGACCTTACCCGTTAAGATATTAACATTCAGTTTTTTAAAATCTACCTGGTACAGACCTCCACTGTAGATGAAGACTTTAGCCTGCAGATATTTTCTCAGAACCTGTTCTCCAAAATAATTGAAACTCAGAAACAACCCAACGAAAGAAACCAATAACAGAAAAAGAAAGCTAAGCAGAATAATAAGCCAGGTACGCCGCCGGTGTGTTTTCGGAACTTGACTGTTTTGAGATTCCTGATCGTCCATTCAAAAGCATGGTTTATGTATCAAAGATATACTTTTTCCAGGTTCCGGCGAAATGTCTAATTTTGCAGTGAACTGGAAAACAGGAAAACAGGAAAAATCCGCATTTGATAAAACTCCTTACCATTGTGCTCTGGTTTAACCGCTAGCCTGTTTACATGGTAGCTTATTCTCATATAACTAACATTTAATAACCAATGGATTACAACTTTCCGGAAATTGAACAAAAATGGCAAAAATACTGGGTGGATCATAAAACATTTAAAACCGATAATGATCCTTCCCGGCCCAAATTCTATGTTCTCGACATGTTTCCATATCCTTCCGGAGCCGGATTGCATGTGGGTCATCCCTTAGGATATATTGCATCGGACATTTATTCCCGATATAAAAAGCTGAAGGGGTTTAATGTACTTCATCCAATGGGATATGATGCATTTGGACTGCCGGCAGAGCAATACGCCATTCAAACCGGAACCCACCCTGCAGTCACAACTGAGAAAAATGTTGCCCGGTACAGGGAACAGATGGATAAAATAGGCTTCTGTTACGATTGGAGCCGGGAGGTAAAAACCTGTGATCCTGATTATTACAAATGGACCCAATGGACCTTCATACAGCTTTTTAATCACTGGTACAATAATAAATCGCAAACGGCTGAAACAATTTCGTCTCTGGTAAAGGTTTTTGAAACAACGGGCAACACCGCGATCAAAGCTTCCATGACTCAGAACTGGTTCAAAGACCTGGGAAAGAAAGATCCCATTTTTGCCGGAGATTGGGATGGCTCTTTTTCAGCTGCTCAATGGACATCGTATTCCGAAAAACAGCAGCAGGAGATCTTGATGAATTACCGTCTCGCATACCTTTCGGATGCGATGGTAAACTGGTGCCCCGAGTTGGGAACAGTGCTTGCCAACGATGAAATTGCAAATGGTTTTTCGGTGCGCGGCGGCCATCCGGTCGAACGGAAACTCATGCGCCAGTGGTTCCTGCGAATCACAGCTTATGCACAACGCCTCCTCGACGGACTTGCTTCGGTCGACTTCTCCGATTCCCTGATGGAAATGCAACGCAACTGGATAGGTCGTTCAGAGGGCGCCGAGATTCATTTCCCGATTAAAGATCATGATTTCGCATTGAATATTTTCACAACCCGACCCGATACCATCTTTGGTTCAACTTTTATGGTACTTGCCCCTGAGCACGAATTGATTGCAAAACTCACTAGCCCCGACCGCCAGGCAGCTGTTGAGCGATACTTGCACATTGCCAAAAACCGCTCAGAACGTGAAAGAATGGCCGAAGTGAAAAAGATTACCGGGGAATTTACTGGGGCGTATTGTCTTAACCCTTTCAATGGTTCACCCATCCCCATCTGGGTAGCCGATTATGTGCTGGCTGGTTACGGAACAGGGGCGATTATGGCTGTTCCGGCCCACGACAGCCGGGATTATGATTTTGCAAAACATTTCGGACTACCCATAACCGAAGTTGTTTCGGGTGGTGACATTTCCCAAGGTTCCTATGATGCAAAGGACGGCATTCTGGTTAATTCCGGCTTCATCAATGGCATGCAAGTTAAAGAGGCCATCAGTGCGGTGATCCGGAAAATTAACGAAATGGGCATCGGCAAGGGGACAATTAATTTTCGTCTGCGCGATGCCATCTTCAGCAGGCAACGTTATTGGGGAGAACCATTTCCGGTCTATTTCAAAGACGGCATTGCATATACACTCAACGAAGGTGAACTTCCGCTTATGCTCCCCGAGGTTGATGCATACCTGCCGACCGAAACGGGGGAACCTCCGTTGGCCCGGGCTAAAAACTGGACCACCAGCGAGGGTTATCCGCTCGAAACCAACACTATGCCAGGTTTTGCAGGATCAAGCGGCTATTATCTCCGCTATATGGATCCACATAACAACAAGGAGTATTTCTCAAAAGAGGCCGTCGGGTACTGGCAGGATGTGGACCTTTATATTGGCGGTGATGAACATGCTACCGGTCACCTGATTTATTCACGTTTCTGGAATAAGTTCCTTTTCGATTTAGGACTTTCTGTGAAAGAAGAGCCCTATAAAAAACTGATCAACCAGGGAAAGATACAGGGACGGTCAAGCCTGGCTTACCGAATCAAAGGAACCAATACATTTGTTTCGGCAGGACTGAAGACCAATTACGATACCACTGAAATGCATGTGGATGTGAGCATGGTCGACAATGACATTCTCGATACCGAAGCATTCTGCAAATGGCGTCCCGATCTTTCCGCATCTGAATTTATTCTTGAAGATGGCAAATACCTTTGCGGGTATGCGGTAGAAAAAATGTCAAAATCACTTTACAATGTGGTTAACCCCGATTTCCTGATCGGGAAATATGGCGCAGATACCTTCAGGCTCTATGAAATGTTCCTCGGACCACTTGAACAATCCAAGCCCTGGGACACCAACGGCATTGAGGGCGTATTCCGCTTTATCAGGAAATTCTGGAGGCTGTATCACGATGATCTGAATAATTTTCGCCTGCATGATGAGGTTCCAACTGCAGATGAATTACGCGTACTTCACAAAACTATCAAAAAGATCCAGGAAGATATCGAACGTCTCTCGTTTAACACTGCAGTAAGTACATTCATGATCTGTGTGAATGAACTAACCGACCTGAAATGCAGCAAACGCATTATCCTCAGCGACCTGGTGATTCTCGTTGCCTCCTATGCTCCGCATATCGCCGAAGAGTTGTGGAGTCTGCTTGGAAATTCCGGAAGCGTTTCGATGGCTTCCTTCCCCGAATTTAAACCGGAATACCTGGTTGAAAATACTTTTGAATATCCCGTTTCGTTTAATGGTAAGACACGATTCAAACTGGAGTTGCCTGCAGGGTTGTCAATCCCTGAAATTGAAAAAGCAGCTCTTGAAGCCAAAGAATCAGAAAAATGGTTACAGGGAAAACCACCCAAAAAGGTCATCATCGTTCCGAAAAAAATCATCAACATAGTGGTAATGCCGACATTGCTTCACTTGAGATAGCATCTAAACCGCTACAAATCGATGGCCGGAATGTTTACCACATAATCGGCGAGGGGCATTCAAAAGGCGCTTTCAGCTATTCAGGACTTGCCAACCCGCTATTGTCTCAGATCTCAGAAAAGAAAAAATGAATTCTGCAAACGGTATAATCTTTGCTTAGACTGTCAAGTTTTATAATATTGTACCTAACTCATTTTCAACCCTAACGAAAACGTCATGAAAACCAAAATTTTCCTGTTTCTGGTTCTTTCATTTACAGTCCTGAATCCGGCAATATATGGAGCGCCTCCACAAACTTCAAAAAAACAACCCGCAGGTTTGCAGGTCAAACAGTTCACCTCTTTATGGAAACAGGTTGATTCACTTGTCAGTCTCGGCCAGCCAAAATCGGCGCTTGAACTTGTTAATGAAATTTACACCCGGTCCAAAACCGAAAACAACGATCCACAGGTGATTAAATCGGTCATATACCGGATTCGCCTCAATTCCGACTTCCAGGAGGACTTTCTGTTAAAAACAATCGTTGAATTACAAAACGAAATTCTGTCTGCTGCAATACCTGCAAAACAAGTATTACAATCCATTCTTGCTGAAGTGTATTGGAAATATTTTCAGAATAACCAATACAGGTTCCGCGACCGCTCACAAGTAAACAACATCCTCGCCGATAGTCTCGAAACATGGGACATTGCCACCCTTGTCCTTGCAATTACCAGATCTTACCTGTTCTCGCTCGGGAACACTGATACATTGAAAGGTATTCCTATCAGTCAGTTTGAGGCAATCCTTGATCAGGAGGTGTTTGGTGATAAAAAGGGTGATGTCGGTATTGAAGAAGCAGCTAATTACATTCCAACGCTTTATGATTTCCTTGCTGGCCGCGCCCTCGATTTTTTCACTTCAGGGCAGGAAGGATACGCCATTCCCGCACAGCGATTTGAAGTGGACCAAAAATGGTACTTCGATCAAACCTTCAATTTTACCCGCAACAGAATGTTGATTCCCGCAGATTCATCTGCTCCATTCAGTTTTGCTATGCGGATTTTCCGCGACCTGGCTTTGTTCCATCTTCAGGATAAAAATCCATGTGCCTTGGTATATTCTGAACTGAAACGATTTGCTTTTGTACACAGGGAATATGTATTTCCTGAAAAGGACAGCCTCTATCTGAATGCCCTGAGCCAGTTTGATCAGGCACAAATTGCTTCTCCTTGCGGTACCACAATCTCTTTTGCACTTGCCGATTATTTCAGTACTCTGGGCAAACGATATCAGCCATTGGTTTCCGATCATCACAAATGGGATAACCGCTCTGCAATTGAGGTTTGCAATAAGGCTGTTCAGCGATTTCCAGATTCCGGGGGAGCGAAAAATTGTAAGAACCTTTCGAAGGCTATCAGGGAACCCATTCTACGGCTGACTATTGAATCGGTGGCGCCCAGTGAAAAGCCATCCCTGGCCCTCGTGGAATTTAAAAACCTGCAACAACTTTACTTCCGCCTGATCAAGGCTGATCCTGAGGTGTTCGCTGAAAAAACCGGAACGCTGGATAACCAGGGGTTTTTCAAATTTCTGGCATCCCTGCCTGCAAAAAAATCCTGGACGTTAAATTTCCCCAACGATGGCGACTACCAGGAACACAGTACCGAAATCAGTATCCCCGAGGTTGGAAAAGGTTTTTGGGTGCTGCTTTGCTCAGCATCACAGGATTTTAACGATCCAAAACAGGTGTTTTCTTTTACCCCCTTCTGGTCGACACAAATAAGCTACATCAGCAAGCGCAATGAAGATGGAAGCCTTGGGTATTTTCTCCTTGACCGGGAAACAGGCTTGCCGCTGAAAAATGTAAACGTTGAAGCCTGGGAAAAAAATTATAATTACAGGGATCGTCAATATTCATCCGTAAAACTTTTAGATTTTGTTTCCGACGGTCAGGGATTTATTTTAATTCCTCCCTCAGACAACAGCAGGCGAAATTCAAATCTTTTTTTAAAGATCCGGTATAAGGATGACTTTCTGATTACCGACAATTTCTATCGATATTCTGTTTACAAAGATCTGTCAAGGACCAGCCTCGAAACTATGTTTTATACTGATCGTGCAATATACAGGCCTGGCCAGATTGTCTACTTTAAGGGCATTGTCCTGGAAAAAACCGGAGATCAGTCAAAGATTAAAAAGAATTATAGCACCAGGGTGACCTTTACGGATGCGAATGGACAGAAAATCGGAGAACAAACACTTATATCAAACGAATTTGGCTCATTCAACGGTTCCTTTACAACACCCACCCGTGTTTTATTGGGACAAATGACCATCTCAAATGAATCAGGCTCTATAAGTATTTCTTTAGAGGAATACAAGCGGCCAACCTTTGAATTGACATGGGAACCATTAGAAGGTAACTACAGGCTTGGAAAAACAATTATGGTTGGCGGAAAGGCGGTTGCTTTTGCCGGAAATATGATTGATGGAGCTAAAGTAAAGTACCGTGTAGTCCGTTCGGCCAGTTTTCCTTTTTGGGACTGGGGTTGGCGAATTCCCAGGCCAGTGTCTCCACAATTGGAAATTACCAGCGGAACAACCGTGACAAATTCATCAGGGGAATATTCCTTTGCATTTACAGCCATTCCCGATCCGACAACGGATATTGAAACCAGGCCAGTATTTGATTTTACTATCTATGCCGACGTTACGGACATAAATGGCGAAACACAATCATCACAGCAAATGGTCTCCGTGGGATATAGCTCTTTGATAATTGGAACAACGGTGACCGATATGGTTAACTTGGTAAAAGATTCCATATTTAAGATTTCTACAACAAATCTGAATGGTCGTCATACACCCGTAGCGCTTACAATCACTATACAAAGGCTAAATCAGCCCGATCGGTTCTTTTCCCCCCGGCTATGGGAGCGTCCCGATCTTTCAATCTTAACCCGTGAAGAGTTTTATTCAAAATTTCCCTACAGCATCTATGGCAACGAAAATGACCCTGAAACGTGGAAAAGAGAGGAACCTGTTATAAATAGGAATCTGAATACGCAAACCGATTCTAATTTTAGTATTCGTTCATCTGAATCGGAAATCCTGCTTCCGGGATCCTATCTGTTGATACTAAAAGCAACCGATCCGTTCGGAGGTGTTGTTGAAAAAAAACAATTTTTCACAGCCTACTCTCCCATTTCGAAAGAGGTACCTGTTAACACGCTGAACTGGTTTGTACCACTGAAAACAAATGGCGAACCCGGCGAAAATGCCATGTTCTTCGTTGGTTCAAAAGAGGACAATGTCTTTATGATTTATGAAATACGGTTCCGCGACAGCCTGGTTTCGCGCGAATTTATCAAGTGTAACAACCGGGCTATGATGGTTGAAATTCCAATTAAAGAAAAATTTCGGGGAGGTTTTACAGTAAATTTTATGTTTGTCAAACATAACAGGGCATATCAGAATAGTCAAATGGTCAATGTCCCTTATACCAATAAAAAGTTGGACATTGCTTTCGAAACATTCCGCAATAAGCTCGATCCCGGGTCAAAAGAGAGCTGGAAAATCAGGATTTCTGAGGCCAATGGAAAATCCGCTTATGCTGAATTTCTGACCACGATGTATGATGCATCACTCGACCTTTTTCGAAAAAATGAATGGTCATTTAACCTTTATCAGCGTTTCTCAGGACTAAATCCCTGGGATATCAGCAATGCGTTTCGTGTCACCTCTGGTCAATGGTTTTCTCCAGGTTCAGGCACTGAAATTTATTCAGCAGAGCCTGGATTACGGTTAAACTGGTTTGGTCTGACCTACTTTGGTGGATCTGGCCGTTATGCACGGAATGCCCAAGGCGCCCGGGATAAAAGTACTGGCATGGTAATGATGGACAGCCCAATCGCCGCAGGAACACAGAATGCCGAAATGATCCCCCCACCCGAAACCAACCAGGGAAAAGAAGAATTACAGGAACCCGGTTTAGTCGGTGACTCATCGAAAATTTTCACGGATGGCCGCAATACTATAAAGGCACAAAAAGATATGTCTGTTCGGATCCGCCGCGATTTTAGCGAAACAGCCTTTTTTTATCCCTCAATGGTTACCGATTCTGCCGGGTCGCTGATATTACAATTTACCGCTCCTGAATCGCTCACCAAATGGAAATTGCTGGGACTGGCATATACGAAAAACCTTGATTATGGCATGGTTGAGAAAGAACTTGTTACCAAAAAAAATCTTATGGTTTTTCCAAATACTCCCCGTTTCGTGCGCCAGGGCGATACGGTTGTTTTCAGCGCTAAAGTCGTCAACATGTCCGATAGTGACCTTAGTGGAACGGTTAATCTGAATCTGTGTGATGCAATGACCCTTCAGACGCTTAATTCCTTGATCGATACTTCCCGGAATGTTTTTTCCGGAATATTGACGGGCAATGATAAGAAATCCGAACCCGGGAATCAACCTTTTATCGTAAAACAAGATCAGAGTGTCCTCGTTTCGTGGAAATTGTTTATTCCTGTCAGTTCCTCACTTTCTGTTATTCAGTACCGGGTCACGGCAGTTTCAGGTATTTATAGTGATGGTGAAGAAAAAGCAATCCCTGTTTTAACAAATCGATTGTTAGTAACCGAATCAATTCCGCTTCCTGTCCGTGGCAAAGGAACTACAGAGTTTATTTTTAACAAATTATTAAAATCTGACGCTGCAGATCAGTGGGATGCTACCCTGAAAAATTATAAGCTCACACTTGAGTTTGCTTCGAACCCGGCATGGTATGCAATTCAGGCTCTGCCTGTTTTGAATAATAAGACCTATGAAAATGCCGATGCCATTTTTGCTGCATTCTGGTCGAACAGTATTGCCGCGTTCATTGCAAACTCAAACCCAAAAATTAAAGCCGTCTTCGATTCATGGAAGGAGTTTTCACCCGATGCATTGAAGTCAAACCTTGCAAAAAACCAGGAACTGAAATCGGCCCTGTTACAGGAAACTCCCTGGGTGACTGATGCAACAAGCGAAACCGAAAGGAAACAAAAACTGGGGCTTTATTTCAACCTGAATAACATTGAGGAAAACCTGCAGGAAAATCTAAATAAGTTGAAGAGATTGCAAACAGAGAATGGCGGGTGGACCTGGTTTGCCGATATGCCCGAAAACCGTTGGATAACCCAAAACATCATCACCGGGATAGGACAACTTGACCAGCTGGGTGTCACCTCCATCCGCACGGATAAGGAAACCTGGAACATGGTTTTGAAGGGAATCCGGTTTTTAGACCAGGAACTTGTCAACGATTTTGAAAAACAAAAAAAACATGATTCAGGATACCTGAAATATAATCATCTTGGAAATACGCAAATTCAATACTTGTATGCCAGAAGTTATTTCATGAACGATAACAGGTTCCAGCTTCCCGACCCGGGAGTAAAATTCAGGGAATCATTTGATTACTACAGACAACAGGCGGCAAAATATTGGTTGCAATACGATCGTCACCTGCAAGGCATGATTGCCCTTGCTTTGAACCGTCTTGATAATAAAGAAATCCCTGGTTTGATCGTGAAATCGCTTGCTGAAAAGGCACTTCATTCAGATGAAATGGGTATGTACTGGGCTGGAGATCGGGGATTTTTCTGGTACCAGGCACCCATTGAAACCCAGGCGCTGATGATTGAATTATTTGACGAAGTAGCACAGGATGAGAAAGCTGTTGAAGATCTTAAAATATGGCTGTTGAAGCAAAAACAAACTCACGACTGGCAATCACCACGAGCAACCCTGGAAGCTTGTTATGCATTGTTGCTGAGGGGAACAGATTTACTGTCAGAAAATCCAGGAGTGAAAATTTCAATTGGGAAAGAAAAGATTAGCTCCGATAAATTAATTGATAAGAATACAGAAGCAGGTACCGGTTATTTTCAGGTCTCATGGACCGGAAACGCCATAAAGCCGGAGATGGGTAAGATTTCTATTTCAAAATCCTCACAGGATGTTGCCTGGGGTGCGCTTTACTGGCAATATTTCGAAAACCTCGATAAAATTACCCCCGCAGCCACACCCATGAAATTGGAAAAGAAATTATTTGTCGAACGAAATACTCCTTCAGGACCTGTCCTTGAACCTGTTTCAAAGGACGAAACGAAATCCGGTTCACTAAATATGGGCGATAAACTAAAAGTCCGCATCATTCTGACAATCGATCGCGATCTTGAATTCGTTCATATGAAAGATATGCGTGCTTCTGCTTTCGAACCTTATATATCCGCTTCAACGAACCCTGAATCAGCAAGTTACTTTCCGGTCACATCCGGAGATGGACTTTCCGGTTACCGCTACCAGGATGGACTTGGCTATTACCAAAGTACGACCGACCAGGCAACCAACTTTTTCTTTGACTACCTGCCAAAAGGAACGTATGTATTTGAATATGCGCTGAAAGTAAACGCCACCGGAGAATATTCCAATGGTATTACCACCATTCAATGCATGTATGCGCCTGAATTTGTGGCTCATTCGGAAGGAATCAGGGTCAGCGTTCAATAATTCTTGTAAGAAATACTTATCCTGAATTAATAGTGGTTGTTTAATGATAAGTTATGATGTCAATAACTTTTTGGTTTTTGGGGTTTTTGACTTACCTTTACCTGTCCATAACCAGAAAATCCTATGACCACACCATCAGCCATACAGGAAATTCTTTTCCAGTCCATCAAAAATAAATTGGCGCCACACATATCCTTCGTGCACGATCTGTCAGAACTTCTTGGAATTAGCTACGACAGTGCATACCGGAGGATACGGGGAGAAAAAGAATTATCGTTGGAAGAGTTGAAAGCCATATGTCTCTACTACGATATCTCAATTGATACCCTCTTCAATTTAAAACACAACCATGTTATCTTCAATTCGCTGGCCATTGGTGAGGATGGTTTTGATATTGAAAAATGGCTCCAGTCACTCCTTGTTTCCATCAAACGGATTCATGGAGCAAAAGAAAGGGAAATTATATATGCGGCTAAAGATATTCCCGTCTTTTACTATTTCGAATTCCCGGAAATAGCTGCCTTTAAAATCTATTTCTGGAATAAAGCGCTGATTCCGGCAAGTGGTTACGAAGACAAAAAACTTTCGCTGGAAGCTCCTAAAAATCTCTATGAAATTGGCCGTCAGTTACTTACTTATTATATTAAAATCCCTACCATTGAGATTTGGAGCGAAGAGACCATATCAAGTATTCTCCGTCAAATCGAATATTGTTTTGTTTCCGGGTTTTTTGAACGGATTGAGGACGTTTTCAGGTTGTGTGGTGTTCTGGAATCATGGCTACATCACGTGCAAAGTCAGGCCGAACGTGGTTTTCAATATATGCAGGACGGTCCGGTTGAAGGAATCGAAAACAATTACAAGCTTTACCATAACGAAGTATTGGTAACTGATAATACGATCCTGGTAAAAACCGACGGACAGAAAACCTCCTTTAACACCTATAATGTTATCAACCAGTTGATCACCGCTAATCCTGTATTTTGCAACCAGGTGGAAAATTCTCTCCGCAACCTGATGCAGAAATCAACCATGATTAGTGGAACCTCAGCCAAAGAACGTTACCGGTTCTTCAATATCCTGCATGAAAAGATAAAAATTCAAAAAAGTCGTATTGAACGGATGGGTTGAGATGGAAAAACAATGGAGCGTAAAACGTGTGCTTTCAATATAATGAGCCTATGCATCATTTTTCACACTACCGGCTATTCCTTTGGGCAAGTTACTTTTGGTTAGTTTGTCTCCTGGTATCTTCCTGTGAACCACTGGCAACAAGTTTCGATGACACCGGGGAGGCATCATATTATACTGCAAAAACCATTACCCCGGTAACGGATACAATGTCTGTGATTCGTGTAATGACCTGGAATATCCGGTTCGGGGCGGGCAGGATTCTTTGGTTTGGCGATGCATGCGGTGAGCGGGTTATACTTACAGAAGATGAAGTCTATAATTCCCTGCAGGCCATTGTTGATAAGATAAACAAAATTAAACCCGATATCCTTTTGCTTCAGGAGGTGGATATTAATTCCAAACGGTCATGTTATATCGATCAGCTGCAATGGATTCTAGACCATACCTGGTTTAATTATGCGGTTTGCGGTTCCCAATGGAAATCCCAGTTTATTCCCAGCGATGGCCTGGGAAGGATGGATGAAGAAAATGCAATCCTTTCACGCTGGAAGATCAGCGAAGCACAAAGGATTCAGCTTGTGCTGCGGGATGACCAGGATAAACTGACCCGTTATTTTTATGAACGGTGCTGCATGGTTACAGCGCGGATTGAAATCCCGCATCTGAAAAAGCTTTATGCAGTAAATATTCATGCTTCTGCTACAGCCCCCCTTGATATTAAACAACAACACATCACTCAGTTTAAAAACGAACTGGACCGGATTGATCAGCTGGGAGAGTCCTTTGTGGCAGGCGGTGACCTGAATACGCTTCCTCCCGGTTCCGATACCACCGATTATTGCACACAGGATAAGTGTTCCTGGGAATCGTTTCATTGTGAAGGAGATGATCCGATGCATAAGGAAGGCAGCAACTACGATCCGGAGCAACATTTCCTCGATGGCCTTTACCAAACTTATAAATGTGCTTTTTCCGACAGCCTATATAAAAGCGATCAGTTTCACTTTTACACGCATACCACCCGCCAGGATCATTACTGGGACCGTACGCTCGACTACCTGTTTACCAACAAACAATGGGTAAATCAATCTGTTGTTGTTCACCAGGATGCCCAGAAAGAATCAGATCATGCACCGGTGAGCGTACTTTTTATTTTGCCCGAATAACATAAGTTAAGCATGAAAAAAGTGATTCTTTGTTTGACTGGAATATTCTTCTGCTTCGAACTGTTTTCGCAGGATTCCGTGACAAAGAATTACTGGACCGAAGGAACGGCATATACTATTCCAAAACACAGGTGGGAACTAGGGCTCTTTACGGCATCCAGATATGGATTGGGGAAAAACCTTGAGCTTTCTGCCCATCCATTAATGTTTTTCCTGATGCCCCAGGTGAAGATAAAAGCATGCTGGGGAGAATATTCTGGCTTTTCTCTTGCAACTGAACACGGGATTTTCTATCCAACCCTCTTTTTGAATCTGGTGGCAACAAAAGGAACCGGAGGTTTAATTTCTCCTGAATTTACCATTCCACAGATGTTTGCAATCTCAAATAGGTTCCTGTTTTCTTTCAGGCCTTTTAAAAAAGCAATCCTGACCGCCCATGCCGGCATCTCCTTCTCCGTTAAATTTGGACCACTCGACCCACGAAGCACAATTGACCTTCCGTTAATTTATCCAAGGCTTGCTGTTTTTTACAATCAGCCCGAATTTGATGCAGGTATTGATTTCCGGGGTAAGTTTGTCCGCCGGTTTGGCTGGCTTTTTAATGTTGAGAATTTCATTATCTGTGGCACTGAACAAAATTATTTTATGGAGAATAAAGGGGTTTTAGCCTATACCTCAAAAAAAGAGATCCTCAGGATTGAGGCGGGTTATAAGTTGTGTTTTGGTCGGTATCCCGCCGGACCGCAGTGGCATCTGCTACCGGTTATTGATCTGGTTTTTGGTATTAAACGATGAGGGTGTCATTTCTTTTCACAAACCCCCAATGCTGTTTTTATAAGCAATGACGGTGTTTCTGAACAGAATAGCCATGACTACTGTCATGAGCCCCCCCGGGATGGGGAGAATTGCGCCTGCAATATTATTAACAGAAGCTACATTGACTCCACCCCTGATGACCGGGATCATTTTGGCCGGATCGGTTTTTGACGGAACCTCTTTTACCAGGTTCGAATAAATGTCGATAATGCAAACACCGGGTTTCAGCCATTCTGGTTGAATATATTCAGGAAACTTGGTCACCGCCACTAAAATATCGGCTTGCCTGCAATGCTCCAACAGGTTTTTCGAATCCTTGTTCACAAAAGTTACTGCACAATCATTGGGTACAACCCTGGATGCGGCTGCCCGAACAATCATCTTTGTAAGCGTATTTGAAAGAAATTCATCATCAAGTAAAAATACCCATTCCTGGTCTTTGTGTAATTGTATCTCGGCTTCTTTAAACATTTCGAACAGGGCTGTTGGTAAACACATGGGGTACCTGCTTGTTTGAATATCAGGAACCATCGTCCCCATCACATTAGCCGGATGAAAACCTTCAACCTCTTTAGCAGGGCTGATTCTATTGACGATCCTTACAGGATTGAGGTGCAGGGGCAACGGCTGTAAAAGCACAATGGCATGAATTTCATCATTTCCGTTCAATCTGTCGATGACCATAAATACATCCTCCTCTATGGATTCATTGGCCATGATCTCGGTGAAAACCCTGAATCCCATTGTCTGGGCCAGGTGTATATGCATCGGAATATTGTATTTTGCGAGGGGAACACACATGAACCCCAGAAAAGCAATACCCGGCGCTTCATGGTACTTTTCCTGAAGTTTTTCAACCTCAGATTTAACCTCCGTGAAGATTTTATCCTTGATTAAATCTCCCTTAATAATTTTTGTTTCCATGGTATCTGAATTTTTCAAACCAAAATTACCCTGGGGATGAGGGGTATCAAAATTGATAAGCACGATCCTAAAACCATATTCTGGTTAAAAATCCAATTCATATCAGAAATGGACATTACAATTAGTATAAAATGCAAATTCTGGGTTGCACGGTGGTCCTAATTGCATGAAATCAATTTTTTATGGTCCTCAATTGATAATAATAAGAAATCCATATTATTGACTATCTATATCACATACATCAGCTTCGCAAATTCAAAATCGTACTTCGTAAATCGTACTTCGTACTTTCTTCCTACCTTTGCACCCCGATAAACAAAAAAATATGCTCCGAACTCATACCTGTGGCGAACTTAATATGGCTCATGTGGGCCTTGATGTAACATTATCAGGCTGGCTCCAGCGCTCACGCGATATGGGCGGTCTTACTTTCATCGATCTGCGCGATCGTTACGGTATTACCCAACTGGTTTTTAACCTTGAGGCTAACAGTGCATTATGTGTGGAAGCCCGTAAATTAGGACGTGAGTTTGTGATTTCGGCCAAAGGAATTGTGGCCGAAAGAAGCAACAAGAATCCCAAAATGGCAACCGGTGACGTGGAGATCCTTGTCGAAACCTTTACCGTGCTGAATGTATCTAAAACGCCACCCTTTACCATCGAAGAAAATACCGATGGAGGCGAAGAGCTGCGAATGAAATACCGCTACCTTGATTTGCGGCGTAATGTTAACCGGAAAAACCTTGAATTGCGTCACAGGATGGGTATAGAAACCAGAAACTACCTTAATAACAAGCAGTTTCTGGAAATAGAAACACCATACCTGATTAAGTCGACACCCGAAGGAGCACGCGACTTCGTGGTCCCATCCAGGATGAATTCCGGTCAATTCTATGCTCTGCCACAGTCGCCACAAACATTCAAGCAACTGCTGATGGTCGCCGGGTATGACCGGTACTTCCAGATCGTACGATGCTTCCGCGACGAAGATCTCCGTGCCGACCGACAGCCTGAATTCACCCAGATCGACTGCGAGATGGCCTTTGTCACCCAGGAAGATATCCTTAATACTTTTGAAGGGTTGGCAAAACACCTTTTCAAATCAGTCTTGAATTTAGATATGGATGATTTTCCAAGAATGTCTTACGATCAGGCCATGAAACTGTATGGTTCCGACAAACCTGATATCCGCTTCGGGATGACCTTCACGGAATTAAATGAACTGGTGAAAGGCAAAAGTTTCAAGGTGTTCGACGATGCCGAACTGATCGCGGCGATCAATGCCTCCGGATGCAGCGAATATTCGCGGAAACAACTGGATGAACTGACAGATTTCGTCAAACGGCCGCAGATTGGCGCTTCCGGGTTGGTCTACATTAAATATGGGCTGGATGGAGTTGCAAAATCATCCGTTGATAAATTCTACACCCCTGATGATCTGTTGGCCATCATTGCAAAATGTGATGCAAAGCCCGGCGATCTTATCCTTATCCTGGCCGGTAAGGAGGAAAAAACCCGCTCTGCACTGGGCACCCTCCGCCTGGAGATGGGCAAACGAATGAACCTTATCAAACCAGGCGATTTCAAACCATTGTGGGTTGTCGACTTCCCGCTGCTTGAGTGGGATGAAGAAACACAACGGTTTTACGCAAAACATCATCCTTTCACTTCGCCAAAGCCGGAAGATATTGCACTGCTTGATACCGATGCAGGCGCTATACGCGCCAATGCCTACGACCTGGTCATCAATGGAACAGAAATCGGGGGTGGCTCCATCCGGATCCACAACAAGGATTTGCAAAAGAAAATGTTCTCGGTACTGGGTTTTACGGATGAGGAGGCTGCCGATCAGT
>Ga0247842_10003358_pt1 | contig 21771 bp, 24 predicted proteins | sample LaCruzMarch2015__3_FD_192411 | JGI IMG/M metagenome (GOLD analysis project Ga0247842, IMG submission 192411) | Freshwater microbial communities from meromictic Lake La Cruz, Castile-La Mancha, Spain - LaCruzMarch2015_19m | ecosystem: Environmental > Aquatic > Freshwater > Lake | place: Spain...
TTGCTCGAACCGATCGGCAATATCCCCCCAGTAGAGTTCGAGGAGATCTACTATCAGAGTCAGAAAATCCCGGCCATGGTGGTCGGACTCAACTAACAAAGCCTCCGGAAAAGTCGGGGCGGTTCACTTGCCGAAATCGGCACCGATATGAGCCGGTGGAAGACGGCCAAACATTTTGCTTCGTGGCTCGGCCTATCTCCCGGCACCAAGGTCAGTGGAGGTAAGGTCTTGAGCAGTGTGACCAAACCGGTTGCGAACAAGGCCGCCGCTGCTTTACGCATGGCCGCTTTTACGCTTTTCAATTCAAAGAGCGCTCTGGGGGCTTATCTCCGACGGCAACGGTCACGGCTGGGAGCGCCCAAAGCAATCACCGCCACTGCTCACAAGCTGGCCCGTCTGGTCTATGCCATGCTCACGCATGGAACTGCCTACGTCGATGCCGGACAAGAATATTATGAAAAACGCTACCGGACACGGGTCGTACAAAACCTGAAACGAAAAGCCCAGGAACTGGGATTTGAATTGGTCTCCATGCAAGAAGTCGCCACTTCAACATGATACCAATAATTTCAAATACATATTGTTAAGTTACTCAGAAGGGTAAGGAAATGTTATGCAAGAATGGCAATGGCTATTAGACATACTGAAGGTGGTCTTACCTGGTTTAATCATAGCTGTCCTCACGTCATACTTTACCGTTCGTTTTGCAATTCGTCGTTTCCATGAGGAGAAATGGTGGGAGAAAAAGGTGGAAATGTATTCAAGCCTTCTCGAAACACTTCACCACATGAAAAATTACGCTGCCGAACACTACGAAGACCAAATTAATCCTGAGTATCTCACTGATGAAAAACGTGAGGAACTATCGCGGGATTGGAAACAATTCTCTCGGGAATTCGCAAAATTATTAGACTTGGCATCCTTTCATCTGAGTAGTGAAGCTGTAGCCGTTCTTGACGAATACAAAAAGAAAAAAGCAGAGGCACGTAAATCTAAAAGCATTTTTGAGTGGATTGATGGCGACCTTGCTGCTGTTAGCGCGTGCTTAGAAGAACTTAAGAAGGCAGCGAAGCGTGATCTCAAAGTAAAATAGGGAATCTAACGAACGCCAAGCAGCGGAGCGCCGGTGGCTCCTACTGATGTCCAGTCCAAGTTTAGCATTTCGAATAAGCGTCATTCTGTTGCGAAGTTGTAGAATGACGCTTGAAGAACTTAGCCGCTGCGTTGGCCTATGGGGATTCAATCACATCTTCTTTGTTTTTTCTATCGACAAACAGGTGAGTAAGGGGCCTTGTTGACCCTTTTGTACCGATGCTGGCCTTCTATGGGGACCAATATCTCTCCAAATGGGCCTACTGATGGCTTGGAAAAGCAAGGATAAGCGATTTCAGGCAATAGAAGACAGTTGCGAAACGTAGTGACATTTTCGCGTGAAGGCGAATAAACTGTTTTTGCATCGTTCATAGGACTCATCACAATAGCTACGGGCCGTTGCATCTATAGGGAAGCAGTGGCGCCATCCTGAACATTTTGCCTTTCTGACAGATAGGACAAGTGGTTACATCGATGCCACAGATCCTGAGCAACTGTTCCTGCCAGGTTTCCGGTTTGACTTCTTTTTTTATGATGGGTTTATCAACACCAATGATATTGCGGCATACGGCAATATTGTCTTTACGGTTTCTGTTTGCCAGCAGACCGAAGTGGCGTATTCGGACAAACCGCGTGGGCAAGACATGGATCAGAAACCGTCTGATAAATTCGTCTGCCTGGAGCGTCATGATTTTTTGGCGGTTACCGTTTGCATAATCACGCCATAAGAAGGAAACCTTACCGTCACGGATGGCGATGATGCGGTTATTGCTGATTGCGATCCTATGGGTATATCTACCGAGGTACTGAAGGACTCCCGTGACGCCATCGAAGGGTGGTTTGCAATAGACGACCCATTTTTTATGATAGAGTTGATTCTTGAAGCTGGCAAAGGCACCGGGGGCCTTGAGATGATTTATACAGCCAGAGAATGCAAGATCGCCCCTTTTGAAGTACTTATTGAGGAGGTCAAGGAACTTGCCTCTGAACAACGACGACATGACCCTGACGGGTATAAAGAAGCCTTTGCGGCATGAGAGCCAGCGTTCCCCGTCTGGAGATATTCCACCGCCGGTGACAACACAGTGGACGTGGGGATGATCCATGAGGTTCTGACCCCAGGTATGCAGAATGCCGATAACTCCGATCTTTGCGCCGAGATGCTTCGGATCATTCGCAAGTTCCGTGAGTGTTTCGGATGCAGAGCGAAAAAGCAGATCGTACAGGACCTTCTGGTTCATTGAAACCAGGAGATTCAGTTCTGATGGTATGGTGAAGACCACATGGAAGTATTCAATGGGCAGAAGGTCCTCATTGCGAGCCGCGATCCATTTTTCTTTCCGTAAGGTCTGGCATTTGGGACAATGTCGGTTCCGGCAGGAGTTATAAGATATCTCCAGATGGCCGCAGTTGTCGCACTTATCCTTATGGCCGCCAAGGGCAGCGGTTCTGCATACCTCGATGGCGTGCATAACTCGCAAATGATTGCGGGGCAATCGATGAGATTCTATATAAGCAGGGCCGTGCTGGCGGAAGATCTCCGCCACTTCAAGGCCGCCAGATGTTCGCATCCCCTTTCCGGACTATGAGATCTGCGGGATTGCTTTATCGAGTGGAGATTTTACCTGAGCCAGATTCAAGCGGCTGACATGCAGATAGACGGTGGTCGTTGTCGGGGATCGGTGACCAAGAAGCAATTGGACATGATGGAGGCTCGTTCCTGCCTCAATAAGGTGGGTGGCAAAGCTGTGCCTCAACGTATGTACGCTGACTGGCTTTGTGATGCCGGCGCGCTTCCTGGCAGCGTAAAAGATCGTCTGTATCGTCTGTGAGGATATATGATCATCCTTCTTTTGCCCCTCAAACAACCATTTGGTGGGACGATATTTCCGCCAGTATTGCCGCAAATGCTCAAGGGTCGTTTGAGACAGGGTGGAATAGCGATCTTTGCCCCCCTTCCCCTGACGGACCCTTACCGTCATTCGTTTGCTGTCAATATCGGTTAGCTCAAGGCGCGCCGCTTCGCTTACCCTCAACCCCGATGAATAAGTGATCATCAGCATCGCCCTGTGTTTGAGATTCTTCATCACCGCAAAGATGGATTCCACCTCCGAAAGATCCAAAACTATGGGGAGTTTCATCTTCGCACGGGGATGCTTTATCTTCTCAACCGGCCATTCGCGTTTCAGTGTCGTTCTGTATAAAAATTTGAGGCTGGCAACATAGAACCGGAATGTCCCCTCGGACAAATGCCTTTCCTTTATCAAGTGAAGAAGGTACTCCTTGAGCTCGGCTTCTCCCAGTTCTGCCGGTGATCGGTTAAAATACTTTGCCAGATTGCCAACTTCTCTCAGGTAATTCTTCTGGGTATTCGTTGTGGCTCCATTCAACTGAAGGTCTACAAGCATCTGTTCTCTCAACTTTTTCATCATACAATCTCCTTTGTCTTTGATTTCCGTCGGCTTGTGCCGATGGTTCGACAAAAGAAATTGTATGGACATTACAGCTGATCAACAAGTGCCAACAAAAAATCCATGTTGAATATGTAGAGGGATTAGTTTATCGTGAAACACTAAAGCATGGCATGCGGGAGCTACCGCGCAGCGGTTTAGTTCTTCTATCCATAATCTTTGATATGTCCAACTATTGCCTGGCGTTTGTTTGTATATGTAGCCAATTATTTACCCGCTTTGTGATTTCAATAATCGGGAAGGCCATTTTTTACTATGTACTTCCTTGTTTTCCTCATCCGGCAATTTCTTGCGTGCTTTCATTCGGAAATTGATAACATACATTGCGGATGGTTCAGTGTTAATGTATAAAGCGTCATCGGTTCAGAAAGGAGACATCTATGACATCCCTACTGGCTAGGATCATTGTTTATTCTTTTTTGTCTCTACTATTCATTCCCCATCTCACATCTGCTGAAACAAAAAACTTCATCAAGGAATATGCCTATCAGGCAAGTGAGTATGATAGTAAAGTGTCATGCAGGGTATTAGCTTTAGAGCAGGCCAAGAGGCTGCTTTTAGAGGAAATGGGAACATATCTTGAGAGTGAAACAGAAGTTAAAGACTTTCAGCTAACAAAAGACCAGATTACCACACTTACGGCGGGCATCGTGCAGTCCGAAATCGTAGAGGAAAAATGGGACGGGAAAATATATTGGCTCAAAGTTAAAATTTCAGCAGACCCAGACTTAATCGTAAAATCGATTAATGAGCTTCGTTATGATAAGAAAAAGACTAAAGAATTGGAGCGTATCAGAAAAAAGTTGGATGCACTTGTCAAGAAAAATGAGCAGTTACAAAAAGAATTAAAAATTGCAACCTCAAAAAATATAGGGCAGAAAAAGAAAGAATATAACAAAAACATAAGACAGATAAGTGCAATGGAGAGATGGGCATATTATGCTTCCAATTTGGCTGGTTGTGATTTTTACTATGATACCAATACAATTGAGAAAATATCAAATAGGTCTATAAAAGTTTGGAAAAATACAGTTTGCCATACTTTTGATGGGAAATGGAAATCGTTACTCGAAATAAATTGTAAGAGTAGAATCTATCGCAGTCTTGAAATGGTTACCAAAGATGGTCATGATACTGAATCATCTGCATGGTCAAGTTTTATACCGGAATCGTATGATGAACCACTATATGATATATTATGTAAAAAGAAGTAAGTAAGACATAACAATTTGCACACGGGAACGCAAAAATCCGCGCCCGGTGAGCAACACGTTAGGGGAATGAAAAATGGCTGCATACCCACAAAATCTGCTTCTTGAGGGAATTGAAGTGCTCAAAACGCGGAAACCGTCCGGCAACCCTATGCTATACGATCACGTTGACACCGTGATGTATCAGAAATGGACGCTGAATTGCATCAGCTTCTTGAAACTAGACGCTCCTGATCATGTAGAACAAATCAAAGCCATTTACAAGCCAGACTACTCGCTCCACCACCAAGCAGAAAAGATATTCGGCATCGTGCAGTCGGCAGTTGAGTTCATCCAGGCCAACCGTGCGCCTCTCACGCGAATGTCAGTAGAGAACAAATCACCTGAAGCTTTTGCCTTAGACTTCTTGAATTCGATATTGATCGAGAAGTGTTCTGACCATTTCAAAACCGGGAAATACGATGACTGTATTCTAAATGCAACTAAGGTCGTTGAAGTGGCAGTGAGAAAAGCGGCGAGCCTTTCAAACACTGATGTTGGTGTAAACCTCATGAGAAAGGCGTTCAAACCTGACGCGCCTGTTCTAAAGTACAGTGAAATAGCGGCAGAGCAGGAAGCGATCATGCACCTTTTTAGTGGGTTTATTGGTGTTTTCAAAAATCCACAAAGTCATCGATTTCTTGAAATAAAAGATCCTTTGACAGCTTTTGAGATACTCAGTTTTGCTGATCATTTGCTCGATTTGGTGAAAAAGACAAGCTAATCCCCTAACTTGATGCATCCGATGCGTTACACTCGCGGCTGATCACGGATTAATGCTCCAATTCAAACAATATTCATTGATTCTCAGAGATGCAGCCAAGTGTAACTTTGTAGATGGAGACAATAACCACCCAATTCCATCTTTTCTGCCCTTGTGTCTGAGCATTACTGGTTCAAAGCTGCTACAAAATCGAATTCCCACAAAAACTCGACTTCAATAAATTATCAATAATAACCCCATATGCTTTTGGCTATCGAACTGGATCCGCACCCAAGAAAGAATTCAAGGCATTAGACCTTTGAAAATCTGCTTTTTATATCATTCCCGCGAAAGTGGGAATCTAGGAAGCCATTGGAAACACTGGATTCCCAGTTCCGTGGGAATGACAAGGAACGTAATTTTCAGTAAAATTCAAAGTCTCGGCATATCATGTGTTGTCATGAGGTGGCGCCGGCATAACCTGTACCGAAATTCATGCCGGAGCTCCGGCATATGATAAATAGTTGATATGATAGTGTATTTACCAACTGCCTTCGCCGTTTATCTTCCCAAAATACCTGGATTCCGGTCCGTAGCCGGGCGGGCGTGACAGAATATCGGGGCCGGAGATGGGGGAAAAAGGCGCGAAATTGGCTATGGCAAAGCCGCTGGTAGTTCCATAAGTGACTGTATATGTTGATATATGAACAAGGATAGTCCTTCTGTCCCTCCTGCCCCGGCGGTGAGTTGGGGCAGAAAAGGGGACAAAGCGATTCTTGACGTTTCTCAAAGCGACAAGTGATTTGCTCATGGTACTGAGCAAAACTGCTTCAGTGGTTCCTATCTGGTCGTCAGTGTCGAACTTACGGCCATACATCGCTCACAGGCGCGGCATAACCATAACGGTGGGGCCTTGTCCGTTATCCCCGCCGGATCATGTGGACGGCAGTGGCCTTGAAGGATGCAGTCACTGTCGCCCCTGCTTGCAGGTCCAGATCTTCGATTGATTGGACGGTGACATAGGCCACGATGGGAAAGCCGCCGTTCAGGTGGACTTTATGGAAGGGGCCGGCGGGGGTGATTCTGTCGATGATCGCCGGGAAGGCGTTGCGGGCGCTGCTCCGGTCGTGTCGGCCGCCGGGGGAAATAGTGACATGTTCCGGTCGGATGCAACAGAAAACCCGCTCCCCCGGCCGGACTTGACCGGCGGCCTCCAAGAGCGGGACTTCCTCCCCTTTAGCCCCTGTTTCCAGAAGGGCAGTCGGGTTGGAATTAATAGAGCCGGCTCCGCTGTCGGGAAAGGCGTGTGCCGCCGGCGATTTGCCGTTATTGTGTACAGCTATTGTCGCCGTGCCCCGCTCGCATTTTATGACCCGGCCCTCGATAATCGTCTCAACGCCGACGAAAGTGGCGATAAATTCATCGACAGGATGATTCATTATCTCCGCTGGGGAGCCGATCTGGACGATTCGCCCCTCGTTCATCACGGCGATCCGGTCGGACAGTCTCAGCGCCTCCCCCTGGTCATGGGTGGCCATAATGGCCGTTGTTCCCGATGTTCGGAGGATGCGGTTGAGGTCTTCGAGGAGGGTTTCCCGGGTTGGAGGGTCCAGGGCGGCAAAGGGTTCGTCAAGAAAAAGGAGCTGCGGCTGAATGGCAAAGGCCCGGGCGAGGCTTGTCCGCTGGGCCTCGCCGCCGGAAAGGGTCTTGGCGGAACGGTCCCGGAGGTGTCCGATTCCGAACTGCTCCAGCCGGGTATTTACGATCGAAAGTATTTCCGACGACTTCACGCCGCGGATCTTCAGCCCCGAGGCCACATTGGCGTAAACCGTTGTATCAAAGAGCAACGCCTCCTGAAAGACCATCGACAGACAGCGGCGGTAATCAAGAGGGGCCATGTCGGCGCCGACCTTTTTGCCCTGGAAATAAATATCCCCCTTGCCAAGACGAATGAGCTGGGAGAGGGCCTGGAGGAGGGTCGTTTTTCCCGCCCCATTGGGTCCGATGATGGAGAGAACTTCCCCGGGGACGATTTTAAGGGAGGAGACATCCAGTATCTGCTTCCCTCCCCGCTGCACCTGGATGTTTTCTCCTTGCAGGATCGGCATACTTGGTTCATTCGCGGTCATCGCGGCCGCTCCCGCTGCTGGACCCGGGTCAGGACCATGTTGATGGCAAAGGCGAAAAGAAGGAGAATCACGCTGAGGGCAATAGCCACGTCGAAATTGCCCTTGCTGGTTTCCATGACCGTGGCCGTGGTCAGGACGCGGGTATAACCCTTGATATTACCGCCGACCATGATGGATGCCCCGACCTCGGAGATGACGCCTCCGAAACCGGCCATGATTGCGGCCATGAGCGACAGTTTTGCCTCTTTGATGAGGAGCCAGACCATCTGAAAACGTGTCGCCCCCAGGGCCAGGATCTGGAGCCGTAATTTTTGGGGTAACTGCTGCATGGCGGCCAGGGTGATGCCCATCACAATGGGGGTGGCGATGATGGCCTGGGCGATGATGATGGCCATCGGGGTATAGAGGATCTCCAGGTTGCCGAAGGGGCCGTTCCGCCAGAGAAAGATCGTGACGAAGAGCCCGACGACCACCGGCGGCAGGCCCATCCCTGTATTGATAAGGCCGACGACAATCTGCCGTCCGGGAAAGCTAGTCAGGGCCACCGCCGTCCCGATGCCGATGCCGATGAAAAGACTGATCAGGGTGGCTGTCCCTGAGACCTTCAGGGACAGCCATGTGATGCCCATTACCTCGGGATCGAGGCTGATAAGCAGGGAAAGGGCCTGTTTGATCCCCTCAAAGATTATTTCCATGTGAGTATCGCGGCAGGCGTTTTTTCACTTCGTCCCTTAAGTGTCATGATAACTTTCCCCATGTATCCTTTATTTTCCCAGGTCTTCTAATTTCTTTCCTGCATCGGGGAAGAAGAGGGGAGAACCGAATTTCTCGATGCCAAAGGTCTTGATAATGGCCTGCGTCTTTTTGGAGACCATGAAATCGGCGAAGGCCTTGGCCCCGGCGGCGTTCACCTTCGGCCATTTAACGGGATTGACCTCGATGACATGATAGATGTTCAGAAGCACGCCGTCTCCCTCCAGAAGGATGTCAAGGCCAAGGTTCTTTTTCATGGCCAGATAGGTGCCCCGGTCGGCGAGGGTGTAACCTTTCTTCTCCGCCGCCACATTAAGGGTCTGTCCCATGCCGAGGCCGGTCTGCTGATACCACTTCTGCCCTTCCGGCTGGATCCCGGCGGCCTTCCAGATCTCCTTCTCCTTGGCGTTGGTACCCGAATTATCACCCCGGGAGATGAAAAGGGCTTTACTCAGGGAGATCTTTTTAAATCCCTCTGCCGCCTTCTTTGATTGCCTGATCGTCGCCGGGTCTGACGGTGGTCCGACGATAATGAAATCGTTGTGCATGACCAGGCGGCGATTAACGCCGTTGCCGTCGGTCATGAATTTCTTTTCCGCCGCCTGGGAGTGGACGAGCAGGACATCTGCTTCTCCCTTGGCCCCCATGGTCATCGCCTGACCGGACCCGACGGCGATGGTCTTTACAAAATAGCCGGTCTTCTTTTCAAAGATCGGAATGAGAATGTCCAGCAGGCCCGTGTCCTGGGTGCTGGTGGTGGTGGCCAGAATGATGTTTTTCTGTTTGGCCGGTCCCTTTGCGGCGTCTGCCGTGGTGACGCCAGCAAACATCAACAGGGCGAAAATTGAAAAAAATGTCAAGGCTAATCTTGTTAATCTCTTCATGTGCTGTCCTCCGTATTAAATAAGGGGGGATAGCTTTAAAATCTGTCCCCCAAAATTCACTAGCTCCTAATTGTCCTACATTTCGTTCTGAATCTCCCTATTTGATGCCCTGGCTTTTTCGCCATGGAATCGAATCGGGGAAGAACATGGGATTCCCATATTCCTTAACACCGAAGGTCTTGATAATCTTTTGCCCTTTTTTCGGGTCCGTCAGCCATTTCACAAATATCATAGTTTCCTTGAAATTTGCCTGGGGGCATTTCTGCGGATTTACCGGGATCAGGGAGATGCGGTTCAACAGGGCTTCGTCGCCGGCGACAAGGATCTCAAGTTTGATGTCTTTTTTGAGGGCCAGGACCGTCGCCCGGTCGATTACCGTATAGGCTCTTTTCTGATCGGTGAAACGGAGGGTGGGGGCATTACCTTCGGACCCTTTTTCATAAGTTAAGTACCAGGGACCGGTGGGCTTGATTTCCGCCGCCTTCCAAAGGTCCATTTCCGCGATATGGGTGCCCGATTTGTCGCCCCTGGTGATGAACAGTGACCCCGTCTCGGCGATCTTTTTAAGGGCTTCTCTCGCCGTCTTTATGCCTTTGATCCCGGCGGGGTCGCTGGCGGGTCCCACAATGACAAAGTCGTTGTACATGAGCGGAATCCGTTCCGTGCCATAACCATCGGCGATAAATTTTTCTTCCAGGGCCTTGGCGTGAACCATAACCAGATCAATATTACATTTTCTGGCGATATTTAATGCCGCCCCCGTTCCCGCGCCGACGTGACGGACCCGGATGCCCGTATCCTTTTCAAACCCGGCTTCCAGAACCCCGACGATACCGGCGTCAATAGGGCCGATGGTTGAGGCCATGAAGATAAACTTTTTATCCTTGGCCCCGAGCAGCCCCGGCAGCGCCATCATCAGGATCAAAAGCAACAGCAACAAGCTTTTTTTCATATGCAGCCTCCTTTTCTTGAGTTCTTAAATTCAGTTCCTGGCATACAGGATCTTTCCTGATTCACAAAAATCGTAATACCCCAGCTTCTCGACGCCTTTGCGGAAGGCATCGGATCTTATCGTATCGATGAAACCCTGAACGCCTTTTTCAAAGTAGGTTTTTTTATCAAGGATCATATCGAATTGCTCTTTGGTGACTGGAAGAAACGAAAGCCCAAGCATCCGGGAAACAGATCCGGTGGCCATTCCTACATCAGCCTGACCGGAGAGGATGGCCAGGCCGACCTCGATATGGGTAAAGACCTCGTTTTCATAACCACTGATTCCGTTCGTGTTGATTCCGGCCTTTTTTAGATGATAATCAATGAGCAGGCGGGTTCCTGATCCCTCCTGGCGGTTGATGAAGCGGATGCCCGGTTGCCGCAGGTCCTCGATATTCCTGATGTTCAGGTGGTTATCCGCGGCGAAGATCAAACCCATATCCCTATGGAACAGGTTGACCACGACGGCGTCGATCCGGGGAAGACGGGAAGAAAGAAAGGGCGTGTTATATTGTCCGCTTTCCGGATCCCACAGGTGGGACCACGCAATGTCCGTATAGCCCATATTCAGAGCTGCCAGTCCCTCCGTACTCCCTGTGTTGGCGGAAAAGATATATAAATCGGGATGCATTCTCCGCAGCGTGGTCTGGAGGATGTCCAAAATCGGGTCGTTACTCCCCGCCGCGAGGAGTGCCCCGGAGACGGCGGCGCTTTTCTGGCGGGCTTGGGACAAACCATCGCGGGCCGTTGTTTCAATCCATTCATCGATCAGTTTCTTCGGGAAAATCCACTTCCCGGTGGCGCGCGTCGCCGGTATTCCCCCTTCCCGGATCAGGGCATAAACCTGTTTATCGTTGATATTAAGATACTTGGCGACTTCTTTGGTGTTCATCATCTCGGCGGGCATACGCTTCTCCTTTCCTCAAGCAGGGTCAGCTTAAATGATCTTTGAGTGATTATCAAGACTAAAAGCAACTTATTGTGACAAATACAAACGCACAAGGATGAATTCTATAAAAAATGCCCCTGCACAGAATCACAGGGGCATTTTACACTTATATCGTTTCGACAAATTTAGAAATTCAGAGTCAACTTATGGGTAAGGAGGTAATTATCCTTAATCACAGCGCTATTGTCGTAGCCCTTGAAGTAGTCGCCTACCCAGAGGTAACCCATGCCGATCATGTAGGTGAGGTTGTCATAGATCTTGTACTCGCAGGTAAGATCGAGTTCGTTACCATACTTGGTGGAGACAAATTCCTGAACCGTTGCTCCCGAGTAGTAACCTTTCTGACCAGTCTGGCCTACGTCGCTCTTCGGCGCCTTGTCGGCGCTGGCGATCGAGAAAGCCGCTTTCAAATCCATCTTGGGCATAGGTTTGACACCGGCGTAGATCTGATAGAACCAGACGTTGTCCATCTCCTGCCTGAGGGCGTAGGTTTCACCGGTTCGGCGGTTGGCACCGGTGGCGCCGGCGGGGATATTGCCCTGGATGTTGCCTGTGTTGAGTTGGTAGTCGTCGTTCCAGAGGATAAGGGTCGGATAGAAGCTACGGTTCATCTGTAGAGCCTGTAAGATAGATCCGGTCACCTTATCACTGTTGGACTGATCATCACCGCTGACATAGACGAACTTTGCTCCCACATAGGCGGGTTTAAAGTCGTACTTGCCGTGAATGAAGGCCGCATAGGCGTTCAGGGACACATTCTGGGCATTGCTGGCGGGAGTTGTGCCCCCCACAGAGGCTGCTGTGGTGGTGCTCTCATAAGATCTCAGGGTCCCCACTCCATAGGCGCCCTCGGCTTCAATGTAGAATTTGCCGAAGGTCATCTTGGCATAGGGGTAAAAGCCGTTAAGCTGGGTCAGATAACCGTTGGCCTGCTGCCATTTATTCTGGGCGCTCCGTATGTACTGATAGAGGATACCGGCCTGGCCGGGGGCAAACTTATAGGTAACGCCAAGGTCATAAAGATCCCGGTCGGCGTCGTTGGCAATGCCGATGTTATTGGCACTGAGACCGACGTATTCAGCCCGCTTTTCCACAGCCGCAACGGCTTGCCAGGGCCCCTGGCTGTAATTGTAACGAATGCCGCCCGCAGTGAGGGTGGTATCCAGAAAGGACGTGCCCCAAGTTAGATACTGCATATAACCGACCTGGAATTTACCGAAAGGGACATTGAAATCCAGATAAGCCCGTTCCCATTCGATGTTTTCCTGCGCCTTCACAGCAGCAGCGCCGGTACCGGCGGGCGTCTGGGTGCGGCTCTGGGTCTCGCCGGTGCCGCCGGCCCAGGACTGATCGCCCCATCTTTTCTCCATAGCGTCAAACCGGGTGACGAGTTTCAGACCCTCTACAACCTGGAACTCGGAAGTGATGCGGAGGCGTTGGCTGTACCAGGCGTTGGGGCCGCGTTTCGAGTTGTTGGCCCAGGAAGCGGCGCCGGCGGTTTCATTCTTATCCAGCACCGAGGGATTATCCACATACCAGCCCTGGGCATAATAGCTGCCGCTGAACTTTACATCTACTGCCGCGGCAGGCATGGCGAAGGCCATGAACAGACCGACGGACAGTAAAAGTAACCAAAATCTCTTCATTCTTTCCTCCTGTTAATAGGTTTTTTACTTTGCTCTCACCGAACGGGCATATTCGAGAATATTCTTCATGAGTACCAAATAGTTGGCTGTTTTTCTAACTTACAAAAACCGCTTTCCCTGTGAGCAATTTACGCCTGAGATCACCTCCTTCTCGTTTGTTGTTTCATGTAATGCGAATCATTATTTCAAAACTGACATATCTTAGCGGATGTTTCTTCGTATTACAAGTTAAAATAAGCATAAGTAACAAAAAATAACCAAAAGTGACAAAATATCTGTACCAGGAGATGTCTATCAATCATGATTTCTGTTTGGCTCGGGAATTGATGATTTAAAAAACAATGTTGCAATTTCGTGCCAGGGGGATTAATCTTTGGTGAAACGATACCGGCATATCAATTCGGACTGATTACTGCCTTGGACGGTTAAGCATAATGAATACAGAAATGTGCGCGGGAACATCCAGGTGAATGAATCGCTGATCAAAGTAAACGGGAAGGGCGAGTTTTACACCGAAGAGGGCTGTTTCATCCTGGAGATGTGGAATACCCCGGAAGATGGTGAGATATCAATCGCCCGAGCTCGGGTTTGTCCCGGCGTCACGACGGTCCGCCACCGTTTGAAGGACACTGTTGAACGCTATGTCATCATGGAAGGAACCGGCCTTGTCGAGGTTGGATATCTTCCCCCGATGGAGGTCGGAGCGGGCGATGTCGTCATCATTCCTCGAAGTACCTCCCAGCGTATCACCAACACCGGTGATAGCGATTTGATCTTTCTTTGCATATGTACTCCCAGGTTTGTCCCTGAGGAGTATGAAACGATGGCCAATCTTCCATAATATGAACTTTTTTCCTGCTGCGGAGTCTTACGGAATGATTTCCACAAGCACTTCTTCTCTCCCCTTGACAACCTCCATTTTGTGAATATATTAACGTCGAAAATTAAATAATACATGTAATATCATGACCTTGAATATATTGTAGGGGCCGCTGAAGTGCGGCTGAAGGTCATGAATATATCAGCAGACAAGATTTACGAAGTAAGGAAAGGAGGAAAGATTATGTTTGGACCAGGAATTTGGAGATTTGGAAGGCTGATGGACCCGTATGCAGAGATGTCGCGTTTGCGAAGCGAAATGAACAGACTTTTTTCGGGCGCCGCCCATCCGTTTGTGCAGGCCTATCCGGCGGTAAATATATGGGTTAGTGATCAGGAGGCAATAGTGACGGCGGAATTGGCGGGGATCGATCCAGGAAAACTGGACATCTCGGTGCTGGGTGACAATCTGACCTTGTCGGGGTCCCGAGAGCCGGAGGCATTGCAGGAAAATGAAACCTATCATCGCAAGGAAAGAAACGGTAGCCGCTTTTCGAGGATTTTGCAGTTGCCATTCCGCATTGATGCCGACGGTATCGATGCGCGCTATGACAAAGGCATTCTGAAAGTCACCGTGCCAAGGACGGCTGAAGACAAGCCCAAGAAGATTTCCATTAAGGCGGTATAGGGAAAGGGGGGTGATGAAATATGGGAAAAGAGAAAGTGGATGTAATGAAACAGAAAGCGCAGACGCCTTTAGAAACGGAGCGGACCCGAAACCGTCGAGTTTATGTTCCCAAGGCGGATATTTATGAAACAAATAACAGTATCGTGCTGATTGTCGATATGCCCGGTGTGGATGAGCATGCGATGGATATTACCCTGGAGAAAAACATCCTGACAATTACAGGTAATGTGGAGCCCGTCGTCTTTGAAGGGAAAACCCTCGTCTATTCAGAATATGATACTGGCGACTACCAGCGGGCATTTACCATTTCCAACGAGGTAGATCAGGACAAGATTGAGGCAACCGTAAAAAACGGCGTTCTTCGTCTGGTACTCCATAAGGCTGAAAAGGCGAAGATAAAGAAGATCGCCATCAAAGCGGACAAATAAGAATATTTCGACGGTTGACGGATTTCCGGCTGAGTTGCCGCCGATTGAGGATTTTGGAAAGGAGGAACAGATCATGTTTGGTGGTAATTTTTTGCCCTCGCTCTGGAGTCAATCCGATGTTCCTTCCCCGCAGGAGGAAAACCATCCCTTTTTTGGTATCCGGAGAGATATGAACCGCCTCTTTGACGATTTTTTCAGGGGATTGGATGTGGCGCCCCTGATCGCTGCCGGGGAGCGGTTAAGCCGTTTCGTCCCCTCTCTGGACGTTCGGGAGAATGATAAGAAAGTCAATATCAATGTAGAACTTCCCGGAATGGATGAAAAGGACGTGGAAGTGCTGTTGACGGATAATTCCCTGACCCTCAAAGGGGAAAAGAAGGAAGATAAGGAAGATAAAGGGAAGGATTATTACCATATGGAAAGGTCCTATGGATCCTTTCAGCGGGTGATTCCCCTACCCGAAGGCATTGACGCGAAAAAGGCGGAAGCGAAATTCAAGAAAGGAATCCTCAGTATTACCCTAGCGAAGACGGAACAGACGAAAGCAAAAGCGCAAAAGATAGAAATAAAGGCAGAATAGATAGTTTCCTGCCTACCCCCTTCCCCTTTCATTCTCCCCGGGTCAATACTCGGGGAGAATGAAAGGCTCTCCTTAAATTCATACCTTGTCATTAGCGATTATTTTTGTTACCGTCTTCCGAGTTTTAGGTATCATTTTCTTGATCGCTGTAAATCGAGAGGAGTGAATTCATGTATTGGCGCTGCTTACTGCTTGCATTACTTGCAGGGATACTTCTGGTTAAAGGAGGAGATGCGGCGGGATTGCCGCGTTACCAGCGTCTGTATGTCCTTATATATTCGGAATATATGGATCCGAAGATCCCGAAGCTCTTTGAGAAGGAAACGGGAATCGAAGTTATAATCGATACCTATGAAAGTACGGATGAGATGATGGTGAGGTTCCAGCGGGGCAATGGGGCAAATTACTATGATCTCGTCGTGGTCACTGATCACATAGTTCCTGTCCTGGCAAAGAGGAAACTGATCCAACCGCTCGAACACAGCAAGATTCCCAACATAAAAAATATCTCGAAAACATTCATGAACCCTCCTTACGATCGGGATAATGTCTATAGTCTGCCCTATCAATGGGGGACCGTCGGTGTAATGTACCGGGACGACCTGATGCCCAAGGTCGATCCCACCTGGGGACTTATTTTTAATCCTAATCTCCAACCGGGTCCCTTCGTCCTGATCAACTCCATGCGGGACCTGATCGGGGCGGCGTTGAAGTATCAGGGTCGCTCCTTCAATTCCCGGAAGAAGACGGAGTTGCAGAAATCGGAAGAATTGATCATTGCGACAAAAAAGAGTAAAAAATACAGTGGTTTTGAGGGCGGCGTCGGGGGAAAGAATAAAGTTCTTGCCGGTGATGCCGCCGCAGCGATTGTTTATAACGGCGACGCCGTCCGGGCCATGAAAAAGGATAAGCGGATAGGTTTCATCGTTCCCAAAGAGGGTTCCATTCTCTGGGTGGATGTGATGGCCGTTACAGCCGGAGCGAAGAACTGGGGGGGTGCCCATGCCTTTATCAACTTTATCCTGGATCCCAAGATCGGGGCGATGCTCTCCGACTTCAACCGGTATGCGACGCCGAATGCGGCGAGCCTGCCGCTGGTCAGGCTACAGGACCGGCAAGACCAGGGAATCTACCCTTCCGCCGCCGTAATGAAGAAAATGGAATTTCTGGAGGATGTAGGCAAGGATAACGATCTTTATATAAAGGTCTGGAAGACGATAAAATCGCAGTAATATCAGAGATATCTTTTTGCAGGTTTGCCCATAGTCGAAAAATCTTCTCTCCCTGGGGTAGAGGGTGAGGGTGGGGTTTATGTTGTCATAAAGAAAGCTTAACCTATTCCCGCCCCATCCCTCCCTTTGAAGGGGAGGGGAAATTTACTTCCTACGGGTTCATAAAATTTTTGCGAGGGCATTGTATGAAAAAGGTGGGCTGTGGTTTTATAAGCGTTTTTATTGGCAGTGTGGCGCTGCCTCAGAATGCGGCGGCCATGCATATCGCCGAAGGGCTACTGCCCTTCAACTGGGCGGCCTTTTGGTTTGCCGTGGCCCTGCCTTTCTTTGCCTGGGGACTCTACAACCTTAGCAGGCGCAGTCGGGAGGATCTCTCCTTTAAACCCCTCGTTGGTCTCATGGCCGCGGTGGTCTTTATCATCTCCTGCATGCCCATTCCCGTCCCCTTTGCCGGGACCTGTTCCCATCCCTGCGGCACTGGCATCTCCGGAATCCTCGTTGGACCGGCCATCAGTGTGGTCATCACCGCCGCCGCCCTCGTGATCCAGGCTCTTTTCCTGGCCCACGGGGGACTGAGCACCCTGGGGGCCGATATCGTCTCCATGGGCGTCATGGGTTCCTTTACGGGATTCCTGACCTTTCGCGCCCTCCGGTCCGCCAGGGTGAACATGGCGGTAGCAGCCTTCATGGCCGGACTTTTCGCGGACTGGGCTACGTACTTCATGACCTCGGTAGAATTAGCCGCCGGAATTCGCGGGGACGCGGCTTTTTTGCCGCTTTTCTGGAAGGTACTAATCGCCTTTATCCCCACCCAGCTTCCCCTCGGAATCCTCGAAGGGGCCATGACTGCCGGGATGGTGATGCTCCTTTATAAAAAGCGACCGGACTTGCTCATCAAAATGCGGGTCATCAAGGCCAGGGAAGTAGCGGTGATCGGGGCGGTTTTAATTGCTCTTACCATTTTATTCTCCGGAGTTGCCCCTGCCGAGGCGTCTAAATGGACGGGCGTCGATGAAGCGGTAATCGAAAAGATTGCCAAAGAGCAGGGACGAGAACCCAAGGAACCCCTGATCAATATGGAACAGGGTGATCTGCCCCTCTTTATTTTTCTTGTCGCCGGGGCTGTAGGGGGCTTTGCCGCCGGTTATTACTGGCGGGTGCTGATTGCGGAAAAAAGGTCGCCCCGGTGCCGGGGACGCGCGGAACCGGGACCGGAGGCCTCAGGCAAGATAGGGGGAAGTTGATGCACCTGCTGGAATATTACGCCTCGGATCACCGGCTGGCCCGGATCGACGCCCGGATCAAGCTTCTCGTGACCCTGATTGTCCTGGTCATGGTCCTGAGCTATCGGGGCGTCGGCTTCCAGCTCCTCGTAACGGTTCTCTCTCTGACTCTGATCATGAGCATGAAAGTTCCCTGGCGCCTTTTTCTGCTCCGTTTCTCCGAACCGCTGCTGATCGTGCTCGTTGTCTTTCTGCTAAAGGTCTTCTTTTCCGGTCATGATCCCCTCTTTTCCTTTAATGCCTTGGGATTCCAACTTACGGGATATCGTGAAGGCCTGGCGGAAGGCATCGCCATCGGCAGCCGGATAATGGCCGCTATCTCCCTCATGGCCGTCCTGGTTTATGCAACCCCTTTCCCTGAACTCATGGCCGCCCTTTCCTGGATGAAAGTTCCCCGGGGATTCATCGAAATCCTCCTGTACGCATATCGCTATATATTTGTCCTTTTTGAGGAGGCCATGGTCATTTATCAGGCCCAGAAAAACCGTCTTGGCTATGCAAACTTCCGTAATCGCTTTAGTTCCTTCGGGGTCCTGACGGGTTCCCTGATTCTCAAGGCCTTCGAGCAAAGCCAGACCTTGTCCACGGCCATGGTGCAGCGGGGATATGACGGCAACATGCCCCTCTTCCAGAGTCGCCCGTTCCGGTCTTCCGAGATCTTCCTCTCCTGCCTGGTGGTAACGGCGATGGGCATATTGTGGCGGATATGAATCGCATAGCCCTCAAAAATGTCCGTCATCGCTATGCCGACGGCACGGAAGCCGTGACCGGGGTGACGCTTGCCGTCCGGCGCGGCGAATTTGCCGGGGTCCTCGGCTATAACGGGTCGGGAAAGACGACGCTTCTCAAGATCATAGACGGGATGATCAAGGATTTTCAGGGAAGCGTTCATCTCGACGGGGCGGATATCCGCCGGCTGTCGTCCCGGGAAATTTATGGGAAAATGGGCATTGTCTTCCAGAATCCCAATGACCAGCTTTTTGCCCCGACGGTATTTGAGGACGTCGCCTTCGGACCGATAAACATGGGATTTGGGGAGGAAGAGGTCGTCAAAAGGGTGAACCGGGCTCTGGAAGCGGTCGAGATGGCGGTCTATGCAAAGAAATCCATTCATAATCTGAGCTTCGGCCAGAAAAAGCGGGTCTGCATCGCCGGGCTTCTCTCCATGGGCCATGAGATCCTCCTTCTCGATGAGCCCACCGCCGGCCTGGACCCTTTGGGGGAGTATCAAATGATGGATCTCCTCATGAAGCTCAATCGGGAAAAGAAGGTCACTATTTTTATGGCGACCCATAGCGTCGATTTGATCCCCGTTTTTCTGGATCGCCTCTATGTCTTGAGCGAAGGCAGGATCGTCAGGAGCGGCACCCCCGAGGCCGTCTTTACTGCCCCCGAAGAGATGAGCCAGGTACGCCTGCGGCTTCCCCAGATCGCGGAACTGATCTACCGGTTGAAGCACGAGGACAACTTGGCCTTCGGGCGGATTCCCCTGACCATCGGTGAGGCACGGCGGGAAATCATGGACTTGTTTAAAAAATGACAGGTAGATCCGGACAGGGCAGAATGGGATTTACGACGGGGAGTTGCGCCGCGGCGGCGGCCAAGGCGGCGGCCCAGTTTCTCTGTACCGGCGAGGAACCGCAAATCGTCGAGATTGCTCTTCCCGATGAGACCCGGGCAAGTTTCCCCCTCCTGTATGTGCGCCACCAGGATGACGGCGCCGTTGCCGCCGTCCGCAAGGATGCCGGGGATGATCCCGATGTGACGGATGGGGCGACCGTCATCGCGACTATTTTTTGGACTGATAATGACGGCGATCATCTTGGACCGGGGAATGGAAACGTCTATTTTGAAGCGGGCGAAGGTGTAGGCAGAGTTACCAAACCGGGATTGTCCATACCGCCAGGCGAGGCGGCCATTAATCCGACTCCCCGTAAGATGATTGCGACAGCTATCCGGGAAGTAACAACGCGGGGGGTTAAGGTGGTTATATCAATCCCCGGGGGAGAGAAACTGGCGGCCCGTACCTTCAACCCCCGCCTCGGCATTGAAGGTGGATTGTCCATCCTGGGGATATCCGGGCGGGTCCGCCCCTTCAGTTGCCCGGCCGTGCGAACCTCGCTGAAATATTGCCTGAATGTGGCGGCAGCAACGGGCGTGGAGCGGCCTGTTTTCGTCCCCGGCCATATCGGGGCACGGGCCGCCCGGCGGCATTTGGGGGTGACGGATGAACAGATTATCGAAGTGAGCAATGAATGGGGTTTCATTCTGGATGCGGCAGCTTCCTGCCCTTTCAAGGTGGTCATGATCCTGGGACATCCGGGGAAGCTGGCGAAGCTGGCCATGAACCAGTGGGACACCCATTCATCACGATCACCGAGCGCTGTTCCCTTTGTGACCGATATGGCGGCAAGGGTATTGGGAAAAGAGCTTGGGGAAGGCAATACCGTTGAAGGCCTCTTTGCGGTCCTTTCCGCTCCGGAAACTAAAATGTTGGGGGACGAATTGGTGGGTGCCATTGGTCAGGCGATCCGGAAGCGAGCGGAAACGGCATGGGAAGTAAAAGTTATTCTGGTGAATATGAAAGGTGACTTAATCGGGCGAGGTTGTTAATGGGAAACGAGCCGTTACAGCTTCTTCAACTCATTATTGTTAATATTCTCAACAGGAGTCTTTTATCGCTGTAGTGAATTGTAGTGCAGGGAGTGTGTCATGAGAAGTGTTCTGTATGTCAGTTTGCCGGAGAAAATGGCTATTGAACTGGATGTCATTGCCAAGGAAACAGGAAGGAGTAAAAGCGATATTGTGAAAGAGTCCTTGGGGGAATATTTGTGGGAGAACAGATTCCGCCGTCTGAAGAAACGTGTCAACCCCAAACCTAAAGCATTGGGTTTTATTACGGATGACGACGTTTTCAAGGAACTGTTTGCTTGATAAATATGATCTATTATGCAAGATTACGAATGGTTATGGTTTATTCCGTGGCAATGAATGACAGGTGATGCGAGTTTTGACTGGAATCGGATAGATAATAAATCCGGCCACTTTCGCTTACATGCGTTAAACGACGGAACAGGGTGTTGAAATGGGGTTGATGAATATGGGTACGACCGCCAATATACAATTTCAAAAAAACCGTATCGAACAATTCTGCATCAAATATCATATCGGGCGACTATCCTTTTTCGGATCGGTTCTCCGGCCGGACTTTCGGCCAGACAGTGATGTGGATGTGCTGGTGGAGTTTCAACCCGGTCAGCGGGTAGGCTACATCCGGCTGGCCGAGATGGAACTGGCGCTTTCCGAGATCCTGGGACGCAAAGCGGACTTGCGGACACCGGCGGAGCTAAGCCGGTACTTTCGGGATGAGGTCATGGTAGAAGCGGAGGTTCAGTATGTCGAATCCTGATATTGTCCGTGTCCGCCATATGCTGGATGCAGCACAGGAGGCATTGTCGTTTGTCGGCGATAAGTCGCGATCGGAGCTTGATACGAACCGGATGCTGACCCTTTCCCTCGTCAAATCGATCGAAATAGTCGGCGAGGCGGCGTCCAGAGTATCATCGGCATTTCGTGAAGCACACCCGGAAATCCCCTGGATGGTTATCGTGACCATGCGAAATCGACTGATCCATGCCTATTTCGATATCGATCTTGATCGCGTATGGGATACGGTCATCGACGATCTGCCGCCCCTTATCCACGAGTTGAAAATGATCCTGTCGATGGAGAATGGGAGATAAAGTGTAAAAGTTAAGATCTCCCCGTACAGTTGGGGGAAGAAAAAGTGGCAGTCAGTCTTCTCTTCGGTTAAGATGTTTTTGCCGAAAACACTTTACTGAAGGAGGAAGATATGACCGCCGAAAAGAAG
>Ga0247842_10003365_pt1 | contig 21731 bp, 19 predicted proteins | sample LaCruzMarch2015__3_FD_192411 | JGI IMG/M metagenome (GOLD analysis project Ga0247842, IMG submission 192411) | Freshwater microbial communities from meromictic Lake La Cruz, Castile-La Mancha, Spain - LaCruzMarch2015_19m | ecosystem: Environmental > Aquatic > Freshwater > Lake | place: Spain...
ACCACACGCAACCCGGCCGCCAGGTCGAGACCGGCAATGTCGCTGAGCCGCGCCCGCAGCGCCGTCTCCTCCGGTGCCGCGGCGGGGGGCGGCGGCGCCGGCGCGTCCCGCGCAGCGCGCCCCGGCAGCCAGCGCAGCAGCGCCGCGTAGAGGCGCTCCGGCTCCACCGGCTTACCGATATGGTCGTCCATGCCCGCCGCCAGGCACCGTCGGCGGTCCTCCGCAAAGGCGTTGGCGGTCATGGCCAGGATCGGCAGGTCGGCCCCGGCCGCGGACGCGCGGATGCGCCGCGTCGCCTCCAGCCCGTCCATTTCCGGCATCTGCACGTCCATCAGGATCAGGGCATAGGCCCCGGTGCGGGCACGCTCGACCGCCTGGACCCCGGTGGTCGCGACATCCACGATCAGACCCAGCCCGCCCAGCAGTTCGCTGGCCACCTCCCGATTGACCGCATCATCTTCCGCCAGGAGCAGCCGCAGGCCCCGGTAGTCGCACGCCAGGGTCTGCGCCAGGCCCTCCGGCGGCGGCGGGGCGGACGGCGCGGCCAGGGGGTCGGAGCGCGGGACCGGGGGTCGGTCCCGCGGGCCCGCGACCCGCGTCAAGCGAACGGTTGCCCAGAAGGTACTGCCCTCACCCGCGGCACTCGTCACACCGACCTCCCCGCCCATGAGGTCCGCCAGGCGACGGCAGATCACCAGCCCGAGACCGGTACCGCCGAAGCGGCGGGTGGTGGAGTCGTCGGCCTGGGTAAAGGACTGGAATAACCGGCCCTCTTGGGCCGGGGTCAGGCCGATGCCCTGGTCCGCGACCTCCAGGCGCAGGAGCAGGGTCTGACCGGCCTCCTCTACCACCCGGGCGCGTATTTCGATGCGGCCGCGCGCGGAGAACTTGATCGCGTTACCGATGTAGTTCAGCAGGATCTGCCCCAGGCGCAGGGGGTCGCCGCGCACCAGGGCGGGCAGGGCCGGATCGATCGCACGCTCCAGACTCAGGCCCTTGACGGCGGCCCGCTCGCCCAGGAGGGCGATGGCATGATCGATCGTCTCGACCGGGTCGAACGGGACCTCTTCCAGGCCCAACTGACCGGCCTCGATCTTGGACAGATCCAGGACGTCGTTGACGATGCCCAGCAGGTGCCGGGCGGCCTCGTCGATGCGGGTCAATTGCCCCTGGGGCTTGGGGTCGGTGAAGGCCCGGCGCAGCAGATAGGTCAGCCCGACGATGGCATTGATGGGGGTCCGGATCTCGTGGCTCATATTGGCCAGGAAGGCGCTCTTGGCGCGGTTGGCGACCTCGGCCGCCTCCTTGGCCTGGGCCAGGGCCAGTTCGGCCCGGCGGCGCACGACGATCCGCCACAGTTCATCGGCCACGAGCTGCAATTGCTGCACGTCGGAGGGGTCGTAATCGCTCGCCTTGTTACCCACGCCGATCAGCATCAGGACGCGCTCGTCCTCGGTCACCGGGACGCCCAGGTGGCGCAGCACCGGGGCGTGGCCCGTCGGGTAACCCCGGCGCTCGGCAAGCGTTGCATAGTCGTTGTGGATGACCGGGGCGCGGGTGCGTACCGCGTCCGCCCAGACCCCGGCCCGGGAGACCGGATAGTGGCTGTCGTAAGGCGCGGCGCAGAGCGCGTGCGTGCCCGCCGACCAGCAGTTGAGCACGATGCCCTCCTGGTCCGCATCGACGAAGTGCAGGTATCCGATGGCACTGTCGGTGAGGGCTACCGCGGTGTCGATGCCGCTCTGCAACAGGTCGTGCTCGGTGAGGAAGGGCGCCCGGGCGCTCAGATCGGCCAGGGCCTTGAGGCGCTGGTCGCTGCGGCGCAGATCCCGGTTGGCGACCTCCAACGCGGCGGTGCGCGCCTGCACCAGGGTCTCCAGATGGTTGCGGTGGCGGTCGAGCTCGCGCTCGAAGCGGGCGCGCTCGATCGCCACGCTGGCCAGTTGGGCGCCGCGCTCGATCATCGCCAGTTCCGGGGCACGGGGGGCCCGCGGCACTCTGAAATAGATGGCAAAGGTACCGAGCGTCGCGCCCCGGATGGACAGGATCGGCACCGACCAGCAGGCGCGCAGCCCATGTGCCAGCGCGAGCCCCCGCCACTCCCTCCAGAGTGGGTCCGCCGCGATGTCGGCGACGACGGTCGTGCGGCGGGTGTAGGCGGCGGTGCCGCAGGAGCCCGCGGCCGGACCGATTTCAACGCCGTCGAGCGCCCGGCAGAAGTCCTCGGGCAGACTGGGGGCAGCGCCGCTGCGCAGTCGCCGGCCGTCCTCGTCCAGCAGCAGCACCGAGCAATACATGCCGGGGAAGCGCGCCTCATAGCCGCGCGCCAGTTGGGTCAGCACCGCCGTCAGGGGCTCGCCGCGGGCCAGCCGCTCCAGGGTGCTGCGCTCGGCCTCGTGCTGCAGCTCCAGGCGCTTACGTTCGGTGATGTCATGATGGGCGACCGCCAGGCGCACCGGTCCGGCACCGGGGAAGCGGTTGACCCGCATGGAGAACCAGCGCTCCACCTGGGGTGAATGACAGGGGTACTCGAGCACCAGATCGTCCCGGGCACCCGCCAGCAGCGCCGCGATACCGGCGGCGACTGGACCGGCCTCGGGCGCCTCGGGACCCTTGGCGGAGCGGCAGACCGCCAGGTAGTTGGTCCCCTCGCAGATATTGGACGGGACCGGGGGATTGGCCTGCGCAAACTCGCGCCAGGCGCGGTTGACGGCGATGATGGTGCCGGTTTCGTCGAGGATCGCCAGGTGATCGGAGAGTGCATCCAGGGTCGCACGCGCAAACTGCTCGCGTTCGCGCAGGGCGTCCTGGGTCTCACGCAGCCGGGTGATGTCGCGGCTGATCCCGAGCACACCGACGGGCTGGCCCGCGGCGTCGCGCAGCGGGGTCTTGATGGTCTCGAAGAGCCCACGGTAGCCGTCCGCCGCAAACGACAGCCATTCCTCGTTCACGCTTGGCCCGTCCGCCGCCAGGGCCGCGGCGTCGTGGGCGCGGAAGGAGTCCGCCAGTTCCCGCGCGACGAAGTCATAGTCCGTGTGGCCGACGATCGCGACCTCCGCGGCGCCGAAAAAGCGCTCGAAGGTGGTGTTGCAGGCGCGATAGACGCCTTGCAGGTCCTTGAGCCAGATGAGGTCGGGGATGGCGTCCATGATGGCCTGGAGCCGGTCCCTCGCCGCCACCGTGACCTGGCGCAGACCGGCCTCGGCCTCCTTGAGCGCCGTGATGTCCATGGCGGTACCGACCATCCAGGTCGGCCGGCCGTCCGGGTCGCGGGCGGCCACACCGCCGCGCGTCTGCACCCAGATCCAGCGGCCGGCCTTGCGGACCGGCCGGTACTCGAACTCGACGGTCCCGGCGCCCGGCTCCAGCGCGGCCAGGAGACGCGCCAGGGCCGGGGCGCGGTCGTCGGGGTGCAGGCGGGCCAGCCATTGGTCGCGGGTCAGCGGCGGCGCGTTCGCGGCGAGGTCCACGAGTCGCCGCAGGGTCGCATCGTGGTAGATGCGGTCGGCGACCAGGTCGATCTCCCAAAAGCCGATCCCTGACGCCTCCATGGCCATCTTGAGCCGTCGCTCGGCCTGCCCCTGATCGCCCTGCGGGACCGCGGCCGGGCGCCCGGCCTCGTCGGTCGGCAGCGTGGTCGTCGTGTCGGTCATCGCGCTGTCACCCAGTCGTCCAGGGACGGCTCAGACCACGGCCACCGCGGTCGGCCCGGCGTGCAGTTCGCCGATGATCGCGGCCTGGGCGAAACCGTCCGCCCGCAAGTGCTCCAGCACCGCGGGCGCGGTGTCCGGCGCGCAGGCGAGCAGCAGGCCGCCGCTGGTCTGGGCGTCGCACAGCAGGCGCGCGGCCCAGGAGGGCAGCGCCGTATCCAGGGCCACCTCCGCCCCGTAACTCGCCCAGTTGCGCTCGATGGCGCCGGGTCCGTGGCCCTCGCGGGCGAACCCCAGGGCCGCCGACAACACCGGCACCGACTCGAAACGGACCCGGGCCCCGACCCCGGAGGCGCGACAGACCTCCAGCAGGTGACCGAGCAGGCCGAACCCGGTCACATCGGTCATGGCATGGACCCCGGGCCAGTCGGCAAAGGCGATGCCGGGCCGGTTGAGTTGGGTGGTGGTCGTGAGCAGCGACTGGTAGCCGGCCTCGTCGAGCAGGCCCTTCTTCAAGACCGCGCTCAGGATGCCGATCCCGAGCGGCTTGCCGAGGACCAGCAGGTCCCCGGGGCGCGCGGTATCGTTGCGCTTGACCCGCTCCGGGTGAACGGTGCCCATCACCGCCAGGCCGTAGATGGGCTCCGGCGAGTCGATGGAGTGACCGCCGGCCAGGGCAATGCCGGCCGCGTGGCAGACCGCAGCACCGCCCGCCATGATGCGCCGCACCTCACCGAGCGGCAGGGAGGCGATCGGCATCCCGACGATGGCGAGCGCCAGCACCGGGGTCGCCCCCATGGCGTAACAATCGGAGATCGCGTTGGTGGCGGCGATGCGGCCGAAGTCGAAGGCGTCGTCCACGATCGGCATGAAGAAATCGGTGGTGGCCACCAGGGCCAGATCGTCGCGCAGCCGCAGCACCGCCGCGTCGTCGGCCGTGGCGTTGCCCACCAGCAGGTCCGGGTGCGGAAACCCCATGGACAGCCCCGCCAGGGCCTCCTCCAGGACCTTCGGCGCGATCTTGCAGCCGCAGCCGCCCCCGTGGGAGAGTTGGGTGAGGCGGATGGGGGCCGGCGCAGGGGCATGGGGAGTCGTCATAGCGTGAACCTGGGGTTGGCCGATGAACCTGGAAAGGGCAGCTTGTCTACTGTACCCCGCGCGCGGGCAGACATCAGGTCAAGGATACCGCCGGACGCGGCGCCCCGGACACCTTGAATGCTTCATTGTCGCCAGCGGTTCCGTCGCGCCCGTGACGCACCTGGCGGGCCGGTGACACCGCGGCGCGCGGTCGTGGGTGCCCCGCGTCGTGTGAGTCGGTCGCCGGAACTACCCCGTGCGGGACCGCGAAGACCGGACCATCGCGATGCTTTACAGTGGTGCCGCCGGTGCCTACAGCTGCGCCACCGTCGCCGCGGCCCCCGCCGCATCGGGGAGGCCGGAGCCGTTCAGGGCCCCGACTTGCGCCAAGGCGCTGTAGCGTCCGACCGCGCAGAAGCCGAGCGGCCACGATTGCGCCGCGTCACCGGCCCGGCCGAGGCTGGCCCAGGCAATAGCGGTAAGCACCGTCGGCAATGCTCTTGTTGTCATATCTGCATCGCTAAACGAGTATTCGGAGTCGTCGATGAAGCCCAGTGCGTTCCTGTGTGCCGCGCTCTTCTTCGCTGGTCTCGGCAGCCTGCATGCCGAGGGCGTCCGCAAGGCCATCCAGTTCCCCAAGGGGCAGTCCTCCGCGACCCTGGCCGCCAGCGTCGTGCGGGGCGAGACGGATCGCTATGATATCACCGCCAATGCCGGTCAGACCATGACGGTCAGTATCAGTTCCAAGGAAGAGAATGCGGCCTTCACGATCTATCAGCCGGGATACAAATCCGTTGTGGATGACGGCGTGCCGACGATCACCGGACCGACGCTGGCGGGTGCCGGGGAGGGTGAGGATGCGATGAAGTGGAAAGGCCCTTTACCGGCCTCCGGCAAGTATCTGATCGAGGTCGGCGGCACCCGCGGTGGCGCGTCCTATAAACTCACGGTGACCATCAAGTGAATACCCGGTCGACCATTGGTGTCGCGCGGCCGGCGGCCCTGTTCCTCGCCGTCATCGCCGGTGCGACGGCGGCGGAGAAACTCGATACGGCGCAAGAGCGCGAACTCGATACCTTCTTCAGCAACTTCTCCGAGGCGCGGGTGGAGAGTTTCACCCCGGGCAGCCTGTCCGACGAGGCCCTGCTGAGTTTTGCCCTGGCACATAACTACATCAACAAGTTCAAGGCACTCAAGGTGAGCCCGGACAAACTGTCGGTGCTGGTTACGGCGGAGTCGGTCGACCGCACCACCGAAAAGTATTTCGGCCGAACCCTGGGTGCCCACCGGGATGCACCCTATTCGGTGCCCTTGGCCGATGGGGAGGCCCTGCCCTTTTCGCAGGTCCGGACCCTGACGGCGCGCGGGGAGGCAGGTCACTATCAGGCCGAAGGGATCATCTATCAACCCGGCGGCGTTGGCCCGCTCGATGTTCACGCCACCCCGCAGGCCTGGAAGCAGCAGGGCGAGGAGGTGCAAGAGACGGCGCGGTTCACGGCCGTAATCGATAAGGTGAGGACCGGGGGGGACGAACGGTGGGTCTTGCGCGAATATCGGGTTCGGACGAGCGCCCCCAACTAGCGGCATGCGCGGTGCGGGCCAGACTCACAGGCGCTCGAGGTAGCGCCGCCCGCCGATCCGCTGGGTCTGATCGGCGATCCAATCGGCGCGTCGTTGCAGCCGTGCCGAGGGGCGGTCCAGGCGGTAGGCGCCGGGGGCGGGCAGGACGGCGGCGAGCAGGGCCGCCTCCCGCAAGGTCATGTCATCGACCGGCCGGTGAAAATAGCGCTCGCTGGCCGCCCCCACCCCGTAGGTGCTGGGGCTGAACTGGACGATGTTGAGATAGACCTCCAGGATGCGCTGTTTGGGCCACAGCACCTCCATCAGGGCGGCGAACCAGGCCTCCAGTCCCTTACGCACCCAACTGCGCCCCGGCCACAGGAAGAGATTCTTGGCGGTCTGCTGGGTAATGGTGCTGGCCCCGCGTAAGGTCCCGCCGCGGCGCCAGACGGCCAGGGCCTGGCGCAGTTCCGCCGGGTCGAATCCATGGTGATAGGCGAAGCGCTGGTCTTCGCCGGCGATGACGGCCAGGGGCAGGACCGGCGGGATACGCCCCCAGGGTACCCAGCTATGGTAGAAGTAGGGCGGTGCCCGATGGATCCGCCAGGCGACCAGCGCTTGGCGCACCATGAAGGAAGACACGGGCGGATCGATCCAGCGCAGGGCGCCGACCAGCAGGGCGCTGCCCAGCGCCAGCGCCGCCAGGCCCCGGGACAGGAGGTACCAGAGAACCCGCCAGACACCCCGCGGGGACCACCGCGGCCCACCGACCGCGGCGACCGGCGGCGCGGCCGTACTCGGTGCCGCCGGCTGCGGCGCCTCGGGTTCGCTCAGTGCTGGGTTCATGCGCGGCCCAACCTGCTGTCCCGGCCCGCTAGAGCCGGGTCCCCGCCCGCAATCCGCTGCGTCGGAGCAACCGGCGCAGCTTGCGGGCGGCCATCAGGTCCAGGTCGTCCCAGGGGGCGCAGAGACCGCGGACGGTCTCCACCCACAGGTCGAAGGAGCGGTGGACAAGGGGCTTTCGTCGGTCTCATCTGTCATCGGGGGATTGCCTCCGCGCTGACGACAGCGCCTGGTTGCGACTGCCGTTGGGTGGATAAGGGCAGCCCATCCCCGGCACCCGGCCGGGATTGGCGTGAGCGGGCTCGCCAAGCGCTCCCTACGCCGTTACGTTGCGTATCGGGCACTGCTGCGTTTGACCGATAGCCCTAGTGGTTGCTATCTTACCCTAATCGGGCCGAGCGTCTGCGCCTTGCGCGGGCGGCAGCGCGTTGTCGCATGGCGAGCGCAGTGTTGGCGGCACATTTCATCGGCATCGCCCCGGCCCCGCGGTTCCCGCGGCCGGTTGCGACTCAGGTTCTCCACTCCCATTCGCGCCCTCAGGAGCGATGCGTGCCACACCGCCTTTCCGCGTACCGGGACATGACCCGTCACCCCATTCTTGGCCCGGCCCTCCTGATAGCGTGGCTACTGCTTGGCGCGATGTCGCTGAAGGCATGGCTCGGGGGGGTTACGGGCCGGTAAGACCCTATGACATCGGGACGTCCGATATACGCCATGACACAGGTTGTGCCTATATCGCTGCTATCGAAAAGTACCCGTTAGGCTGGCCGTTGCTCGAATTTGTCGGAGATTCGCCCGGCAACAGCAACTCACGGTTGCTGCTATCGGAGGACGGGCAGCCGGTGGCGAACGCGCACACCTCCCACAAAGCGATAGCCAAGTCCGGGGCGGCTGGTTATTCCTATTGGGGGAAAGAACTCTGGTTTTCGGCCGCGCAGTGCAGCGACCCGCGCACCAATGGCAGGCGCTATCAGGTGTCCGTGCCACTGAGCCCCTCCCTGCTCGCTTACGGCCTGGGGTGCCTGGCTTGGCTCTACTTCGGATTTAGCCTGACGCGTCACTGCGCGGGTGATGTCGCGATTTCCAACATATGCAGGACCTTGAGGGCCGGCGCCAACCTGCTCTTTACCCCGGTGGACCTCGTACGACGACCGCGGCTGGCAACAGCGGTGGCGCTCGCCATACTCCTTTATTCATGCGGCTATCTCATGTGGATATGGACCACCGGGCGTAGCGTCTCCTATGCGGTGGCTGGCTGGCTGCCGTTCAGCGACGCGTCCGGGTATTGGGCATGCGCCAACGCGCTCCTCGACACCGGCAACCTTGCAGAGTGGTGCCAACGACGCGCAGCCTATCCAGCATTCTTGGCCGGGATCAACATGCTTGGCGGACGGCAACTTTTTTATGTCCTTCTGCTTCAAGCCGTATTTATTGCGGGCGCGATTTTCGTTCTTGTGCGGCGGATCTCGGCACATATCCCAGGCGTCGCCGCCCTCGCAAGCGTCGGCCTGTTACTCGCCTACGCGATGAACTACGCCTTTGCGACCACGATGACCGAGAATGCCGGCTTGATTTTCGGATGTCTGGCGCTCGCCTTGCTGATAATCGCGGCCGAGGAGCGATCACTGCCCTGGGTACTGGCAGGCAGCGCATTGCTGTCGGTGGCCCTGAACGCTCGAGCTGGCGCCCTGTTGGTTCTGCCGGCCCTGGTGTTATGGGCCGGAATCGCCGCCTGGTTGAGTGGGGGCCGCGTTTGGCTGTGGGCCGCAGGCACTGCAATCGCCATTCGGAGCGCGACCCCGCCTTACCCACGGATACCCGCACTGCCTTCGACGTGAGCAGCGCGTTGCTGGCCCTCGGGATACTGCTCCTTCCGTTTAGCCCGCTGGCCCGCCTTGGGGCACAGCCATCAGCCGTGTTCAACGGGTGCGGGGAAGGCGAAAAGACGGTAGTCACCAGGATCAATCGCGGTGGCAACGTAACGCTCAACATCGTCGGCGCGCGTCCATCAACCACTTTTTCCCACGGGACCGTGGTTCGGGACGATTTGGCAAATGGGTCGCTGTGGCCCTGGTTGGCAGAGTTGTACAGTGACCTGCCGGTGTCGTTTTCAGGCCGGAGTCTTTTATGGGTGCCCCAGCCGTCGATAAATCGCCAGGCATTCCCCAAGCCTATTTCGGATACGTTGACGACGACCTGTCGCATTACGATGGGAAACTTATGGCATTTTGCGGTGACGAACTTGAGGTCAGACGGCTGTTCGATCAACCGTACCTCAAACTGCGGGTTGCGGCCGAGCTGGAGACTCAGCCATGAACAGCGGTATTCAGAATTCTCTTTTGCTGTGAATCCAGATCATCCGGGCGATCACTCTTTGGCCGCGAGCGGGGTCCCGGTGCGGGCGGCTGCACTCGACACCCTGATCGGCGAGCGCGGCTGGCCAGTGGTATCCCTGATCAAGATCGACGTGCAAGGTGCCGAACACCGGGTCCTGGTCGGTGCTGCCGAGATATTGCGCCGCGGACACCCGGCCCTGTTCGTAGAGATGGACGAGCGACGGCTGAAAGAGAATGGGAGTTGCGTCGGCGATGTCGCTGCATACCTGGAGACATTCGGGTACCAACCCTTTCGACTTGGCCGCAGCGGGGCGGAACCGATCCGGGATTTGGCGACCGAGGCCGAAGGCTGGCGGCAGAAAGGTGGCTACGCCGACGTTCTCTTCCTCACCCAGTTCCAACCCCTATGTCCTCAGGCCGACACGCGCACTCAGACCGCGCCCCGGCTTGATGCCTAAGTCCATATTATTGAACAGCGTCTTTCGGAATGGTATAGATACCGTGCAGTGATTCGGACCAGCCTGATACCAGGCGGAATACCATTACCCTACTGGAGTATTAAGGCCAACGACAAAGGGGCCGGTCTGCCGCACGGCAGGCCGGCCCCTTCGGTTGGTGGTTACTACCAGGAATCAGCGCAGATTGGCGAAATTGGCCGCGATCAGGGTGCTGTCGCCCTGCGTGCCGGCGAACGGCATCGGATTGAGCGCCTCGCCGTGGCGCCGGACCTCGAAGTGCACATGAGGGCCGGTGGCGGTCCCGGTCGCCCCGACGGCGCCGATCACCTGACCCTTGCGGATCGGCTGGCCCTCCGACACCCCGTTGACGGAGTTGTGACCGTAGCGGGTGCTGTAGCCGTTGGCATGACTGATCTCGATCAGGTTGCCATAGCCGTTGCGCCGTCCGCTGAAGGTCACGACACCGTCGGCCACCGCCACCACCGGGCTGCCCTGGGGTGCGGCGAAGTCGACGCCCTGATGGAACATGGCGCGGTGGCGGATCGGATGGATGCGCATCCCGTAGTTGGAGCTGATGTATCCCGTGCGGATCGGCCAGCCCGCGGGCACGGACTTGGCGGTGAGGTCCTTCCCGCTGATCGCCTCTTCGAGGATCTCCAGCTTACGCTTGCGATCCTTGAGCAGGCTGACCACGCTTCCTAGCTCGCTCGCGATCTCCTTGATCGTGTAATCCCGTGCCGCCGCTTCCTCGGGCCCACCCTGCGGCGGCGGGTTGCGGAAATCGAATTCCTGGCGATCGAGTCCTCCCATATCCACCAGTCGCTCACCCAGGGCATTGAGCCGCATGAGTTCCGCCTGCATCTCGCCGAGGCTGGACGCCATGGCCTCGAGCTGCGGCGCCGGCGGCTGGGCGGTGGCGGGCGCGAGGCCCGCGGTTCTGGGGTGGTTGGAGGAGGGCGCGTCGCTCTGGGCCGCGGTGGTCTGTTTGCCCAGCCAGAATCCGGCCCCGCCGCCCGCGACGGCACACAACATTATCGCCGACAGTGCGACGGCGCTTTGTCCAAGAACGGTCTTTCTACGGTCGAGGTGGTACATTGCTGACCCCTGTAGGTGGAGAGGACGACGCAGAGCGTTGTTCATACTCGAGTCGCCTGGTCGAGGCGCGCGCTCATGATCGTCCGGCAGTTGATCTGAATCAAGTTTTCGTGAATCAGGCAAAGGTGGTACCTCTCAAGTCATGGCAAAAAAAAGGCCCGGTCGTACCAGCGCCGCCCATGTGCGGGATCTTCTGGCAGCCAGCCCCGCGGTGGCCCGGTGTCTGGCGCTGCAACGCCGCGAGGATTGCTTGCTGGCCCAAGTGCGCGAGCTGCTTGCCCCCGCCGCCCGGCCGCATTGTATCCAGGTCAGTACCGCCGACGGAACTCTGACGGTGACGGTCGATGCGGCGGCCTGGGCGACGCGGCTGCGCTATCAGGCCCCGGACCTGGCCCAGGGACTGGCGGGGGCCGGGATTACCGCGGTCAAGGTGCGGGCCCGCCCGCGCGCAGGCGGCGCGCGGCGTCAGACGACGCAACGCCTGGCCAAACTGAACCCCACCGTGGTCGAGCACCTGCTGGCGGCGGCCGCGCACATGGCCGATGCCGGGCTGGCGGACGTCTTCCGACGCCTGGCGACCCGACACCAGGAGGCGCGCCCCGGCGCGCCACTCGATTAGGTGCGGCGTGCGATCAGGCAAGCGCGAGGGGCTGCGCGTAGCTGATCGGCGCGTGCGTGGCGTCCTCGAACACCGCCTCTTCCCAGGCCGTCTGGTCTGCCACGAGGGCGCGCAACAGCTGATTGTTGAGCGAATGCCCCGACTTGTGGCCCTTGAAGGCCCCGATCAGGGTATGGCCCAGGAGATAGAGGTCGCCGATCGCATCCAGGATCTTGTGCTTGACGAACTCGTCCTCGTAGCGCAAGCCTTCTTCGTTCAGCACCCGGAACTCGTCCACCACCACGGCGTTGTCGAGGCTGCCGCCCAGGGCCAGGCCCTGTTGACGCAGGGCTTCGATCTCGCGCAGGAAGCCGAAGGTGCGGGCGCGGCTGACCTCCTTGACGAAGGAGGAGGTGGAGAAGTCCATGCTGGCCCGCTTGGCCCGGTCGTGAAAGGCCGGGTGGTCGAAATCGATGGAGAACTCCACACTGAAACCGTCGTAGGGCTCGAACCGGGCGTACTTGTCACCGTCGCGCACCTCGACCGGGCGCTTGATGCGGATAAAGCGTTTGGGGCGGTTCTGCTCTTCCACCCCGGCGGACTGGATCAGGAACACGAAGGGTCCGGCGCTGCCATCCATGATCGGCACCTCCGGGGCGCTCACGTCCACATAGGCGTTGTCGATCCCAAGACCGGCGAAGGCCGACAGCAGGTGTTCCACCGTGGACACCCGCACGTCTCCGTTGACCAGGGTGGTGGAGAGCCGCGTATCGCCCACGTTGTGCGGGCAGGCGCGGATCTCGACCGGTTGCTCCAGGTCCACCCGTCGGAAGATGATGCCGGTGTCGGGGGCCGCCGGGCGCAGCGTGAGGTACACCTTGTCGCCGGTATGAAGGCCGACGCCGGTGGCGCGGATCACGTTCTTTAGTGTACGTTGCTTGACCATCATTCGGGCTCCCTAGTCCCAGACCGCAGCGGTCAGCCGCGGCGCCGACCATCGACACCAAGGCAAAAGCCGCGTGACGCCCGAACGATTCCGGGCTTTGGATCAAGCTTAGGGTTTTCCCGAAACTTTATCAAGTCCTGTGCGCAAGAAATCTATATCATATTGTTTTTGCTTAGTATATATCTAAAGGGATTTCCCTAGCGCCGCGCTGTCGCTTGCGTCCTTGCAGGCCAATAATCTCTATTTAAGCATCAGGCCGCGCGCCCCCTGGCGGCCACCAGGCCCGGCGCCGGGACCCTCCCTGGTCCCGCGGATGGCCCTCGCGATCAATCGGCCTGACGGCGCAGGAAGGCGGGGATGTCCAGATAGTCGAGATCGTTGTCCACCGCCTCGGCGGTGTTCCCGCCGGCGGTTGCCGCCTTGCGGTAGATGGCGGGGCGACGCCCGATCTCCCCATAGTCGGGGCCGGACTCGCCGTCCGCCGGGACCAGTCGCATCAGCGGCTCCTCCGGGTTCGGACGCAGCGTCAGGGAGATCCGGCGGGCCCCCAGGCCGGTAGCCACGACCGTGACCCGCAGTTCATCCTCCAGGTCCGGGTCGATGACGGTGCCGAGCACCACGGTGGCGTCATCGTCGGCGAAATCCCGGACCGTGTTGCCGACCTCGTCGAACTCGCCCATGGTCAGGCTGCTGCCCGCGGTGATGTTGACCAGGATGCCCTTGGCCCCGGCGAGATCGATGTCCTCCAACAAGGGACAGCGAATGGCGGCCTCCGCCGCTTCCCGCGCCCGGTCGAGGCCGACGGCGGCCCCGGTACCCATCATGGCGACCCCCATCTCCGACATCACGGTCTTCACGTCGGCGAAGTCGACGTTGATCAGACCCGGACGGGTAATCAGCTCGGCGATGCCGCGGGTGGCATTCAACAAAATATCGTTCGCCGATTTGAAGGCCCCGAGCAGGGTCATGTCCTTGCCGAGCACCGCCAGCAGCTTCTCGTTCGGGATCGTGATCAGCGAGTCCACATGCTTGGCCAACTCGGCAATGCCGTCATCGGCGATGCGGCGCCGCTTGCTGCCCTCGAACGGGAAGGGCTTGGTCACCACCGCGACCGTGAGGATGCCCAACTCCTTGGCCACCTCGGCGACCACCGGGGCGGCACCGGTGCCGGTACCGCCGCCCATGCCGGCGGTAATGAATACCATGTCCGCCCCGGCCAGGGCCTCGGCGATGCGCTCGCGATCCTCCAACGCCGCCTGCTTGCCCACCTCCGGGTTGGCACCCGCACCCAGGCCCTTGGTAATCCCGGAGCCCAGTTGCAGGATGGTCTTGACCCGCGACCCTTTGAGCGCCTGCGCGTCGGTGTTGGCGCAGATGAAGTCCACCCCCTCGATGGTGGAGTCGACCATGTGATTGACCGCGTTGCCGCCGCCGCCGCCGACCCCGATCACCTTGATAACGGCGGACTGGCTATGGGTATCCATCATTTCAAACATTGCACTCTCTCCCCCGACCTGTTTATGGATTGAAAACCTGAAACCCCGTACGGCCCCATGGTGGGACCGCCCCCCCGACACGGCACGGACCCTGCGATCCCATGCCGCGGGGCCGCAGGCTGCGGCCCCATCGATCCCCCCACTCGGAGGGGATCGAGAAATTCGACCCCGCTAGAAATTGCCCTGGAACCAACTGCGCGTCCGTGACACGAGGCCCTTGAGTCCCCGCCCGGCAGTGAGTTCAGGACGCTTGGCAAAGCGGTTTTGACCGGCGTAGATCAAGAGCCCGACACCGGTGGCGTAGACCGGATCGCGCATGACCTCGTCCATGCCGATGACATACCGGGGTACGCCCAGGCGCACCGGCATGTGGAACACCTCCTCCGCCAGTTCGATCAAGCCCTGCATCTTCGCACTACCGCCGGTGAGCACGACGCCCCCGGCCACCAGCTCTTTGAATCCGCTGCGATCCAAATCCTTGCGCACCAGATCGAGCAGTTCCTCATAGCGGGGTCCCACCACCTCGGCGAGGGTCTGGCGCGACAGTCGGCGCAGCGGGCGGTCGCCGATGCTGGGGACCTCGATGTTGTCGGCGCCGCCGGCGAGTTGCGTCAGGGCGCAAGCGTGCTGAATCTTGATCTGTTCGGCGTGCTGCGTGGGGGTGCGCAGGGCCAAGGCGATGTCGTTGGTGACCTGATCGCCGGCGATCGGGATCACCGCAGTGTGGCGGATGGCCCCGTCGGCGAAGACCGCGATGTCGGTGGTGCCGCCGCCGATGTCGACCAGGCAGACGCCCAATTCCTGCTCGTCCTCACCCAAGACCGAATACGAGGCGCTCAGCGGCGCGGGCATCAGGTAGTCCACCTCCAGCCCACAGCGGCCGATGCATTTGCGGATGTTCTGGGCCGCGCTCACCGCCCCCGTGACGATGAGCACCCGCGCCTCCAGGCGTACCCCGCACATCCCGATCGGCTGGCGGATACCCTCTTGGCCGTCGATGATGAATTCCTGGGGGACGAGGTGGAGCATTTGCTGGTCCGCCGGGATCGCGACCGCCCGGGCGTTATCGAGTACCCGGTCGACGTCGGCCTGATTGACCTCGCGTTCCTTGATGGGGGTACTGCCGTTGGAAGGACGGCTGCTGATATGGTTGCCGGCGATCCCCGCGTGAACCGAGTGGATGTCGCACCCGGCCATCGCTTCCGCGGCCTCGACCGCCCGCTGGATGGACGTGACCGTGGACTCGATGTCCACCACCACGCCCTTCTTCAGGCCGCGCGAGGGGCTGGTGCCGATGCCGATGATCTCGATCTGGTCATCGTCTTTCAGTTCGCCCACCAGACAGGCGATCTTCGAGGTGCCGATGTCCAGCCCCACCAATAGATTTTTGTCGTTGCGTCGTGCCATTCCGTTTCTCCCCCCGTTTGCCTGTTCGCTCTTGCCGTTTCGCCTAGGGTCGCCCCGGGACCGCCTGGGTCAGCGCACGCGCCGGTGTGCGCGCCGGTGCCGGCGGCGCGTGCCGCTGCGGCGGTGGTGTCTGGGCCCGTGCCTTGGTCGGCGCGGCCACTGTGCGCGGCCGCAGGCGCGCTTGCGGTGCCGCCACCGGTCGCTGCGCCTGGGTCGGTGTCCGCGTCTGTCTGGTCGCCGGGTTCGCCGTCGCGCCCTTTTTCCGGGCCTTGGTATGCGTCGGCGGCGCGGTCTTGGGCGGCTCCGGCGCCGCGGCGACCGCGCTGCCTGCCCATTTGACGGCGAAGCCGTTGCTGTAGCGCAGGTCCACCACCCGGGCGCGGCCCGCCGCCTCCAGCTGGGGGACGGCCGCGATGAACCGCGTCAGGCGCCGCTCGATATCATTGGTACCCAGTTCCAGGCGGGTATTGGAGACCAGGTCCAGGTGCCAGGCCCCGCGAGCATCGACGCTCAGGGTGTCGATGAGTTGGCCCGCCAACATCAAGGCATCGCGCCACTTGAGATAGCGCTCGACCAATTCACGGGCACGCGCCTCGTCGCCCTCGAGCAGCGGCAACCCGGCCGGGACCTGGCCGCGGGGACGAAACACGACGCCCTCGGCGGTCACCAGCCCGTCGCCCTTCCAGCGTGCCACCGGCCGATGCTCCAGCACCCGCACCTGGAGCCGGTCGGGCCACACGCGGCGGATGCTGGCCCCGCCGACCCAGGGCAAGCCCTCAGCGGCCCGCTTCAGGTCATTGAGGTCGGCGGTGAGGAAGCCCCCTTGCAGCCGCTGGCCCAGGGTCTCGCGCAGCAGTTCGGATGAATGGTGGTGTAATTCCCCCTGGACCTCGATGGTGCGCACCGGCAGGAGTCGGGGCTCCCAATAGCCGAAGGCCCAGACGCCTCCCGCCATAGCCCCCAGCAACGCGAGCCCGGTGAGGGCGCGCAGGCGGGTGCGCCGCGGCGCCGGTGGCGGCGTCGGCAGCGAATCGAGCGGCGGTGCGGCTGGGGTGGTGGTTGGTTCAGACACGGTCGCGGCTCGTCTCCAGGATGCGCAGCACCAGGGTCTCGAAGTCGAGGCCCGCCGCCCGTGCGGCCATCGGCACCAGACTGTGGTCGGTCATGCCCGGGACCGTGTTGATCTCAAGCAGATAGGGCGCCCCCGCCGCATCGACCATCAGGTCGACCCGCCCCCAGCCGCTCGCCCCGACGGCGTCGAAGGCGTCCAGGGCCAGTTGCCGGAAGCGCGCCTCATCCGCCGCGGACAGACCGCAGGGACACAGGTACCGGGTGCTGTCCGCCCGGTACTTGGCGTCGTAGTCATAGAAGGCGTGGGGGGTCTCGAGCCGGATGATGGGCAGGGCCTCGCGCCCGAGGATGGCGCAGGTGTACTCGGCACCAGCGATCCAGCGCTCGGCGATGACCAAGGGGTCGTACTCGCGCGCGCTCCGCCAGGCCGCCGCCAGGGCGTCCGGGTCCGTGACCCGGGCCATGCCGATGCTGGACCCCTCGTGGGCCGGCTTGACCATCAGCGGGAAGCCGATGGCCGCCGCCAGGGCCAGGTCCGATTCCTCGCGCAGGAGGACCGAGTCGGCCGTCGGCAGCCCGGCCCCGGCCCAGGCGAGCTTGGTGCGGTACTTATCCATCCCCAGCGCGGACCCCAGGACCCCGGAGCCGGTATAGGGCATGGCGATGGTCTCCAGGGCGCCCTGGATCACCCCGTCCTCACCGCCGCGGCCGTGCAGGATGATGAAGGCCCGGTCGAACCCGCCCGCCCGCAACTGCTCCAGCACGGTCTCGTCCGGGTCCAGCGGGTGGGCGTCGACGCCCTGGCGGCACAGTGCGTGCAGCACCGCGTTGCCGCTCGTGAGTGAAACCTCGCGCTCGGCGGCGCGCCCGCCCAACAGCACCGCGACCTTGCCGAACCGCTCAAGAAGGGCTTGATTGATGAGTGATGTCATTTCAATCGCTTTTTAAGAAATACGTTAGTATGTTGTTAGTACGGTAAGGAACGGTTCACTAGGGACTGCCTATCGCGCCATTTTCATTGTCGTTGTCGTTGTCGTAATCGAGGTTATCGTAGCGCCCCAGATTCTCTCGCACCCTGAAGTGCATCGCTTCTCCGATTACGACAACGACAACGACAACGACAGCGTTTAACTTGTTCTTGACTCGTTACTAAGAGGTAGTTCACGGGCCTCGTCGCTCCGTCCGTACTCCCGTACTTAAACACTGACGTACTCGGGTTTCAGCCGCACCCCGGTATGGCGCTCGACCTCGCAGCGCACATGATCCACCAGCCCGGCGATGTCCCGGGCCGTGGCCGGGCCTGTGTTGATAATGAAATTCGCGTGCTTTTCCGAAACCTGGGCCCCGCCGATCCGGTAGCCCTTGAGTCCGACCGACTCGATCAGCCGGGCCGCGTAGTCGCCCGGCGGGTTGCGGAACACCGACCCGCAACTCGGCAGCCCCGTGGGCTGGGTGCGGGCACGTTGGTCCAGGAGGGCGCGCATCCGCGTCATGGCGGCCGCCCCATCCCCCGGTTGCAATTCAAGCTCCACGTCGAGAAACCATTCGCCCGGGGCGCCGCGCACATCCCGGTAGCCAATGTGGAAGTCGGCCGGTGTGCGCTCGCGTACCAGGCCAATCCGATCAATGGTGCGCACCCGGCTGACGTGGGTCCAGGTCTCCCCGCCCCAGGCCCCGGCGTTCATCGCCAAGGCCCCGCCCATGGTGCCGGGGATACCCGCCAGGAATTCGACGCCGACCAGGTCATGGCGGGCGGCAAAGCGGGCGACCCGGGCGCAGGTGGCGCCGCCCTGCGCGTAAACACCCGCGGACCCGCGGCGCTCCAGGCCCGTCAGGCACCCATGGGTGAGGATCACGGTGCCGGGAAAGCCCGCATCCGGGACCAGCAGGTTGCTGCCGAGCCCGAGCCAGAGCAGCGGCTCGCCCGGGTCAAGCCGCCGCAGGAACTCCACCAGGTCGTGCGCGTCCGCCGGTCGATAGAGCCGCCGCGCCGGGCCCCCGACCCGCCAACTGGTGTGACGGGCCAGGGGCTCATCCGTGCGCAACTCCCCGCGCAGCTCACCCATGGCGGCAGGCCCGCGGCTGGGGCAGGCCATGGCGCACGGGCGCCGGCGTCGGCCCCGCGGGACGTGCCGACGCCGGTGCTCGCCGCGGGAACCCCTGCAGCGGCTCACCGCAGCCCATCGACAGCCGCCGGATCAAAGGGACTACGAGCGTCGGTGCAGTCATGTCCTTTCCCCCGTGAGGAGCCCCGGCAGCCGTGCCGCCAGGGCGCCGATGTCCCCTGCCCCGGACAACAGCACCAGGTCCCCATCCTGGAGCAGGTTGTCGAGCAGCCCCGGCACCTCATTGATCTCTTGGGCGAACACCGGGTCCAAGAGGCCCCGGGCGCGGATCGCGCGGCTCAGCGAGCGCCCATCGGCACCGGCGATCGGCGCCTCCCCGGCCGGATAGACGTCGCAGAGCACCAGCAGGTCGACGGTGGAGAGCACCTGGACGAAGTCCTCAAACTGCTCCTGGGTGCGGGTAAAGCGATGGGGCTGGAAGACCAGCACCAGTCGCCGGCCGGGCCAGCCGCCGCGTGCCGCCTCCAGGGTGGCGGCCAGTTCCCGGGGATGGTGACCATAGTCGTCCACCAGGGTCAGCCGACGGCCGGTCTGATCCTGCACCGGTGTGACCACGAAGCGCCGCCCCACCCCCTGGAAGCCGGCCAGGGCACGGCGGATCGCCTCCTCGTCCACCCCCAGCTCCAGGGCGACCGCAATGGCGGCCAGGGCGTTGAGGACGTTGTGGCGGCCGGGCAGGTTGAGCTCAATGGGCAAGGGCGCGCTCAATTCGCGGCTGTGGACCTCGAAGTACATGCGCAAGCCGTCCTGACGGATGTCGACGGCGCGCACGTCCGCCTCCGGGCGGGTGCCGTAAGTACGCACCGGTCGCGGCACCCGCGGCTCCAGGGCGCGCACCTCCGGGTCGTCGATGCACAGCACCGCCAGGCCATAGAAGGGCAGGTGGTGGAGGAACTCCATGAAGGTGTTGCGCAGGCGCTGGAAGTCGTTGCCGTAGGTCTGCATGTGGTCGGCGTCGATGTTGGTGACGATCGACACCATGGGCTGGAGATAAAGGAAGGAGGCGTCGCTCTCGTCGGCCTCTGCCACCAGGTACTTGGTCGTGCCGAGCTTGGCATTGGCCCCGGCGCTGTTGAGCAGGCCGCCGATGACGAAGGTCGGATCGAGCCCGCCCTCCGCGAGCACACTCGCCACCAGGCTGGTGGTGGTGGTCTTGCCGTGGGTCCCGGCGACCGCGACCCCATAATAGAAACGCATCAGTTCAGCGAGCATCTCGGCGCGGCGCACGACGGGAATACGCCGCGCCCGGGCCTCTTGGATCTCGGGGTTTGCCTCGTCGATGGCGGTGGATACCACGACCGCGTCCGCGTCGGTTACCTGGCCGGCGCGGTGCCCGATGTAGACCTGCACCCCCAGGCCGCGCAGGCGCCGGGTGGTCGCGCTCTCGCGCTGGTCAGACCCCGCGACCTCGTAGCCCAGGTTGGCCATCAGCTCGGCGATCCCGCTCATCCCGGCCCCGCCCACACCGATAAAGTGCAGGCGTCGGACCCGGCCCATGTTGGCGGCGCTGTGGCTCAGATGTGGATTCATTTTCTTAAGGATGAAGGTTGAAGGATGAAGGATGAAGGTTGCAGGTTGCAGGTTGCAGGTTGCAGGTTGAAATTGATCTCAGTGCGAAGCCTCAGTGCGTACGTCTAATGGTGCTCAAATCCTTCATCCCTCATCCCTTCATCCTTCATCCCTCATCCTTCATCCCTCATCCTTTCCCCCCGTTGCCAGTTCCAGGCAGGCGTCTGCGATGCGGGTGACCGCATCCGGGTTGGCGCGGGCGCGGGCCGCTTGGGCCATGGTCAGCAGCCGTCCGCGGTCGGCGAGTAAGCTGGCGAGCAGTTCGGCCAGGAGGGTCGCGGTCAGGTCGCGTTGGATGATCAGGTGCGCCGCGCCGTGGTCCGCCAGGAAACGGGCGTTGCCGCGCTGGTGGTCATCCACCGCGTGGGGATAGGGGATCAGGATGGCACCCAGACCCGCCGCGGCCAGTTCGGAGACCGTCAGTGCGCCGGCCCGGCACACCACCAGATCGGCCCAGGCATAGGCCTGCGCCATGTCCTTGATGAAGGCGCTGACCTCGGCCTGGACCCCGGCCTGCGCATAGGCGGCACGCGCCAGGTCCAGGGTCTGCTCGCCGGCCTGGTGACGGACCTGCGGGCGCAACGGCGCGGGCAGTCGGGCCAGGGCCAGGGGCAGGGTCTCGTTGAGCGCCTTGGCGCCCAGGGAGCCGCCGAGCACCAACAGCCGCGCCGGCCCGGTGCGGCCGGCGAAGCGCTCCCCGGGCGGCGGCAGTTGCGTAATGTCGCGACGCACCGGGTTGCCGGTCGCCACCGCGTGCCGTGCCCGGGGGAAACTGCCGGGAAAGGCCTCGCAAACCCGGCTCGCGATGCGCGCGAGCCATTGGTTGGTCAGTCCCGGGACCGAGTTCTGCTCGTGGATCACCAGCGCCATCCCGAGCGCCCGGGCCGCCAGAGCGCCGGGGCCGGAGACGAACCCGCCCATCCCCAGCACCACCGCGGGGCGGCGGCGGCGCAGGATCGCGCGTGCCTGCCACAGGGCGCGCAGCAGACGCACCGGTCCGGCCAGGACCGCGGTGATCCCCTTGCCGCGCAGCCCCTCGATCCGCACCCACTCCAACTCGAACCCGTGCTCGGGGACCAGGCGTGACTCCAGACCCCGGCGGGTGCCGATCCAGAAGACCTGCGCACCCCGTTCGCGCAGGGCCTGCGCGACCGCCAGCGCGGGGAAGACATGACCGCCGGTACCGCCGGCCATGACGCCTATGCACGCAGCCATGGCAGCCCCCGGGGATTTCTGGACTCTGCCTCGTCCTGACGAATGGTGGCGTCGATGCGTAGCAGGATGGCGATGGCCATGCAGACCACGATCAGGCTGTTGCTGCCGTAGCTCAGGAAGGGCAGCGTCAGCCCCTTGGTGGGCAGCATCCCCGAATTGACCCCGATGTTGACGAAGGCCTGGAGGCCGAGCCACAGACCGATCCCCTGGGCGGTGTAGGCGGCGAAGCGGTTCCCGGCCGCCTGGGCGCGAGCGCCGATACTGAAGGCGCGCCAGGCGATGAA
>Ga0247842_10003367_pt1 | contig 21722 bp, 24 predicted proteins | sample LaCruzMarch2015__3_FD_192411 | JGI IMG/M metagenome (GOLD analysis project Ga0247842, IMG submission 192411) | Freshwater microbial communities from meromictic Lake La Cruz, Castile-La Mancha, Spain - LaCruzMarch2015_19m | ecosystem: Environmental > Aquatic > Freshwater > Lake | place: Spain...
TTCTTAACTGCCTCCATACGGAGACGAGGAATCTTGGGATTAATCGTATATGCCATATGTTTGATTATTAACCCCTGATTATACCACTTTATTGGCTAGGTGTTTCCAAGGTGCTGAACCATTGCGTTGTGCTTGACATAATTAATAGATTGTGCTATTATACGGGTATTGAAAATAGTTCGTTGATAAATAAGGTTAATTGGGTTAATTACCAAGTTCGTCCAAGTTCATCAAATTGCGAAAGGCGGGTTTAGTAATTAATCCAAGTAATATTAACTTTCACAAAAAAAAGGAAAATCATGAAAAAAGTAATTTTTTTTACCGGCCTGTTCTTTAGTTCAAAAAGAATTATTGAAAACATCCAGCCAAAAATCCAGAATTTGGAAGAAGAAATGAAAAAAATCGATGCTATGGATAACAAAGTTGAAGCCATAGTTCGACTTTTCCAGGTTATTTCTCCAATTCAAGATGCCGGCGGTTTCAGTCAGGAAATTTTTGACCTTAAAAAACACAATCGCAATGGCAAGCTTAATGCCCAAATTGAAGCGCTGGGGGTTCTACAGGCACATTTTCACAACGCTGGACGTTCAGAATATGGTATTAATAGAACTGCTAAAGGCGAAGAAGTCACCACTGAAAAAGTTTTTTTGGGCAATGTGTTTGGTCTCTGGACAAAAACAGCCGCTTACTGGCTCAGCGAAAAATCAAAATTGGAGCAAATCTTTCGTCCAGATGTTTCAAAAAATCCGGAAAAACCTGCTTCTAACTGGTATCTTATAAATGATTACCATTGCGGTAGTTTCGTTAAAAGCCATACCAATGGTATCCTCGAGCAAATTGCGGTGCTTAAAGTAGCCGCCTAAATGCTTAAAGATTAAAATTCATAAGGAAGTCTATAATATCAGACTTCCTTTTTTATTTATGCAAGAAACACAAGAATTCAAGATCTTTTCTTAAATGTTTGTTGACATTAACTATCGCCAGAGATAATATTTAAATATAAAATATATGGAAAACCTCAACTTTCTCAAATAAAAATACAATCTTCATAGACAACTAATTATTTTTAATGTTTTTAAATATATTATATTTGTGATTGTAGTAAAATCCACGATTTATTAGCAATTTTTTTGATATTGACATATCTTTAAAATGATTATAATATAACTTGATTATCTTGAAGTATTTATTTTTGATAATTAATAATTTTGTTATTTAAAAATTTAAGGAGGTTTTATGGAAATCAGTTATGGTATCCTGACCGTATTGGGTCTCTACTTGTCTTATTTATTTGCAGAAACAGGAAGATTTGGAATTGACAAAAAATATTTCCGTTTTCTTTGTCTGTGCCTATATTTAAGTGGTCTTCTTTTTTTTGGAATTGATGTTTTTTTGCAGATCAATTTTCAATCTGGCAATTTAGATTCTAAAGAAATTGTGAATTTACAATTTTTTTTAGTAACCCTATTATTACCAATTTTTTTCTATTTAGTACTTCGGGTTTTTACTAGAGGTTGGCTGAATTACCAATTAGCGTTTCAGGTTTTTACTAGAGGTTGGCTGAATTACCAACGTGCTAGGCTCAAGATTAAGATGCTAAAAAACGCTTATTATCAACCTGGCCGTAAAACTGGATTAAGTATTTCTATTAGTAAGTATCTAAATCTTTTAGAGAAAGCAATTAATGCTTGGTCTTGTCGACGTCGAACTACTCGTAAATATCGTTATTTAACTACTAGTGATTTTAAAGGAAATTCACTAGTAACACTATGTCCTAATTGCGAGGTTAACATTTCTTTGCAAGCTGATGGTAATAATTACTTTTCGACAACTTGTGATTACTGTCGTTGTCAACTGGAAGTTAGAGGTAATAAGCTGATTGCTCGTGGTCCTGAGGTAGCAATGATTGTTCTGATTAATAATCGGTATAAAATCAAAATTGCTAAAGCGCTATATCAAAAATCATCTTTATATCGATTGATTGATAATTTTAAGCAATCAGATCAGTTTCTGGGCCAGGCACGCAGATTAATTGAAGAGGTTGAAGAATGCGATCAATTAAGCAATAATAAAGATAAGCGAGATTGTTTGGAAATTAAGATATGGATTCTCTTACGTCAGGCAGAGATTACTTTTTGTCTGGGGTGCTATCAAGAGGCTCAAGCTTATCTACTTAAAGCCTGCGATCAATATTTTGAGAAAAGGCTTTTTCCGAAAAAAGAATCTTTCGAAATTAAAAAGGAAATAAAGGCTTTAAAAAAATTTAGATTGGAGGTTTTGAATGTTTAATATTCAGATGAAAAAAATTTTTAAGCGTGAGGCCTGTTTGTCTGGTTTAATATTTGGTATGATAGTTGGCTTGGGCGAATCTCTTGGAGCCTTCATTAATGATCAAAATTTGCTCAGAGCTATAATATCGGGCTCAAAGTCGTTTTTATTGATATTCTTTGCGGGGTATTGTTTGGCGGCTATTTTACTGAAACAAGGAATACGTTTCTATTATAGCGGTAGCCTGGGATTAATTTTGGGGATTGGCTTTGGTTTATATTTTTCTTTTAGATTCGGTCCGCCCCTTGGAGCTATTTATGGAATAATTATATTTTTTATTTTTTTCTTTAAAGAATTTTGGGAAAAATTAAAAAATTTGAGGGGATAAGTTATCCCCTCTTTTTTAAAGTCTAAAAATTGTTTACACTAGTAGTATGACCAAAATAAAAAAAATAATTACCAAAAGCGATCAAGAAACTTTTGATTTGGGCCGAAATTTAGGTGCTCATCTTATTGGCGGCCAAGTTATTGCCCTGTCTGGTTGTTTGGGCGCCGGTAAAACTAAATTTGTTCAAGGGCTAGCCAGAGGGCTCGGAGTAGTTGTAAAAGTTAATAGTCCAACTTTTAATATTTTGAAAGTTTATTTAACTAAACACAAATCAATTAAAGCCCTGTGTCACGTTGACGCTTATCGATTACAATCCGAAAATGATTTAAGGGCTCTAGGAATAGATGAATTTTTTGAGTCACCAGTAACCTTAACCGTGATCGAATGGGCTGATAAAATAAAAAAAATACTACCTCGCGATACTATTTTTATTGACATTCAACTACTTAAAAAAAATGAGCGGCGACTAATAATTAAGTCGGCTTAGACGTATAAATATTTTTAATAATTAGGAGTAATGCGCTAATACTAATCATGGCATCAGCTAAATTAAATACGCTGAAATTAGTTAACTCTAGATAGTCAACAACAAAGCCGTTTAGTAAACGATCTAAGAAATTACTAATGGCGCCGACGGCGATTAAAGACAGTAAAATAACACTTGTTCTTTTTTGTTTTTGACTAATATAGATGAGATAAATGATGTAGGTGATAACTAAAAGAATAAGCCCGCTTATTAAAATATTAAGAATCGGTCCCTCTAGTGGAAGGGAAAAAGCGATTTGGCGGTTGGGGTAGAATTTAAAAGATAACCATTTGCCAATAAGCGGGAAGGCGGGAGCGAATTGATTTTTAATGGCCACTAGTTTCAGAAAACGATCGCCAATAAAAAATATAGCTATCACTAAGGCAATAGCTATATTTGATTGATAAATTCTAGTAAAAAATTTATTCATTTTCCTGAAGTTTTGTTTTACAACTAATACAGGAATTAGCGGTTGGTCGAGCTAATAGACGTTTTTTAGCGATTGGTTCATGACAATATTTACAAATTCCATAAGTATTATCGTGTATTCGCTTTAAAGCACCAGCAATATCTTCCAGGGTTTTTTCAAAAACTTTTTCAGTGGCGACATTAGTTGAATAATCGCTTAACTCTTGAGCATTTTCATCTGCCTTATCTCCGTATTCAGGAAAAGTCGCACTGCTCTGATCAGCTTTATGGTTATCTTTGCTGGTTATTTTTAATAATTCAGCCTCTATTTGTTTTTTTTGAGTTAAAAGGGCTGTTTCGATTTCTTTAATTGTTGTTTGGTCTAGCGTTTGTTCCATATGGATATAATTAAAAAAACTATGTCTCTAGTTTCATTTAGTATAGACCATAATTAGAGTTTTAGCAAGCTTTTAATGGGTGTTTTGAGGAATAAAGTATCTTTTGACAAGATAGAATCTATTTGCTATCATTTTTCTGTAATTAAGCGTAAAAAGCTCATTTGTTGTTAAATTTGGAGTGGTAGCTCAGCTGGTTAGAGCGTCTGCCTGTCACGCAGAAGGTCGCGGGTTCGAGCCCCGTCCATTCCGCCAATTAAAACGACCCATCCCTTAAGATGGGTTGTTTTTTCTTAGTGTGTTTATTGAGCCGGACAAGCATTTAGTTTTTGTTTTTATTTAAATTTAGTTAGTTTGACTTTTTCTATTAAAAACATCAGAATTAAGATGTTATAAAGATTAATAAAAAAACACAAAATTATGATTATAGTTTACGCTCATCCTAACCAGCTAGGTCACAATGGCTTTATTCTTAGGGTAATTGAAAATAAGTTGAAGCAAACTGGTAAAAATTATGAAGTGTGGGATTTATATAAAATGAACTTTAATCCGGTTATGATTGATGAAAAAATCAACCCATCTTCAGGCAGATCTTTCGATCAGTTTCTTGGCGAGCTACAGAATAAAATTGTTTCCGAGAATGATTTTATTTTTATTTATCCAGTTTGGTGGAATAATGTACCCGCAATTTTAAAGGGTTTTTTTGATAGGATTTTTTTATCAGGATTTGCTTTTCGCTATGTTAATAAATTTCCTCGACCACTGCTTAAGGGTAAGCGAGCCCTAGTGTTTACAACTTCTGGTGGCCCAGCCTGGCACTCCTTTTTATTAAAATGTAGTCGGTCTACTAAAGTTACAACGAGCGATACTCTTAATTTTTGTGGCTTTAAAACAAAGAGCTGCACTTTTGGTGGATGTCGAGAGTTAAATGAGAGTTTTAAAAAATTAGCGATTAAAAAAGTTGAAAAAAAATTATCTAAATTTTTCAAGTAGATTAATTAATTTTTAGTAATTGACTCAGTCTCCTGGTTGATAGTTATTAAATAATTATTTGTATGCTATTATACGTATATGAAGAAAAATATTGGTAAATTTGATCGATTAGTTCGTCTGTTTTTAGGACTTATTTGCTTAATTATAGCTTTGTTAACCCCTTTTTCTTGGGTAGCCAGAATCACCATTTTGGTGATTGGATTATTTACGATTTACGAGGCCCTGGTGGGTTGGTGTGCTTTTTATGCTTTAATTGGTAAAAATACTTGTCCAATAAAATATGACTAACAAAAAGAAAGTTATAATAATTGGAGCTGGTCCCGGTGGCTTAAGCTCCGGCATGATTTTAGCTTATCGCGGCTACGATGTTTCTGTTTACGAGAAGCAGGGTTATATTGGCGGTCGAACCTCTCCCCACAAAGAGGGTAATTTTTTGTTTGAGTTAGGGCCAACCTTTGTGATGTTACCACAAATCTTTGAAGAAGTTTTTTCTTTAGCAGGAAAAAAATTATCTAATTACGTTCAGCTCAAGCAGCTAGAAACAATGTATCGCCTTCATTTTAGTGATGGTCGCGATTTTCATGTTTATTTTGATAAACAAAAATTGAAACAAGAAATTACTAGACTTTTTCCGGGAGACGAAAAGGGTTATAGCCGTTATTTGAAAGAACAGAAGAATAAGTTTGATAAAATGTATCCTTGTCTTAAAATTCCTTATTTAACACCCCTAAGTTATTTTAATTCTAAGCTTTTGCGCGCCCTGCCCTCAATGCAAATTTTTAAAACACTTTATCAGGTGTTGTCTGATTATTTTTCTAACAAAGATTTGCGCATTTCCATGGCTTTTCAGGCTAAGTATTTAGGTATGTCGCCCTGGGCTTGTCCTGGTCCATTTTCTATTCTTTCTTATATGGAACATGCCTTCGGAATTTTTCATCCCATGGGCGGAGTTCATAAATTAACTGAAGTGATGGCGAAGGTTTTACAGGAAAATGGCGGAAAATTAAAACTTAACCAAGGAGTTAGAAAAATATTAATTGAAAATGGTAAAGCGGTTGGCGTTCAATTGGAAAGCGGAGAGGAGGAAAGGGCTGATGTAGTGGTCATGAATACAGACTTTGCTAAGGGCATGATTGATCTGGTTGAAGAAAAAGCTCGACCGAGCTGGTCAAATCACAAGTTGATTCGTAGTCCCTATTCGTGTTCAACTTTTATGTTGTATCTGGGTTTAAAAAAATTATACAATTTCGAACATCATAATATTATTTTTGCTAATGATTATAAAAAGAATGTTGATGAAATTTCAGAAGGAATTTTATCAAAAGACTTTTCTTTATATATTCAAAACACCTCAGTCACCGATCCTAGCTTGGCTCCGGCTGGTAAATCGGCTATTTATATTTTAGTGCCAGTACCAAACCTGATAGCGGGGATAGATTGGGAGAAAGAAAAAACGACCTTTCGTGATTTAGTGTTAACTAAAATTGAAAGAGATACAGAAATGAAAGATATTAGAGAGCAAATTGAAGTTGAAAAAATAATTACCCCACTTAATTGGCAAGATGATAAGTATGTTTATAGGGGGGCAGTCTTTAATTTAGCCCATACTTTAGGGCAAATGCTTTATCTTCGACCACACAATAAGTTTGAAGATATTCCAGGTCTTTATATTGTTGGCGGAGGAACTCACCCGGGCTCTGGTTTACCAACCATTCTGGAATCAGCTCGGATTACGGCCGACTTAATTGAACAAAATTAGAAGTTTATTATGAATATCTTGCAATCTTTTTGGCTGATCAGGGAGTTATATTATAAAAAGGGTTTACCCGATCTTAAGAGGATTCAATCACTCGGTCTTTTAGCGGTGAAGATTGGTCAAATCCATGCTTTGCGTTTGGATTTTTTATCACCAGAAAAATGTCAAGCCTTATCAACTTTATATCGTAGTAATAATCCGGTTCCCACCGAAGAAGTTAAAGACTTATTTTTACAGCACGGCGGAGCTAGTTTCACTGATAATTTTTTGTCTATTGATGAAACTCCTTTAGCCACGGCCTCAGTTGGTCAAGTTTATAAAGCTCTTTTAAAAAATGGTAATGAGGTTGTTATTAAAGTAATTAAGGCTCGATTTAAAAAAAGTTTTTCTAACGACATAAAACGTTTACGGGGCTTTTTTAAGTTAGTCTTAAACTTCAATCCTAAATTAAAAAGTGTTGGCAATCCTTTGGGAATTTTAGATGATATTGAGACCTATACTTTAACCGAGTTGGACTTAAGAAATGAAGCTAGGGGCGCTGCAATTTTAGAAGAAATTTACCTTAAGTATAAAAACCACTTTAATCTCTCAATGCTTAAATTTCAGAAGATATATAAGGATCTTTCAGGTGAAAATATTTTAGTTTCAGAATATATTAATGCCCCAACAGTTGATGAATTATTAACGGCTGGCCGCTTTACTTATGACGACATGCTTAAGTTTTTCTATTTGCAGGGATTTTATATTTTTATCGCTGGAAAATTTCATGGCGATATTCATCCTGGTAATTTATTGTATGATGGTCAGCATTTTTATTTTGTAGACATGGCTTTCATTGGAGAAGTTGGCGAAAGAATTCGTCGTGGACTATTTTCCTTTTTTGAAGCTTTGTCGTTTTATAATTATGATGATTGCGCTAAATATTTAAATGAAATGGCCGACACTAGAATCGAGGGAAAGGCTTTTGAAAAGTTTAAATTAGCTTTTAAAGAAGTTTATCGGGAGTATCAGGGTAAGACTGTTAGCGAAGTTTCCTTAACTAAGCAAATGATGTTAACAATAAAATTAGGCGTTAATTCTGGAATGGTTTTTGAGAAAGGTATCTTCGCTATTATTCGAAGCCTTATGTATCTTGATGGCATGGTTTTAAAATGTAATCCCCAGGCTATTTTAATGGAGGATATGCGCCAATTTATTCAAGCTTATCGTAAAGAGATTTAATTATTTATATTTTAGTTTAGCAGAAGAAAGGATCCATAAAATATTTTTTGAGTACTAATTATTTATACCTTTATTTTTGGATTAGTCTTTGCGCAACCCACCCCCGGGGCTCTCTAATTTTAGAATTAGACGCGAGCACGTCGTCAATTAAAACAACCCGCCGCAGAGCAGGTTGTTTTTTCTTAGTGTGTTTATTGTACCAAGCTCGAACTTTTTTCCAAAACAAATGATTCTCAGAAAACCCAGCGCACCGACAAGTACGTCAGCAATCCCGAAAGAAAAAAAATTTCTTGCATTTTTGATTTGGCGGTATTCCTAATTCGCTTTTTTGGAAAATTCGCCGCCTTAGAATTTGAACAAAATTAAACTTACTCAAAAAATAAGAGAATAAAAGTGACAATTACTTGTCACTTTTATTTCTTCAGCTTTATTTCAATCAAACTATTCCTTGTGTCTTCCCCGGGGCTACATTCAGGAGGGAAAGTTTGAATTACTACTCACAAATATATGTTTCTTCCCAACTCCGTCCTTCTCGCCCAATTGCATCACCACCCTTACAAATTACAACAGTGTTTGGTTCAATCGTAATTGTGTCTGGACCAGACACAAATCCATTATCTCCATCTTGTGTTGCTAATTCTTTTTTAACTCGTTTTCCATTTTTCCACTCTGCAAGATCGAAAGCATTTACAGAACCATATCCACCACCACTACCAAAATATGATGAACCGTAGATATTCTTCAGATGTACCACGCCAGCAGGTACAACTTTTCCGTCCCTCAAAACTTGTTCGGTTCTGTGGTCAAACCGCACTTTTTCAACTTTAGCCTTAACTTCGGGTGGTAACTTTCTATAATGCATTTCTTCAGCTCCACGCCTTTTGTAATTTTCGTAAAGCATTTTTCTCACTTTATTTCTAAATTCTTCGTAATCATTACTTGTTACTGGTTTACCAGCAATAAAACAGAAAGTTTCAGCGTCAGTATTTTGTGAAAAATCAGACGAGTAAATTTCTTTACCACCAAGAAAATATGTCATTCTGTGCCCATTTCCGTGTTCCCTTCCAGAAAATGCTAGACTGTCATCATACAATGGGTACCAATCTCTTTCATAGGCCAGCTTCTTTAATATTTCGTCTTCACCAGTTTCCGTCAATAATGCAATTTTTCCATTACGATACCCTCCTTGATAAGTGTAGCTATAGTGTGCTCCAATAAATTCACCTTTCATTTTTTCCATCATTTCTTTTGCCGCCTCTATACCTGCATTAAAATTTAATATGCTTTCAGATTCTGTCACTTCTGGTTTTCTCAATTCCCAGCAATCATCATACCGCTCTCGTTCGCCCGCAAATTCTGCGGCACCCTCTTTATACTCAGCCATTCCTTCCGCTATTTCTTTTCTTACTTTGTTTGGGTCCTCTAGACCTCCACGCATTTTTTCTGACATATTATTTGTTCTTTCTCTTATTGGAGTGGCCATTAACCACAAACCAACTTCAAGAAATTAAGATTAATTATTAATAAATTTTTTAATTACTTTAACAGCTTCTTTATTAATATTATTATATTATACCAAAATTTAAAGCAAATCAATATGAAGGATTTTTGTGGCGGCAAATTTTTCAAAAAAGCGAATTAGAAATCCTGTCCGCATTCCTTCCCAGATCCCTCCTGTGGGCGGGAAATCAGTGGGACGCACTTCGCGCGTCCCACTCCCTGGCTTTGAAAAAGACGTTGAATTCTGTGTTTGTGCCCCTAGAGGGAATCGAACCCCCGTCTTAAGCTCCGGAAGCTCACGTTCTATCCGCTGAACTATAGGGGCGGCACTGGACTCAGAATAACACAACTATTTATGATTTTCAAGGTTAAAATTATTTAAAATTAGTTAAAATGACGAAGGACTTGCTTTTTTTCGATGTTTTGTTTTACAATTATTTTAGTAATTAATTAAGGAGACGCGTTAGTATTAATTAATTTTAATAAAAATATGAGCATTGAGAACAATTTGCAGAAAAAAGAAGGAGAATCTGAAAAAATCAGAGAGCAAGAAAGGATAAATAATTTGTGGAAAAAATTTCATCTCGTCGGTAATCCGCCAAAAGTTGGAACTCCAGTTATGGACAGACTGTTTAATACCTGTAAATCTTATATAAATTTCCTTACTAACTCAAAAATAAACACGATGACCGATTCTGAGGCCACTCGCAGGGCTCTTCATAATCAAATCGCCCTAATGGTTGACGGTAGAGTTAGAACATCAATGAGTCCCACAAGATCGGAAGAGATTTCTAATTTTGCTAGCTTTTTAGTTTACAAGGTAGGTATTGAAGACCTTGAAGAAATAATGGATTATTCCGAGACATATTAAGATTTATAAAAAAGACCGTTTTTAAAAAACGGTCTTTAAATTTATAATTTATCTCATTGCCATCCTTTTAATGGTTTTAGTGTCTTTTTCATCTCCAGTGGAATAGACAAAAGTTTTCTTTTCATATTTTAGTTTGCTTAAAAAAGTGCCATCCCCATTATTAATTGTTTTAATTAATTTAGCACCAGCTTCTAATAATATAAAAGATTCTTCTAGATTTATGACATAGAGTCGTTTTTTACCCCAACCATCAATGTTTTTATGCAAAATTCTATCTGCAAGTTTAATTTTTGCGAGGCTCATTTATTGCTCCTTTCTTCTTAAAGTATGTGAGATATTTTAAAAAACTATTTTTAAGAATATATCACGGGTTATCAATCTTGTCAATACTGCTCGGTAATGTGCACACACATATTAGCTGATATTGGCATATTGGTATGAAAACCGCCATATATGTGTGCACATTACCCACTACTATTGACAATATTATTTAAATATGATATAATTTACATGGAAAAATTGAACATTAACAAAAAAAAGGAAAAAACCATGGAAAAGAAAAAAAATTTTTCAGAAACTTTTGGTGCTATTGCAGCATATATTACGGTAATAGGTGCTGTGGTTATGTGCTTGGCACCAATTACCAATATTCTGTTTTTTGAAAGGACAAGTCGGGTTTGTAATTTTGTTGGGCTGTTTGGGGCCGCTGCCGTTATGTTACCACTTTTCATTTTTCAATTTATTATGACATTCGGACTACTCGATCGCTTGGGATTTCAGGCAAATCTTTCTTTCGGAGGAAAAGTAGTGTTTTATTTGATATTATTCCCCTTTATTGATATGTGGATGGTATCAACCATTAATGCCGTTTTTAATTTTTTGCCTAGTCTATATGGAAAATTTGTGGTGACGAGCGTAGCACTCGAACAGTGGTGGATTGCGGTGATTATTACTTATGTTACCGTGATTATTTCCGGCTTACTTTTCAGAGTAATTTTTAGCAATAAACTAAAACTAAAAATTGCCTAAATTACTAAAATTGTTCAAAAAATAAAAGAGCTTTATAATGAAGCTCTTTTTTATTATCTAAATAAAAAAAGGAGGATATTAACAAGATTTGTTATTGAAAATTAAATTTAAAATTAATTATTTTCCTTGAAAGATATTCCCAATGGAAATACAACTTAAAAAGCTTTATGTATAAATTATTCCCCATTTAGTTATCAATCTGCGGAGAGAGCAGGGCTTAGTTGGAATGATTTTAAAACTAATTTAACAACTTATACAACGAGTCTTTATTAAATTTCAGCTTATAAATATTCTTAAATATGGCTTTGAGGTATTTTTCATTAATATTTTCATCAGTAGATCCCATTAATTTAATGAATTTCTTTTTACAATATAAACAATACCATGATTGCCATTAACCTCAACAATGTCTCCATCATTTATAACCTTTGTAGCTACCCTAGTGCCAACAACACAAGGAATTTTAAATTCCCTAGAAACTATTGAAGCATGGCAAGTTATTCCACCTTCATTTGTAACTATGGCTCCAGCAATTTTCATGGCTGGGACAAAGTCAGGACGAGTCATTGAAGTTATAAGAATATCTCCTTTCTGTATTTTTTTAATAGCCTCATCGGAAGAATAAGCAACCACGGCTCTACCAACAGCTTTTCCTAGCGAGGCTGGAATTCCTTTTATTAAATTAAAAACTTCTTTATCACCAAAAGAAAGTTCTTTATTTTCAATTTCCAGGGCCTCTTTATTATAATAAACTTGATGATCATCAAGCCCACTTAATACTAAAGAATATTTTTTTCTTTGTAAAATTTTTTCTTTATCAATTTTATTATTTTTTAAATAATTAATAATTTCCTCTGGCAAAGAAAATCTCAAAATCTCTATATTTATTTTATTTATTCTAGAGATATTTTTAAATAATAATTCAAATAGAAACTGAGATTTCAGGAAAGCTTCTTTTCTCCAATCGTGCATAGCTCCAATTTTTTCTATCAAAGATAAAATACTTTTCATTTCTTCATTAAGATTTATTATCCTTAATACCCCCTCTTTCTTTGTTTTTAACTCTTCAATATATTTATCAATTTCTAATAATTCTTGATTTACATTAATATTATTATTTAAAAATTCTTTTAGGGCTTTTACGATGTCAATAATTTCTAATGGTCTGCTTTTTATATAATCTCCACTCATCCACGCATAATCCAGTGTATGTTTATTAATTTTTTTAACTATTTTTAAATCTTTTATTTTTGTTTCGATTTCATCTGCCCTATTGTTTACAAATATATTTTTTAATTCTTTATCTTCTTCTACATCTCTCAGTATTTCTAAAATTTTTCTTTTTTCTCTTAAAACAAAACTTTCTTCTGGGGGGGAAGTTAATACTCCAAAAAATTCAGAAAATTTGTCGGCTGAAACATTTAGATTTTCTTTTATTTTTTTAATTAAATAAATATCCAATGGCTCGATGATCATGCTCCAGGACATCCCTTTCTCATAAATTTTCTCGGCATATTCAAAAATTTCTACCAATTCTTTTTTATTAATGCTTTTATTTTGTAGCAAACCTATTAATCTTTCGGTTTCTTTTAAATAATAATTAAATTCATTTATTACCTTATCTACCAAATTAGCATCTTTTATTAATTTATTAGTTAAAAATTCTCCTAGATCCAATAACTCCTGATAAGGATAAGCAATTTTCATGTGACTATTCTGAGTTACAATAATATGTCTTGTTATGGATTTGCCAAAATTATCTTTCAAACCAATTAAAAAACCATTAATATAGCCAAAAAAGATGTGTAGACTGCCATCCATTTCTTGTATTTCATATTTATCGGGATCGCTATGACCTAAAATGGCTTGAATTTGAGATTTTTCATATCTTCTATCCCCGCGAGAACCTATTCTTATAGCCTTTAATCTACCAGAATTATCCCATTTTCTTAGGGTTTCTGGTTTTACTCCCAACATCCTAGAAGCTTCTTTCAAATTTATAAGCTCTTGCATATTTTTTATATTATGATATACTAATTTATAATAAGTTATATTAACTTAATATAACAAAATAATAATAAAAAGTCAAGAAAGGAGTCTGTCGTGGAATATCAAAAACCGAAATTAGAACTTATTGAAAGGTTTTTACCACCCGTAACTGTCAACTTCTCTCCTCCGGCAGTAGAAACATCTACTGAAGTAAAAAAGTAAAAACAAAAAGGAGCGGAAAAAATTCGCTCCTCTTTTATTTTTAAATTTATTTATTTTTTTTAATAATCATGACCATCCCGCCGTTAACACCAATCTCCCGATATTAGATTGTTTTACTGCGGAGAGGGGGAGATTCGAACTCCCGATACCCTTTCAGGTATGCCGCTTTTCGAGAGCGGTGCTTTCAACCACTCAGCCACCTCTCCTAATTTGGTTAACTTTTTATTCTATTTAATTCTTTTTCACTTAAATGAACCCATTGACCCTCTTTTAACCCCCCAAGCTCTAAACCAGCAAAACTAACACGCCTTAAACTAGTAACTGTTAAATTTAAGGCCTCAAACATTCGGCGAATTTGTCTTTTTTTACCCTCGTTTAAAGTTATAATAAAAGTTTTGTTTTCTAAATATTCAATTGTTGCCGCTCTAACAATACCATCGCCATTTCCAATATCTACTCCGCGCCGTAGGCTCGCAACTACGCCTAAGGGGCGCATTAGGGTTTCTAAAACAGTTACTTCATAGCGTTTAATATGACCGTAGCGCGGATGAGCTAGGCGTAAAGCTAAGTCACCATCGTTAGTTAAAATAACTAATCCGCAACTATCTTTATCAAGTCGACCAACGGCAAACAACCTTTCCGGAAGGTTGATTAGATTAAAAATATTTTTTTCTCCTAAAAATTCGCGATTAGTACAAGTATAATCTTTGGGTTTATTTAATTTTATATATATCTTGTCAGCTTTTTTCGGTAGAGGTCGGTTATTAACGCTAATTATATCTTTTTGTGGATCGGCAACTGCTCCTAAGGGAGCCTGACGACCATTAATTTTAACTTGGCCAGATCGAATTAATTTTTCCGCGCCGCGCCTTGAAACAAGACCACTTTCAGCGATTACTTTAGTAAGAGGAAAATCCATATTATGTTTTATTAATTAATTTATTTTTATTTTCTAGAATCATAATTCCACTTAAGGCAATAATTATCCAAAAAAGGGCTGCTAAGTCGTTTTTGAAATAGGGAACATCAACTAAACCATGAATAATAATTGTGAACATTGCGCCGGAGAGTCCAAGAGCTAAATAGCGCCGCCCATCTTTTTTATCAAAACCAAAAAATAATTTTAAACTAAGATATATTTGGTGAATAATTAACCAAATAAAAACAAGAAGACCTCCAATTCCGAGTTCGCTCCAAAAATTTAAAATAATATTATGAGGATAGAGATAAATTTCAACGGGCTGCCAGTATCTTTTTTGAAGACTGGAGCTGGCCCAGACAACAGCATCAAAATTAGGACGATTATCAAAATTATAAAAAATTCCTTCTTGATGAAAAGGTGCAATCGCTTTTTGGTAGTTGCTTAAACCGGCTCCGGTTAGCCAGCGATCTTCTAACATAGTTATTGTTTCTAACCATTGCTGTCGCCTAATTTCGCCAGATAAATCGCGAAGAGTTATTTTTTTAATGACAGCTTCAGTAACCGTCGGAAAAATAGCAAGAATAATTCCTACGGCGAGGATTAAAGAAAGAATCGCTAATTTAGCGCGACGACCCACTAAAAACAAGCAAATTAAACCACTGGCCAGTAAGGCGACTAGCGCTCCTTCGGAATGAGCAAAATAAATCGCCAATAGAGAGGCCGTAATTATTATTAGAATTCCAATTTTTATAAAATTTATTTTGTAACCAATTTCATTTTTTATTTTTCCAAACCAGCCAATTAATAGCATAATGATTGGTGCTAAATAAAGCCCAATAGCATTAGGATAGCCAAAAAAAGAAACTACGCGTCGGGTTTCAATATTTGCCCAGAAAGGGTTGCTAATAAATAGACCGCTAAATTCTTGAAAGATGGCTAGCGCGGCCACAATGGCTGCGGACACACCCAGAGCACCAATTATTTTATAAATTCCTAGACGATGATTGAATAAATTAATAACTACAATATATAACAGAAATGGTTCTACAAAATACGCTCGCCAAATACCCAGAGCCGCCATGGAGAAATTAGAAGTACTAATCGCAATCATAGAAAACACCATTAAAATAAGAATCTCATTTCTAAAGGGGTAGGCTTGTCGGTCGTTCTTTTGTGATTTAAATTTTTGCTCTTCGGGAATATAAAATTTAAAAGACCAAATTAAAAAAACCATCAGAATCATGATTTCCAATAAAGTTGAGGGTAATTCAAAGACTTGAAAGCGAATAATATAAATTGGTAAAGCGACAATTAAAACTAAAACCGCCCAATCTAAGCGACGGAGAGCTAAGATTAAAAAAGTAATACTAAAAATAGTAATAGCCATGGTTTCCAACATAGATCTTTATTATATCATTCTAGGGCCAGCTAATAAAAGTGGGGTAATTAATATTCGGCAATTATATTATCTAGAAATTTCGATTAACGAAAACCGCCGCTAGTAATTAGCGGCGGTTGGTCTAATTTGCCCTTTCGACGTATTCACCGGTATCGGTATTAATTCGAATAATATCACCTTCATTAATAAACATGGGAACGCTAATTGTTGCCCCGGTTTCAATTTCAACCTGTTTATTAACATTGCCAGCGGAATTACCCTTAACTCCAGGAGGAGCACTAATAACTTTAAATTCCATTTTAATTGGTAAGCTGATGGAAACGGGTCGACTTTCAAAATAAAGGACATCAACATCAACTCCTTCTTTTAAGAACATAGTGGCTTCACCAATTTCTTCAAGATGTAAATTAAATTGTTCGTAACTTTCATTGTCCATAAAATAAGCCTCCTCTTTATCTTTATACATAAAGTTGGCTTTTTTAGTGGCCGTTTCGGCTTCTTCGGCTTTTTCTGCTCCCTGATAAGTTCTTTCCTGAACATTACCGTTAATTAGATTGCGACATTTTATTTTTAAGACAGCCCCACCGCGACCCATTTTATGGTGATCGGTTTTAGTAATTAAATATGGTTCGCTGTTAATTTTAATGACGCGCCCAGTTTTGATTTCGTTGAAATTAAGCATAAACTTGCAGACTATTTAGATTATTTGTGGGTGGGAGACAAAAGTGCCATGACACGTGAACGTTTAATGGCTTGAGATAATTTTCTTTGATGCCAAGCACAAACTCCGGTTCGGGCTCCCGGCAAAATTTTCATATAAAAATTAACGAAACGGCGCAACGTTCTGGTGTCTTTGTAGTCTACTTCCATATTATTTACGCAAAAATAACATTCTTTGATTTTTTTGTTAGACATAGTTTTATTTTTTATACTTTGCGCCGCTGATGGCGAATAATTTTTTAGAAGGGAATATTTTCGACACGAATTTCTTCATCATTACCAGTTTCTTCCGGCAGATCAATAACGGTGTCATTGTTGTTACTAGCCATTGGGGCGCCGCCACTCTTACCATCAAGCATAATCATGTTTTCGGTAACAATTTCAGTTCGATAGCGTTTGACGCCGTCTTGACCAGTCCAGTCGGTAGTTTGCAAACGACCTTCAATATAAATTTTAGAACCTTTGTGTAGGTATTTACTGCAGATATCAGCTAACCGACGCCAAGCGATAATGTTGTGAAATTCGGTTTTTTTTTGCTGTTGACCGCTTTGATCGGTCCAGACAAAGTTAGTCGCCACTGAAAAGGAGGCAACGTTTTGTCCGGAGGGAGTACTTCTTAACTCGGGGTCACGAGTTAAATTCCCAATAATCATGGCTTTGTTTAAGTTCATATAATTGAATTGACCTTAGTTAATAAGGTCGATGATTAAATTAAATCTTTGGCATTTAAAATACCTTCTAATTTTTCATCTAAATCTTTAAGATCCGCTTTTTGACTCTTTTTCATAAGAGTTTCATTGGTCAGAACAGCACTCTTAGAGGTTTCAGATGAGGTGTTGGCTGCGACAGCGGCTAATTTTTCATCAGTGGCTTTTTTAGAATCAATTTTAGCTTTTATTTTTTCGTCATGAGCGGCTTCTTCGGCGGTTTTTTGTTTTTTAACAACGATTTGATGACGAAGAATATCGGTATCTAATTTTAAACTATTATCGATTTTAGCCAACTTATCTCCTTCTAGATCAAATTCAAACAAGCTGTAATAACCAAAGGCATTATGTTTAATTTCATAGGCGAGGCGTTTTTTACCCCAGTATTCACGTAAGGTGATAACACCGCTCTGGTTAACTATTAATTTTTCAACTTTATCGACGATTTTTTTAGATTCTTCGTCGGTAAATTTATTGGGCATGATGAATAATACTTCATAATGCTTGGCTCCGCTTTGTTTGGTTTTTGACATAGTTATTATAAACAACAAGGCTTAGAATTATTTAAAATTTTTCTAAACAATATCTTAAAACCCGCTGATAAATAAAATCCCCAGTATTCTTTATACTCGGGAGTTAAAGAATACCTTTAATTCCGTTCTAGTTGACGGAATTATCTCGCCTAGTGGCAAAGATGTGGGAAAGATATTATGATATTTTATTAACAGAAATAATTTAGCATAATTATTTATAAATTGCAATAGCCGTTAGTTTAGGATATGATGAAACTATATGCGTTATTTTTTTGTTTTAGGAAACAATGTCGCCCTATCATTGGCGGAACTAAAGGCTGTTTTAGCCTTGCGTTCGCCACGTCTTTTAGCAAAGGATTTTTTAGTGGCGGAGACAGATCAGATAATCGATGCTACCAGACTTATTGCTAAACTCGGTGGAACAATTAAAATCGGAGAGATTGAAAAAGAGGGGGTATTGTTTGATAAAGAAAAAATAAGAGAAAGTGTTTTAGAATTAATTGAAGTAGCTCGCCAAGAGGCATCGCCCGGTAAATTTAACTTTGGTTTATCAGATTACGGCTCACAGTCTTTTGATAAAAAAGACCTCGGTTTAAAGATAAAAAAATATTTCAATGAACACCAGGTTAGTTCACGTTTTGTGATTAGTCAGGAAAAAACGCTATCAAGTGTCGTGGTTACTCAAAATAAATTATTAACTCGAGGAATAGAAATTATTTTAGCAGCGGACGGTCGTCAGGCGCTTATTGGACGAACTTTAAGTGTTCAGCCCTTTAAGGAGCTATCGGCGCGTGACTATGGTCGTCCGGCACGCGATTCTTTGTCGGGCATGTTACCACCAAAATTAGCCTTAGTGATGATTAATCTGGCTCAAATTCAATCAGCAGATTCGGTTATCTTAGATCCTTTTTGTGGTTCAGGTACGGTTTTAAGCGAAGCAGCTTTATGTGGTTATAAAAACTTATTTGCTTCCGATATCTCACCGCAGGCAGTTAGTGATACCCGGGCTAATGTCAACTGGGTTAAAGAAAGATATCGACTTGAAAATTTAAAACTTAAATTATTTGTTAAAAAAGCCGAGCATTTATCACAATTTATTAAAACTAATTATGTTGAGGCGATTATTACAGAACCCTATCTTGGCCCGCAACGCGGTCGTTTAGAATTTGCTAAGGTAATTTTTGAATTAGAAAAAATGTATAGCGCGGCTCTGCATGAGTTTTGGCAAGTATTACGTCCGGAAGGGCGAGTGGTGATGGTTTGGCCGCTATTTTATGGGGAACGGGCAATTAGACCCAATTATCAAGGTTTTAAAATAATTAAAATGATTCCGAGTCTTCTTGGTGGCCAGGAATTTTTAGGGGAGGCGGCCCAACGCACAACTTTAGTTTATGGTCGTCCGGGTCAAAAAGTTTATCGAGAAATTGTGGTTTTACAGAAAGAATAAAAATTTTTAGAATTTAGACTATAAACGATATAAGCATGTTTATAAAAAAAGACAGATAATTTTTATCTGTCTTTTAGTATTTAAGCCTTTATTAGTTATTGGTTAACGATTAATTAAAAAATTACAAACATCACCATCAGAGACAATATAGTCTTTACCTTCAGTGCGAATTAACCCCAGCTCTCTAGCTTTGGTTTCGCCGCCGCAGTCAACAAATTTTTTCCAATTAATTACTTCTGCTCTAACAAAGCCTTTAATAAAGTCAGTGTGGATTTCGCCGGCGGCTTGGGGCGCTTTAGTTCCTTTTTTAATGGTCCAGGCCCGTGTTTCATCTTTACCGGTTGTGAAAAAACTTTCTAGCCCTAATATTTGATAGGCGCTATGAATAAGTTTATCTAGTCCACTTTGTTCTAGACCAAGTTCTTTAACATATTCTGATTGTTCATTTTCTGGCAAAGCGGCGATTTCACCCTCAAGGTGGACATTAACTTTAATTAGTTGACCTTCCCCAGGATTAATTAGTAAAACATCATCATTATGTCCCTCATCAATATTAAGAAGATAGATAATTGGTTTAATGCTTAAAAGATTTAAGCTTTTTACAAAAGGAAGATCTTCTTCAATAAATGAAAGAGTACGAGCCGCTTGACCACCAGATAAACATTCTTGAACCCTTTTTAAAATAACAGTTTGCTGAATTAACTCTTTACCACCGCTTTTAGCTTCGCGTTGAGTTTTTTCCAGGCGTTTTTCAATACTATCTAAATCGGCAAAAATAAGCTCTAAATTAATCGTTTCTCGATCACTTAATGGGTCAACTCGTCCAGCGACGTGGATAACGTTGCTATCTTTGAAGTCTCTTAAAACCTCACAAATGGCATGACATTCTCGAATATGTGCTAAAAATTGATTACCCAACCCCTCGCCTTTATGGGCACCAGCAACAAGTCCAGCAATATCGACAAACTCAATTGCCGCCGGGATTATTTTTATCGGCTTAGAAACAGCGGCGAGCGCGTCTAGTCTTTTATCCGGTACTTTAACAATGCCGATATTAGGATCAATCGTACAAAACGGATAATTAGCCGCTTCAACGCTTTTTTTAGTCAGAATATTAAATAGACTGGATTTACCGACATTAGGTAGCCCGACTATTCCAATTGATAAAGACATAATGTTTTAGCTATTTTTATGCTTCGAGTATAGCGATAATTTATATTTTTGCCAAATATTTCAATTATATTGCTTAATAATTTTTGTTTATATTTTTATTATATTTTAATATTAGCCTAAATTTTTAACTTTGCTAAATTTTTCTTATAATTAAGTAATTTTTAGTCATTAAACCTTAAAACAGTTTTTAAATTAACGAATTTTAATACGGTTTAATGCTTAAATAGCCGTGAAAATAAAAAAGGCTCAAAATTGTCCCCGTTTTTATTTTAAAAATATATGGGATATTTTTGAGCCTTGTCCTCTTTTGAGGAGTTTGCCTTACTAACTTAGGCTTGTTCTTACCATTTCCTAGTAAATTATTTATTGTTTTTTTGTTAAATTTTAGATTTTTGAGATTTTTTCTCTTTTAATCTATTTTTTATTTAACTTTTAGATAATTTACTTCATTATAATATTCTTTTTGGGTATTTATTATAGAATATTAACGTTTATTCTGTCATGTTAGCTCTGACAGAGAAGTTTTTTAGGATTTAGTTAAAGAACTTATATCACTATTATAGCAATGAAACTTAAGGGTGTCAATAGAGTGGACTTAAGTCTTAATAATTTCTGTTTTTTATTTAAAATTAGTTAAAATATATAATATTTATCTATATTTTAACTTTTAAGTCTAGGATATTTTAGACTTAAAAATGGTTTTTATACACAAGAAACACAAGTTATCCACAGTTTTTTGATAAAAAAAGTCGGCTCAATAAATGAGCCGACATTAGGAGGATGCCTTAATCCAACTAACTGTTACCCGAAATTACTTGGGAGGGTGTAATTTCTGGTTTAATAATTGGATTCACCAATCGCAGTGGCCATAGAACCATAACTATTGCCAGCGAATATGTAAAGAACATATGTAAGCGACCAGTGGAGCTTATCGCCTCTTGATAGAGACTCTAAACAGATTGTTCTGCTCATAAACAATCGTAGTCTGGGGCCCTCTAGTTGGAGAGGGCGTCTGATTTATTTAAACCGCGTGTGATTTAGAGGGAAGAAGGAGCAACCTCTGTAATTTACGGTATAAATCAGGTATGGTCTAATACTAATAGATAATTTATTAATTGTCAATGGGGGCGCAATGGTTCAGCACCTTGGAAACACCTAGCCAATAAAGTGGTATAATCAGGGGTTAATAATCAAACATATGGCATATACGATTAATCCCAAGATTCCTCGTCTCCGTATGGAGGCAGTTAAGAAG
>Ga0247842_10003368_pt1 | contig 21718 bp, 22 predicted proteins | sample LaCruzMarch2015__3_FD_192411 | JGI IMG/M metagenome (GOLD analysis project Ga0247842, IMG submission 192411) | Freshwater microbial communities from meromictic Lake La Cruz, Castile-La Mancha, Spain - LaCruzMarch2015_19m | ecosystem: Environmental > Aquatic > Freshwater > Lake | place: Spain...
TAGAACCAGAAGAAGAGTTAATAAAAGATATGTTACAAATAATGAATATATTTGTAGCAAAAATGAATGGTTTAAGAAAATACAAAATATAAAGAATTATCAACTTTTTACATACTAGTAGATTCCCAAGGTATAGTTAATCCTTTTGCAAATGTAAAAAAAATTGTTAATTATATTCCAAGTCGATATCATATTAAATATTATCTGGAAGAAGCTGCTGAAGAAGCAAAAAACGTTTTAAATTGTAATGATGCAGGTGTAACTTGTATATTTAATATTTTTCCTTTATATAAGCTAAATAAATAAGCTTAAATTAATATAAACAAACATTTATTTTTAATACTGATAAAATTAAAAAAAATAATTACATATATTAGATAACTATGTCTGCAAAAAAAAATAGTGGCGAAAAAAAGAAAACTGTTAATATCAGAAAAAAGAAAATTGATAGTGGTGAAAAAAAGAAAATTGATAGTGGCGAAAAAAAGAAAACTGTTAATACCAGAAAAAAGAAAGTTAGCAGTGAAAAGAAAGTTAGCAGTCCAAAAAAAACAACTAAATCATCTATTATTAGTTGTGCTAAAATCATTATAAAAATGTTGTCATTTCTTCTAATTACTGCATTTGAAGCAAATGCGTTTATAAATGTTAGTAATGATTTTAAATCATTTATAAAAATTCTATTAGTTGCACTTCCTGTAAGTATTGTTTATAATGTTAATATTAAAACACCTACTAAAATAGATAGTAAAAAAAATGTAATTAAATTACCATTATCTAAGTTTAAATTCATTATAAAAAAAATATTAAGTGTTATTAATCCTATGATTTTTTATTTAGGTTCAACAATAACATTAATAACCGCCATAATTTTCATTAAAACATTTATTAATATTGCTAATACAAGTCCTACTTTTAAAAAGGAAGATATAAATGAGATATATAAAACAATAATAGATACATTTACTAAAGATTTAACAGTTAAAACTGCATTAGAAAATATGTCAATTCCATATATTAATGATAATAGTATAGTATCTATAATAAAAAATTATTATCCTAGTGATAAAATAAATGAAATTCTAAATAGTGCCTCAAATGTTGCAAATAATACTATAAAATATTTTAGATCATTTACAAGTAACCTAGAATTTCCTACTAAAATGACATCAGTACCTGCTAGTATAATGCCACCACCTACATAATTACTTTCAAGATTAGAATATCCTACTGCTACAAACATTACATATCCTAATCCTACAAATGCAAGCTTTATAGAAACATTAGCACAGTTTGATGGTCGACGTTAAAAAATAAAAAATTATTTTTATATTTATATATGATAAATATATAATTAAATACCTGAAAAAAATAATTATAAATTATAGATTAGTATGAGTAGTTCAAAAAAAACAAATAGTAATAGTAATAGTAAAAATAAGATAATTAGTAGTTCAAAAAAACCAACTAAATCATCTATTTATAGTAAAATTAAATATATTGTATATATACTTACATATACTATAACGACTATAATTACTACATTAGCATTTAAACATTTTTATAGTAATAATTTTAAAATATTTGCATCACTTGTAATAAGTACTCTTCCTATTAGTTATATGTATAATAAACATATGAAAACACCTACAAAGGTAGATAGTCAAAAGAATATAATTAAATTACCATTATCAACATTTAAATTTTATGTTAAAAAATTAGTTAAAATTTTAAAACCTGCAATTTCTGTTATGAGTTCATCATTAAAATTATTAGCATTCTTACTTTTAGCCGATGCAATTTTTGAACTTTCAAAACAATATAAAGAAAGTAAAAAAGGAATAGTTGAATTCGTAGGAGATTTATTTACATCAAATAAAATTGTAGATAAAGCAGAATTAGATAAAATAAATTATAATGATTTTAATAAATATTATGAAGATTTTTATGTTAATTTTTTTAATGAAAATATATATAATATAATTAATGAAAAATTTCCTAATATTAATATAAGAGATGAATATGAAGTAAATAGAATATTACGTGAAAATCATAAATTATTAAATAATATTATGACAGAATTATTTAGAAAAAAATATCAAGAAGCAAATAAACTTCGAGATGCATATGTTAAATATACTAAAATTATGAAAGAAATATAATTATTTGTAATAAGTATCTTTCTACTTAGTTATAGGTATAATAAATAAAATTAAGAAACATTCATTTTGCTATATATATAATTAAATACCTGAAAAAATAATTATAAATTATAGATTAGTATGAGTAGTTCAAAGAAAATAAATAGTAATAGTAAAAAGAAGATAATTAGTAGTTCAAAGAAAACAAATAGTAATAGTAAAAAGAAGATAATTAGTAGTTCAAAAAAACCAATTAAATCATCTATTTATAGTAAAATTAAATATGTTGTATATCTACTGGTATATACTATAACTACTATGATAACTACAACAGCATTTGCATATTTTTATAGTAATAATTTTAAAATATTTGTATCACTTGTAATAAGTTCTCTTTCTCTTAATTATCTACATAATAAACATATAAAAACACCTACAAAGGTAGATAGTCAAAAGAATATAATTAAATTACCATTATCAACATTTAAATTTTATGTTAAAAAATTAGTTAAAATGATTGAACCTTTACTTTCTGTTATGAGTTCATCATTAAAATTATTAGCAATCTTATTTTTAATAAATGGAATTATTGAAGTTTCAGTACAATATTATAATAGTAAAGAAGGAATGTATAAATTCTTAAAAGGTTTATTTATATCAGATAAGAATATAAAAGAGTGTTTAAATAAAATACCTTATAAAGTATTTTTAAAAAATAATATACCTGATATAATTAAAAAATATTTTCCTAATACTAATATGGATAATTTAGATGAAGTAAATAAAATATTAAAGATTAATCGTGAATTTATAATATGCGTTGCTTCGCAACGCTTTGATAAATTAAATTGCTAAAGAATTTATATTAATTATAATGAATATATAGAAACATTTACTAAAATAGATAATTAAATTCTAAATAGTGCAACAAAAAATCAATATATATATATGAAAACATAACTAAAAAAATAATTATAAATTATAGATAAGTATGAGTAATAGTAAAAATAAAATTAATAGTAGTAATAGTAAAAAGAAGATAACTAATAATTCAAAAAAACAAACTATTATTAATGCTATTAAAACAACACAATCATGGTTAATTTTTATATTTAAACTTATTCTTGCTATAATTATGATAACTAAACGTGATATAAAATTTTCAAAATTTCTAATAGTTATACTTATTACACTTATTGCTAAACCAATTAAAAATAATTTTATAAAAACACCTACAAAGGTAGATAGTCAAAAGAATATAATTAAATTACCATTATCAACGTTTAAGTTATTTTTAAAAAGAATGTTTAAAATTATGGAACCTGTATTTTCTATTATGAATTATTCAATACGTATAATATTTGTTATATTTTTAGTTAAAATAGTTTTAGATGTTTATAAAATATATTTTCCTGAAAGTAATGCTAAAGATAATATAGAGATATTTAAATACTTAGAGGATTTATTAAAATCAAATGAAACAGTACACAAAGCATTTAATGAAATACCATTTAAATCTTTATTTGAATCTTTATTTGAAAAAATAAAAATAAATATACAAGAAAATATACAAGAAATCGATATAAAAAAATATATATATAAAATAGCATCTAGTGTTAGTGATAAAGCTTTAAAAATCTTAAATTATGGTGGTGATGTATTTTCTGTTCCAATTGATTTTGTTTTTACTGTAATATTTGCTGCTATAACACGTTCACTTGCAATATCTTATAACTTCTTAAAATTTCTATATAATACTTTACAATCTATAACTGAAAATATTAGAGATGATACAAAGTCTTACTATGACTGGGTAAATGTTAGTCCAGAAACTGTTGTTGATACATTGTATAAAAATATAAGTACTAATGCTACTATTGCTACTAATGCTACTAATGCTACTAATGCTACTATTGCTACTATTGCTACTATTGCTACTAATATGCCACCTATTTCTACATATACTAGAAAAAATAATTGGTCTAGACGATGAAACTAAAATATTAAAAAATTTGCAAAGTATATTAAAAAAATAATAATTGTAAATTGTAAATTGTAAATTATTATGAGTAGTTTAAAGAAAATAAATAGTAATAGTAAAAAGAAGATAATTAGTAGTTCAAAAAAACCAACTAAATCATTTATTGATAGAATATTTAATTATGTTGTATACATACTTACATATTTTATAACGACTATGATAACTACAACAGCATTTGGATATTTTTATAGTAATAATTTTAAAATATTTGCATCACTTGTAATAAGTACTCTTTCTATTAGTTATATGTATAATAACCATATAAAAACACCTACAAAGGTAGATAGTCAAAAGAATATAATTAAATTACCATTATCAACATTTAAATCTTATGTTAAAAAATTAGTTAAAATGATTGAACCTTTACTTTCTGTTATGAGTTCATCATTAAAATTATTTACAGTCTTAATTTTAATAAAAACAATTTATGAACTTTCAAAACAATATAATAAAAGTTATGAAAAAATGATTGATTATTTATTACTTTTATTTAATTTAACTGATAATAAAGAAAAATATAAACTTTTTTTAGAAAATAATATAGAAAGAATAGTAAAACTATGTTTTCCTAATATTGATATAAATAATCCAAATGAAGTAAATAGAATAATACGTGAAAATAGTAAATTATTAAATAAAATAGCGAGTATACTCTTTAATGAACAAAAGCCAAATGAAATAGTTAAAGTAAATTTTATTAAATTTGCACAAAACTATAATAATTAAAATGCCAACTTTTTTAGTCTTTATATTTCCTTACTATTTTTTCTTCATATAATTACTTATATTATATGTTCCTTTTAATATAATTTTTATTACTTCTTTTATATTATTATTTAATCATACTAAAAAATATTTCTATTGCGTTTGTATAATATTGATATGGTACTTAATATAAAAGTTTATTGTTTTTCATTAGAATATTCTAATGAAGCTAATAAATAAAAATAATTATAAATTATAGATGAGTATGAGTAATAGTAAAAAACCAACTAAATTATTTAAATATATATTACATAAATTGATACGAATTATAAGTATTTATATTACTATAGTAGCATTTAATAAAATTTATAGTAATAATTTTAAAATATTTGTATCACTTGTAATAAGTACTCTTTCTCTTAATTATCTACATAATAATCATATGAAAACACCTACAAAGGTAGATAGTCAAAAGAATATAATTAAATTACCATTATCAACATTTAAATCTTATGTTAAAAAAATAGTTAAAATGATTGAACCTTTACTTTCTGTTATGAGTTTATCATTAAAAATATTTACAGTCTTCACTTTAATAGATACATTTTTTGAACTTTCAAAAGAGTATAATAAAAGTCATGAAGAAATGGTTATTTATTTTAAAAGTTTATTTAGTTCATATAATTATGATGAAGTAACTAAAATAAGTTATAATACTTTTTTAAAAGAAAATAAAGAGAGAATAATTAAACTATGTTTTCCTAATATTAATATGGATAATCCAGATGAAGTAAATAAAATAGTGCGTGAAAATAATTTTATATTACATAATATCGGGAGGATACTCTATAGAGAACGAGAATTATTAAAAAAAGTAAAGTTAAATTTTAAATTGCCAGATGAAATAGTTAAAATAGTTTAAATGATGGTTCTTTAGTTAAATAATTAGTATTAATAATATTATAAATAATATTTTAATAAAGCTAATAAGAGAAAATAATTATTTATATATTTATAAATTAGATTATGAGTGTTAATAAATCAAATAGTAATAGTAAAAAAAAATTAAGTAGTAGTCGTTTTATATCAAGTGATAAACCTGTTAATAAACCTATATTAGCTAAAGCAATATCAATCATATCAATGATGATAAGGGGTTTAGAATTTATTTTCATTCGATTACCAGTATATGCATATAATCTAAATTATAGAATCTATATATATTTATTTTTAACTATTTTAAAAATGAAATTATCATTAACTGATGAAATATATAGTAGCAATAAAGAGGATAGTAAAGGTAATATAATTAAGATTTATAAAAAGAGATATATTAATAAAGAAGGTGATAGTTCAATTAAAATAGTAGATAATAAAATTAAAGTTTCTGTGGAAAAATCAAAAGGAATTATTATTTGGATAATTAATAAATTAAATAAATTATTAAATTTTATAAGTAAAGCAGAACACTATATATTTTATGCAATACAATTTGCAGTAGTAATATCCTTTATGAGTTATATATCTGGAATAAATACTGATAATTTAAATACTGTAAAAGAATATTTATTAAAAATATTTCATAATAATAAAATTACTGCATATATATTAAATAATACACCTATGAATACGATATTAACATCTAATTTGCAAGAAACACTTGCTAGATTTAGAAATGTAGCAAAATTAATGAATAATTAATAATAAATAATATTAGTTGAGAATCCTAGTTTCCAAAAAAAATCAGAAATTTAAAAATATATTCTTATGAATGATTTTTTATATAATTAAAGAATTAAACAGTAAATACTAAATTTGAATGAAAAGATTTAATAATTAATATTTAACTAAACTAAATCAACAACAAATTATAGATATCTATTATAATCTAAAATCAAATTTAGAATAATATATTTGTTAATAAATAGAAATGGTTAAAAAACTTTTAAAGAAATATTATAAAGGTGGTGCCACTACTACTGAATCTTTAGAAAAAAAATAAAAAATTTATTATAGGTAAAGTAGCTCAATTAAAAAATATGTTTGAAACAAATCCTCCTGATAATAATGTAGCTAAAATATCAGAATTATTTCAACCAAAAAGTTCTCTTAAACTAAGTTCTCCTAAACCAAGTTCTCCTAAACCAAGTCCTGATAAACCAATAAATATTAAAGATGTAACTAAAAATGTTAAAATATTAAATTATATTATAACAAATCTATTAGATTATATTGATAGTTTTCCAACAAAATCACAAATTCAAGATTATATTAGTCCAAATAAAGAAAAAATAATTAATGATTTAAATAATGAAGAAGATACAAAATTTAAATTTGAATTTGAAGATAAAGATTTAGAAAAATTTGATATTTATTTAAATAGATTAAATATAGAACAAATTAAAGAAATCTATGATAATTATATATTTAGAAATTATCAATATTATATAGAAAAAAACTAGAAAAATTTATTAAATTTTTTGAATTAGGATTAACATCCTCTTTAAATAAAAAAGAATTTACTCTAATTTCTAATTATTATAATTTTTATAAATATAATAATCCAAGTAAAACAGATAAATTAGAAGAAATTATAAAATCAAGATTAGCATCTTATTTAAAATAAATGATTATTATTATATCTATAATAATAATTAAAAAAAATAAGAAATGAACTATTTATCGAATAGGACAAGCTCCGCCAACACAATCACTTGCCAACTCATTATCTTTAATTGTTTTTATTTTTCCACTTGTAATCGGAATAACTTTTTTAATTAGTTTCTCATATTCTTCTTTGCAAATCTCCTCAAACGGTGCTTGTTTAAATCCGTGTTCGTTATGTAATAGGAAACTACAAGATTTAACACAAAATGTATAATTATCTTTTAACCATTGTTTAATATCATCCAATTCCTGTAATTTATAATAGACAGTTACTGAAACTGAATTATCACTCCAATATGTCTGTAATTGTTTAATGGTATTCAATTGATCTATTGCAGACATATCCTTAGCTAAAATGGTTCCTTCAGGATAACAACAGGGGAATTCAATAATCATAGTATTTTTATCATCTGTTCCATCAAAATTTCTTTGATATTCAATGAAATAATGATGTTTTCTTGCAAGTTCAATTAGAGAGGTATTAGAAGAAGAAATACGAATTCTGCGAATAAAATATTGATAAATAGCAGGATGAGCACCAGATGTTACACCTGCCAATAGAGATAAAGTTCCCGAGGGTTTAACAGTTGTTAATTTAACTGAAATAGGAATACCAAGTTTTTTAGAATAATTAAAATCATATTCTCTCAAATATTCATATAAATCATTTAACCAACTTTTCTGTTTTTCTGTCGATTGAAGGAAACCAGTAATACCAATTCCCATTCTCATATTTTTATGTACAATTTTCTCGGTTTCTTCCTGATGACATTTTAATAATAATGAATGTTTGCAAATTCTATAAACAATTGTTGCAATATCCTTTAATTCCTCATAATTATCAATATTAGGTAAGAAAATTTCTGATAAACAACAAGTTTCATAATTTGCTAAACTTTGTTCCGCACAAGGATTATAACCCTCTACATCTGGATCAGGATATTTATCTCCATCCTTAATTCTACCAATCTTTCTTGAAAGTTCAATATTAATTAATCCATAAGGTTCGCCATTTCCATTATAACCATTCCAGAATTCATCTGATAATTTACTGATATCATCACAAACAACAGAATTATTACTCATACATCGCCAATTTGGAATATTTCCTAAATCCCATCGTTTAGCATTTAAATAATCAATATCATCACAATCACCAAGACAAATTAAAGCAGAATTATGAGTTAAATAACCATTACAGAAAAATTCGTGTGTTTCATCAACTTCAATATCAAATGTTCTAAAACTATCAATAAATTGGATATAATTAATAACTTTCGAATATTTAACTTTAATATTATTAATAATATTCTTTTCTTCTTTTTCTGTAATAACTGGATAATGTTTATTAATTAATTTATTATTATTTAAATATCGGATTGCATCATTATCACTAATTATAATAGTCTTATTATCAATTTTATTAATGATACTACAAGAAAATAGAAGACTAGCAATATCTTCAATTAATTCATTAGTAATATTAATGAAATTAATAACAATCATATTATTTTCAATGGTTGTAATATCACTATCAAGAATAGCAGTGATAAAACCAAGACGAATATTATTACTGGTCTCATTAATGAAATAAGGAATTTTATTATTAAAATAAGTTGTAATATAATCATAAAAGTTATCGGAAATAATAGTAATCTCAAATTTATTATTAATATTATCAATATCTGTAATAATTCTAATGGTATTTCCAAATTTTTCAATGATTTTAATAATTTTCTTTAAATGTTCTTGTGAATTACAATTAACCAAAATAGATTTTAAATCATAATTAAATTTAGAATTAACCAGAAGAAAGCCAAATAACCACGAAATATCAAAATTAAAATCCGGTGCCAAAATTCTATCCTTTCTACTATTATAATTAAATGATGGTAATTTTAATGTCATATTTCCATCAATAGAAACACCCGATATAATTAATTTATCATCTGGTTTTAATTCTTCTGCTGTAATCCATTTATAATTATTATTATCATCACTAATTGCCATCTTATGATTTTTAGTACATTTGAAATATCCATTTTCAGTAGGAATTGCATAAATTTCCTGAAATCCCTGATTAAATACATTTTTAACCTTTTTATAACCTTTAGTAGTTAATACTTCATCGCCAATTTGGATATCTTCAATATTAATTAAACCTAATTTTGTATGAACTTTAGAACCAATAGGCAAACATCTTCTAACATTACCTGCAACCACTACAGATGCAATGATATTAACGATATCTAAACAATCCACACTTTTTAATTTCATACCTCTGCGATTATTAAGAATTCCTTGAATATAATTAATACCTTTTACTAAATCCTCGGGTCCTGATGCTACACCACCAAAACCCTTAATTTTAGTTCCTGCACTTCTAATAAGAACTGTAGAATATGTAAAAGATTTACCCTTATAAAAATAGGCTTCTAATACTTTTTCCATTAATGATACCCAACCCTCACGAGAATCAGGAACAATAAAATCAGCATCTTTAGTATCTTTGCGAATAATAGAGATATTAATATCTAAAACTGGTGGTAATTTATCAATATTACATTTTTGAATATTAAAACCAACACCAGTTCCTAACATTAAAACATCAAAAATCCAAATAAAGGGTTTAATAGGGTCATCAATCTTAACAAAAGCACAATTTTGCAAACTCATAATACCTAATTTATTAACTGTTTCTGTTCCTAATTGCCATAAAAAACGACCAGCAACAGAACATTTAAGACCCATAAGATATCTATAAGCTCTCTCAAGTTCATTATTAGTAAAATTAACTTTTAATTGTTTTTGACAACCATTTAAAATTCTTAAAATGGTATCTCTAAATTCTTCCGTAATTTCATCATTACTATTCTCATCATTTTCATTAAGTCTTCTTGCATATGTTCTTTTAAAAGTAATATAACCTAACATTCCCCAAGGAGTTTTAATATTATCTGGAATTTTTGTCAAATAACTAGTATTATCTCTATTCTTATTATGTTCCGAACGATAATTAATATAATGTTTAGCTGTATCGAAATATTGAAAAAGCATTAATGTTTTTTCAACCAAATCTTGGATATCTTCAATATTATAATTATCAATATTCTTATTTTCAAGTTCAATTGTTATTTTATTAATAACACTATCGATATCATTAATATCTGTATTAGTATTATTAAATGCCTTAATCAATGCATCTTTAATCTTATTAACATTGAATTCAACAATAGAACCATCACGTTTTGTTATAAATTTATTCATTTAAAAAATAATATTTAATAAACTTTTAAATAAAAATTTATTTTCATCATAATAAGTAAAATGAATATAAAAATAATTATATTTAATATAATCTTAATCGTATTTTTATTTTCTTTGATTTATTTGTATCTTTATATTAATTATAGTTATGAAGGATTTGAAATAGATGAAGATACTATTGAAAGTAATGCATTAAATCAAAGTGGAACATTAAAACGTATTGAACCTAAATTTGATGAAATTGATAGAGAAGGTTCAACTGCCAATACTGCTATTCAAAGTCGTATATTACCTTATTTAAATTACTCAAGAGAAGGAAGAGGATTAAAAAAATTAGGTGATAATTATTATTGGATAACATTACCAAATATTGGAGATCGTTATATTTATTGTATAATGGATACTAAATATTATGGTGGTGGTTGGATGTTAGCTATGAGAGGTGTTAGAGGAAGTAAAACATTTGGTTATTATACCAATTATTGGACTACTAATAACACCTTAAATGCTGATTATAATGATATAACACGTATTATATCCAATACTAATTTATCTGTAAGTAGTATTGGAGAGAAAATTTATGAAAATTATGAAAATAATCCTACTGAATATGGGAAATTAGATGCTAAATTTGAGACTTTTAATAGATATCCAGCAAGTGAATGGATGGCTATATTTTATCATAAAATTGATACAAAAGACCATAGAGGAGTAGTTGTTAATACTACTTATTATAAAGGTGGTGATTCAATTGATGGAATACAACCCGAAAATACTAAAGGTTGGATATGGAAAGAAAATTATGTATCACTTAAAAAAGGTGAATTAATACCACCTGTTACATTATTTTCAAGTAGAAGTAAATTGTCACCTTATTCTTCATTAGTAAGTTTAACACAAAAATATAATGTTCCTAATGCCAAATCATTACAAAAATTTTATTTAAAACCTGATAGATTCCCGCAATTATGGTCTTCTCAAGGTGCTTATAATTTCTATGGTATTAATTATGAGGTGCCATCTCATGGTAGTTCTAAAAGTAATGTTCGTTGGGGTTTTGCTTGGAATGAAAACCCCGGAAATCCTAATGATTCCAATGATGTTTATGGTGGAATAGGTTCTGATTATCGGGGTGGATATTCAGCCGGTGATTTTATAGATTGTTGTCAAGATGTTACAGGTGTAAATTCTTCAATAGCTTTCGAATGGTATGTTCGTTAATTTAATCATCTCAATTAATAATTCCTTTTCTTTATATAAATTAATTTTATTTTCAATTAAGAGAAGTTCATCATTATCATTAATTTTATTTTTATTTTTTATTAAATTGAGATAATCATCATTAGTTATTTTTGGATAATTCATTAATTTTCTTAATAAATACTTCTTATTACTATTCATTTTTATAAATTAATCTTCTATTATTTAAATAATATTTCAAAATTTTTATTTTTATTTTTGCGAATATTAATGAAATTTCCTATTTTACTATTTTTAATTAAATCAAAATGTTTAATACTAATTTCATCATTATTCATATTAAAATATTCTTTATTAATATTACATAAATATTTATCTTTATTTTTAATGACATTTGGATATTCCAATAATAATTGTTTTGAATATAATAAACATTTATTATAATAATTATAAATGGCTATTACTTTTAATATAATAAAACTACTCATCATTTTAGTTTCATTTAATTTAACTTCATCTGTTGTATCCAATAATTCCTTTATTTGATTTAATATATCATCAGTAATTCCATTTTTAATTAAAAATTTCTTTATATCAAAATGATGATTATTAAGTTTAATTTTACTCTTGATATGTTTAGAAACATTTGAATAATCATATAACTTAAAATGTGGAATTTCCAATTTTAATAGTTCGATATTAACAACCATAAATTCCATTATTTTTTTAATTCTAATCAATTCCTCTTCCAATTTATCCAAATAATCATTCTTATTCTTTTCATCTTCTTCTGTTAAACTATTATCATCAATTACAATTTCATAATCATCTATTGATGAATTATATATTTCATATTCTATTAATTGTATTTTATTTTCATAATAATTAAATAATCCTTTTAATTTAATGTCTGTAGTTCTATTAAAATAAGATTCATTTATTATCTCTTTGATAAATAGTAATTCCATATAATAAATATAAAAAAATTATTTTTATATATATTCAACTTGTCTATAACAATGTCGAAAGTTCAATTTATTCCTAAAAGGACATCTGCACTCAACTTTCTTTGTAATATCATCGACATAACGGGTCTGATGTTCTTTTCTTAAGTAGTTGAGAAAGCAATTTTTATGAAAATAATTTATTTTCTTAACATTACTATTTAATTCGACCAGTTCAATACCGCTTTTTAATAATTCATTTTTAGTTGTATCATTTACGATTATTTCATCTAAACAGATACAACACTTTTCGTTGATATCGACAGTAATTTCTGTGATATTTAAGAATTTAAATGGAATATTGGTGATGTTCCAAGGGAATCTTTTTTCGATCATTTTAAGAATCCTATAACAATTCACATATTCAGAATTAAATGCATCAATACTATTTACAAATTGTGTTTTGAATTTAATGATATCATCTATAATTCTTGATGATATTTGGATTTTAGCTGAATATATTAATTCATCTATTTGTGTTCCGGTGCAATTTGAAATCCTAGTTATAGCTCGTGTATTACATCTTTCCATAATGAAAACATTGGATAAGAAATCAACATTATAAAACGGGGGTTCAATTGAACTTGCATGTTCATTATAAATAATATCATTTGCTACATTTCTGGAATAATCAATTTCGATTAAATCGATATTCAGAGTTAATGTAACACCTGATTTAATAAGGGTTGCACCAACAACCAAACGAATATGTATTTTTTTATGTTTGAGAAAAACACAATTATTAACATAATTGAAATGGTTTAAATGATTAACAGTTGTAACTACAACGGAACCATTGAAAGTTTTAACGAACTTGGAAACATTATTTATAAATTCATTGCTATTATTTTCACCCTTGAAAAATATATCGATATCTTTTGGCATAATTAAACGACTCTTAGTTTCTTCATCATAAGTATCATTCCAATAATTCGCAAAATCTAATTTCTTTTCTATAAATAAATTTCTATAATGCATTCCAATAATATCATCTCTTACGACGCCACCATATAAAATGCCTGATGAATTCAATCCAAGCTGTTTAACCTTATTTATTAGATTTCTCATTTCTCTCCAATAATTAATAGTAATGGTTTTTTCCATTTTCTATTAAATTGCTTATCTCTTTTATTATTCATAAAAATCATTTTTTTATTTTTTTATTTCAAAATTATAAAAATGTATATAAAGATTAGATATTATATTAAATTAAGCTTCTATAGCTCAGTTGGTTAGAGCGAATGGCTGTTAACCATTAGGTCAGAGGTTCGAGTCCTCTTAGAAGCGATTTTTTTATTTTTATATATATCAGTAAAAATCTGATTTAAAATAATATTAATTAAAAATAAGATAATATGAATAATATAAGTAATATAATAGTTAAATATACAATAAATTTTTTGAAATCACATTTTAAATTTAAAAATATTGATGAAAGGACACAAGTAGAATTATTAAAATTTTTTTATGAGAAATTTAATAATAACTTTAGAGAGATATTAACAAAATTGAATAATAATACAGAATTAGTGGATGAAATACATAAAATAAAAAAAACGGATTATAAAACATTGGTTGATTTAATTTATCGTTTAAATAAAGAATATCAGATTAAATCATATATAATGTATGAATTATTATTAATTAAACAATTAACTAATATTAATTTAAAACAATTAGATGAATTTTATGATGAATTTGAAAAAAAAGATAGTAATAAATATGAAGTTATATATACTTTAGAACATTTTTTTACTAAATTTGCCATAAATTTATTTGTTTATAATATATTTTTTAATAAAAAATTTGATTTAAATACTAATATAAAAAATATAATTAGTTTATATAATAAATATAAATATGAAGATGTTGGCATTGATTTTAATAATAATACTTTTAATCTAATAATTAATATACAAGTAAATGAACTTATAAAATCTTTATCAAAAGATAAAAAAAGCAAATAAAGATATAAAAACAAAACTAATATTATTATTATTATGTTAAATATTGGTAAATGTCTTTTATTATTGATGACGGTTAATTGTTATAATATAATAAATATATATATGATTATAAAGAGACCATTGGATTATAGTTTAATAAGTTTAGTGAAAATAGGAAATATAAATAATTTGAGAGTTAAAAATCACACGAATTATTTAATTTTGAAATATTCCGATAAGAAATATAATAATAGTTATAATTATATCTATAATATTATTAAGAATAATGATAAAAAGTTATTGATTATTAATGATAATGATAATAATAATATAAAATCGAAATATACCTATTTAATTAAAAATAGAAATGAATATTTAATGAAATATGAGTTTAATTATAATGATAAATTGCATAAATATATATTGGATATTAGAGCAAATAAATTAGATAAGTATGAGACCGAATGGAATATTAAGTCATATATAAATGAAAAGATAACAAGTGATAAATTAGTAATGTCCGGTTATTTCATTAAAAATTGGATAAATTATTTGATATATCAGAATGATAGAAATGAATTAAGGAAATATATAATTTTATATTTTTTCTTAAATCTGAAATAAAAATTGATTATTTTTATGGTTTTTAATTAAAATTAAAAATTCTATTATGAATAAACCAGTTTGGAAATTGAGAGATTGGATTGATAAAGATAAAATTTTAGATTATCATTTATCATTAAACACAAATGCCATCGAAATTCTCCGAGAAAATCAAGATAAAATTTTATTCGAATATTTATGTTTAAATCAAAATATAGATATATTAAATTTATTAAAAAAGGATATAAAGACTATTGATTGGTATAATTTGTCAGCAAATCCGATAGGAATAGAGATATTAAGGAAGAATAAGGATAAGATAGTATGGTTTCAGTTATCAAGGAATCCGTGTAAGGAGGCAATAGAGATATTAAAGGAGAATAGGAATAAGATAAATTGGAATTATTTGTTAGGAAATCCGGAGGCAATCGAGATATTAAAGGAGAATGAGAATAAAATTAATTGGTCTGTTTTATCGAGCAACCCGAAAGCAATAGAATTATTGGAGAAAAACTTGGAGAAAGTGGATTGGAATAGATTATCGGCAAATACGGAAGCAATAGAATTATTGGAGAAGAATAAGGAGAGGATTAATTGGCACGAGTTATCAGGAAATAGAAAAGCAATAGAATTATTGGAGAAAAACTTGGATAAAGTGAATTGGTTTATATTATCATATAATGTTAATGCAATAGAACTATTAAAGAAGAATAAGGAGAGAATTAATTGGCATTTATTAACAATAAATCCGAATGCGATAGAACTATTGGAATTAAATAAGGAGAAAATAGATTGGTATATATTTTCATCAAATCCAAGTATATTTAAATTGGATTATAAAAAAATGAGAGAAAATTTTGAGGAAATGGATGAAGAAATAATAAAAGAGGTAATGAAACCAAAAAGGATTTTTAGAAATCTTGAATTATATAATTATGATATAGATGATATGTTTGATTAGATTATATATGTTATATATCTATGATAAATTTCGGACCATTCCTTAGGTCCTTTTTCCGCATACCAATTTTTAGGAGCAATAATAGTTTTATTATCATATGGACTTATATAAGAAGCCCATAGACTAAAAGTGGAATTAGCAATAATATTATTTTTAAATAGAGACATCAATAGAAATTCAATTTCTACATTATTAATATCAATAAAATAGTAATCTTTACTTAAATTTAATTTACACCATTCAATATCATCTGAAAAAACCACAATTTTTTTATCTTGATTATTATTAATTAAGTTCAAAGCTTCATTATAATAATCCATTTGTAAAACATAATGATATTCACTGGAATAAATAAAATCAGTTCTGCGAATATGTATTGATATCAAATTATCATCATTGGATTTAAAGAAATCTTTAATTTCTTGATATTTATTATTAGCAATATTAACAAGTGTTTTATTACTATAAATGAGGGTTTGTAATTGTTTTCGTAAATTATCATCATAATATTTAAAGGATTGAAAATAACCTTTAAAATAGATATTAAAAAAACAAACAGGGAATGGTTGAATTAAATTTTTATGACTTTCTGTTTCATTAATAATAGAAAAATTGATGATATTGAAATTATCTTTATCTATAATTTTAAATTGATTTAATAATAAGGAATTCCAAAGAGTTTTTCTAGGTAAATTAAAGTAATTATCTAAATTTTCTTCATTAACAAAGATGATTTCTTTTTTTTCATTTAGATGATTATTATATAATAAAACTGTTGCTATTTGAAATAATTGATTACCTAAACCACCAATAATATTAATAGAAATATACATATGAATATGAATAATAATAAAAAATAATATTTATATAAAAAAGATGGGTTATTCAAGTAAATTTATAGCAAGTGGTAGTTATGGATGTGCCATTAGACCTGGATATAATTGTAATAATAATGATACACAATCAAAAACAGTGTCTAAATTATTTTCATCAAGGACAGAATGGAAATATGAAATAGAACAGAATAATTTAATTCGAGAACTTGATAATAATAATAAATTTACAATAAAAATGATTAGTAGTTGTCAAATTGATAAAAGTTATATTAAAAATAATGTTAAGAATATAGATGAATGTGAAATTATAGATGATGAACCTGTTATATATCAGATTGTTTATGAGGATGGAGGAAATGATTTAAGAGATTTATTTAGAGATAATGAGTTATTTGTGTATTATCCACATATAGATATAAAGGAATTTTTAAAAAAAATGTTGAATATATTTGAGGGATTGAGACAATTAGAAGCAAAAGGGATAACACATAGAGATGTTAAATTGGATAATTTATTATATGATGGAAATAAAATAACATTAATAGATTTTGGATTGGCATTAAAAAAAATGGAGGTATATAATGCAGAAAATTTAAAGTTATATAGAGATAATAAAGTTTATTATTATCCTAATGAACCTAAATTATATACATATAAGAAATATGGTATGAATTTTGATGGAATAGAATTGAATACAGATGAATTTATAAATTCAATAAAAAACTTTATTAATAGAAGAACAAAGAAAGAAGGGAAACAGGGAAATTCCGAAAATTTACGAGAAATTAATGCTATCTTAAATGGTTTAAAGGATAAAAATCTTGAATATGTGGAATATTTTAAACAACTAAGTAAAAGAGAATTTGATAAGATTGATTTAATAAAATTTGATAAAATGGATACTTATTTATCGGGAGTAGTATTAATGGAAATATTAACTTATATAACTTTTTATATATCCGATTATTTAATTCCAAAATCTTTATTTGTATTGATATATGAAATGTTGGAACCAAATCCATTATTAAGACCATCGATGGATGAAGTCGTAGAATCATATAGACAGATAATCAATAATTAGTTGTGCTTTTTGGACACCAATCTTATCAATTTTGGTTAATAGTGAAATTTTGGATTTTATATTATCTTGAGATTCGATAGATTTAATGAGATTAGACATAGTAGGATAAATTTCTTTAATTTTTTTAGCAAGTTCTTTAGATATACCGGGTATTTGTGATAATTGTAATAAATAACAGATATCCTTATCAATATTTTTATTTTTCTGTGATTTTATTCTGCATATATCAATATAATCTTTATTGGAGTTATTAGGATTAAGATTTAAATAATTTTCAGGTTTTTCAATAATTTTAGAGACAAGAATTAATATAAATGTAGCAGTATCATCAATATTAGAAGTAAAAAAAACATTAAAATTATCTCTATAAATTGAATTTAAATAAACACTGGTTAATTTCTTTTGATTTTTAAAATTTTTACTAGAAGTTATAGTATCACCTTCAATAATATAATTATTATTAATAGAATTTGCCAATAATCTATTTTTCTGTTCTTTATATCTACCATCATTAATAGAACTTAATAAATCATTAACAGTTTTTCTTTCATAAATATATATAATATCATTAAAGATTATATGAATATCACCTAAATCCAATTGTTCTTTTTCAATACTAATATTATCTTTATAAATATCCAAATCACGATCAGTTAAAATAGAAAACAATTTAGTTTCTCTATTATCAACTATAATTTTTACAATCATCATCTTTTAATTATATTTATTAAATTTTTATATAAAAAATGGAAAAAAATGATTTATTCTATAATTTTGGATATTTAAGATGCAATACTTTAAGAAAGCGGTAAATACAATTAAGAATGTTGAATTTTTTGGAGAAAATAATTTATTCCAAAGATTAAATAATTCTAAATTTGGAATATTTCATTCTAATATTAAATCTATGAATATTCCAACAGATGATTTTAAATTGCCTATTATTACTATAATTGGTAATGAAAGCAGTGGTAAATCTTCATTAATTTCAAATATTCTTAAATGTGATATATTTCCTATAAATAGAAATAGATGTACCAAATGTCCTGTAAAAATTGAATTAGTAAATTCCGATACAGAACAATATTTAATATCATTTCAAGGTAATAGTTATAAAGTTCATAATAAAGAAGATATTATTAAGAAGGTTTCAGATATAATGAATAAAATAGATGATATTATTGAAGATGAATTACATATTATATTCTGTAATCCAAATGTAATTACAAGTACTTATTATGATTTGCCGGGTATCATTGAATATCCGGATAATTTGCGACAGAAAAGTAAAGCAATTGTTAATAAATATATTATTCAGGAGAATACATTAGTTATATGTGTAATTCCTGCAAGTACTCCACGTTTAACATCAAATCAAGCATTAGGTCTAATTATAGATGCAAAGAAAACAAAAGATTGTATAATTGCATTATCTATGATAGATTTATTACACGATGATGACATTGGAGTATTTATTAATAGAATTTTAATGAAAAGTGATGAAATAAACCAATTGGATATTTATAATGTAATTGGTTTAAGTAATAATACTAAAATTGATGAGAACAAATGGTTTTCAGATAATATATTGGCATATATCACAAATGAAAAGGTAAGAAAACAAATTATTGAGAAAATTACTTTGGAAAATCTCCTTAAATCAGTTGATAGTATGTATAATAATTTCATTGAATTAAACTGGAAAGGAAAAGCAATTGAAACAGCTGAAAGCAAAATATTGCGATTAAATGAAGAATATAAGGAAATTGGAGATGAAAAATTAGATATAGTAGAAGTTTATAAATATGTTAAAGAAAATATGAAATTTAGTGATATCTTTATGATAAAAGAACATACATTATTAAACGTACCTTCTATTCGAGGTTTATATTCTAATGACGATAATTATTTGAGATGTGATGAAGATATTAAATTGTGTATTGATAATTATAATAATCTTAAAAAAATCATCAAAGATTATATTATGCTAAATTTAGATGTAATTTATGGTTCATCCAATCAATTTAAATTAGAAAGATTTACTTTAATGAAAAAGTTTATATTTACATCATATTGTAATATTATTGACAGAGAATTGGAACATATTGATATATGGTTTAATACTTCTATCGAAAAATTTAAATATGATATATATACATCTGATGATTTAACTAAATTAAATTATCTGGTTAATATTAATTTCAAGAGATATATTTTAAAGAAATTGATTGAATTTGAAATTGTAGACCAAGAATTATTAAAAGAAGATGATTTGTGGATTAATAAAAGAATTGCTTTAAAAGAAGAAATTAAGAAATACAATAATTGCAAATCAGTTATTGTAAATTTATAAATTAATTTTTATTTATTTATAGAAAAATAAAAAAGTATCCTATGTGGGGCTCGAACCCACGACCACTAGGTTAAAAGCCTAGCGCTCTGCCGACTGAGCTAACAGGACCTATTAATTATAATAAAACTAATCTTTATATAGATTTCATATTATTATAAGAATGGATGAGTTTAATAAGTTTAATGCTTTCAATTTTAGTTTGTATAGGGTCATCGAATAAATAATAATATTTGATATCTTCGCATAAATTGATGATTTCCAGATTATTATTAAAGTTATGAGAATTAATGATAGTAAAAAATGCAGTATAATTATTAGAAAATAAGTAATTTATCAATTCTATTATATTTATCATTATTATAATAATAATAAAATAAAAATGATAAATATAATGATGAATTTGAAGCTATAATTATTGCTTATAAACCTAGAATTAAAAAAATTAATAATAATTCAAGAGTAATTAATGAATATTTGGATAAAATAAGAAAATTGTTTAGAGATAATATAGTTGATGAAGGAAAACGTAATAAGGTATTAGAAGATGAATTATTTATAAAATCTACATTAAATCAATTATTGGATATTAAGGAATATAGAGGTTTTGATGATGATAAATTAATATGTAGGACTGCAAATTGTAGTTATTTAATATCAGAAATGCGAATAAATGATGAAACAAAACCAATATTTTTTAAATTTCAGTATGTATTAGATAGAAAAAAAGATTTATTGATATTTGATATTATTGCTTATATAATATTTGAATTTATTTTTATATTTTTGAGGGAATCTACTAGTATGTAAAAAGTTGATAATTCTTTATATTTTGTATTTTCTTAAACCATTCATTTTTGCTACAAATATATTCATTATTTGTAACATATCTTTTATTAACTCTTCTTCTGGTTCT
>Ga0247842_10003369_pt1 | contig 21715 bp, 21 predicted proteins | sample LaCruzMarch2015__3_FD_192411 | JGI IMG/M metagenome (GOLD analysis project Ga0247842, IMG submission 192411) | Freshwater microbial communities from meromictic Lake La Cruz, Castile-La Mancha, Spain - LaCruzMarch2015_19m | ecosystem: Environmental > Aquatic > Freshwater > Lake | place: Spain...
TTTCTTCTGCTGTTCTTCCTGTTTTTTTGTACAGTTCATCATACATTATAGATTCCACCCTTATTGCATTGTCATATGAAGAATCTTCCGATTGTGCAATAAGATCTGGTATAGAGGATGAATAGGGACGGCCTACAAAATCATCCAAATACTCGCGTATTTCGTCTGCTGATCTTCCTGTCACTGCTCTCTCTACTCTCAGTCGCTCTGTCTCTTCTCTCTCTCTTCTATCTCTCTCTCTCTTCTCTTTCTCTCTCTTCTCTTTCTCTCTCTCTCATTCTCTCTCCTATCTGTATCGATATCATTTCAGATTCATCAGGTACATGTACTTCTACAGGAGACATAAGTCTTTTTTCTGGATAATTTTTATACTCCATACACAACTCAACGATTGGTTTCCAAATATCACCTTTTTGATTTTCATACTTTTCTACAAAATTGTCTAGTACTTTTTTTAGAGCATAATTTGGAGCAATCCAATTTGTTATACCCTCCCTTGTTGTAGGACAGGTTGCATGATGCGGCGTATTGTTAATCCAACTTTCTTTAATCTAACGTTCTATTGCAGCCCTTTCATAAGTATGTCCAGAACTACACATAACTGGATCTTTGAATATGGTACCTCCTATATAACAAGATAATTCCTCGTCAATTTCACCCATAGCTTTTGATGCTTCTGCTTCTCTGATATTTACACCACAAAGCTCTCTTATAGATCTTTCACTTAAAAAATGAATGTCACTTTTTTTAATTTTACTAAAAACTGATAGATTAGCTTTTGTTGCGAGTTCTGTTTCCTCAATATATGCAATAATTTCTTCTACTGGAACGTTTGTTTTGGTAGAAAGGTATTGTAAACTCTCATCACAAATACTTTCGGGCGTATGTTTAAGAAGACGTGATACTTTTTCAAAAAGATTTTGCCTTCTACAAGCTTCTTCTTTTTCTTCTTCATGTATGAGTTGTTCATAAGTCATTTTTAATATTTCTTCATGTGATTTTGGTGAATAAGAATAAAAACAAGTTAATACTTTTTTACCAAGAATATATTTGTATATAGATTTTCCGTCTAAATTCAAACGAATCCATCCTTTAGGAAGTCTTTTTTTTGTTTTAAAATAAGTGTTAAAACCCCATTGAGTTTCACCTGTTATTTCATTTATATAGTAGTATTTGCCAGAAGAACTTTTTTTTCTTGAAAAGTAATCCATTTATAATTAGATAATAAAATTTTTTGTTTTATGTATTATAATAATATACCTCTCATAAAAAATCGCAGAATATCTTATACATGGTAAAGGTAAAAGTGGTGAAAAAAAAAAATTGAGGTTTAAGGAATAATTATCGATGATAAAATCAAAAATGTCATTGAATCAAACTGTAACAAAGGCTGTAAATGAAGTTATTAATAAATTTATCAAAAATATAGCAACTAAGTATGATTTGGATCCAAATGAACTTTTAGCTGAATGGGAAGATAATAGCACTTCTAAAGTTATTAAACAACCAGTTATTAATCAACCAGTTAATAAACAATCAGATAAAAAGTCTGATATTCCTTCTGCTAATGATGATATTGATCAAAATACCCTTACACAATATAAGAAAACTGAACTACAGGATCTTTGTCGCAAAAGATCTTTAAAATGTACAGGGACAAAAGAACAACTGATTAGTTTTTTGTTAGAAAAAGATGTGACTCTTTCTGAAAAGCCAAAGAAAGCAGAAACAAAGATTGTGTCTGCTCCTGTTGTTAAGAAACTCACTTCTTCTATTCCTACAGTTGCTATTCGTCGTAATCAATTTGGAAATCACGAACATCCAAATACGTCACTTATTTTTGACAAAAACAGTAAAAAGGCAATTGGAAAACAAAATGAAGATGGTACAATTGAAGATCTTACAGAAGACGATATTGATATCTGCAACCAATGGAAATTTTCGTATATTATTCCAGATAATCTCGACAAGAAAATCAAACTGACAGATGTTAAAGTTGAAGAACTTGAGGATGAAGAAATATTAGAAAGTGATGAAGAAGAAGAAGTTCCTGTTGAAGATGAAATAGCAGATGATGAGTTGATAGAGGAAGAAGAAGATTTTGAAGATGAATACGAAGATGATGAAGATGTTGAATATGAATAAGTTTTTGTCTTGAATTAAAATAAAAGATTATTCTTTTATTTTTGAAGCATAGTAATTATTACTTTTTTTCTAACTCATGATTCATATTAAGACGAGCAATCATCCTTGATATATCACACATTTCTTGTTCATTCTTAACTTTTACAGTACACACAGGATCAAAACCTAATTGACCATAACTCATTTGATATATTTTGCCAGGTGTATCTCTAACTGTACCGTCATGATGTATTTTCATATCTTCTGTAAGTTTTACTATTCTTCTTTGCATATATCCAGAAGTAGCTGTACCCATCGCAGTGTCACAAACACCTTCTCTTCCAGACATTGCGTGAAAATAAAACTGTCTTGGGTTTAATCCACGAAGGAATCCACGACCAATAAATCCTCTTGATTCATATTCCATTTCTGGTTCTAACTCTCCGAATGGATAATGCGGAAGAGAACGTTTACCATGATTAAGAAGAAGAGGAACCCTTTGACCTTTTAAATTTTGTTGACCTAATAAACCTGTAATTTGCGCTATATTGAAAAAATCACCTTTACTTCCAGAAAGCACTGTAGAAAGAAAATTATTATCTTCTGAAAGTGCTTCTTTTGCAATTCTTAACCCAATGTCTTTGGCTTTATTCAAAGATGCATTTATTCTGATTTCACGAATGCTTGGATGAGAAGTTGCCTGTTTTATTGCTTCTGCTTCAATATAGCACTTTCTAACAACGTCTCTAATTTCTTCCTCTTTTGTTACCCCATCTTGATTTACAGTCTGAGGTATTAAACAATCACCTAACCCAACAGAAAACCCGTCGATTAGTAAATACTGATTAGTAGTAAATTGTATACAATCTATAAAATATGAAGCTGCTTCTGGACCATACTCTTTGTGAAGAAGATGATGTATAGAATTATGCGAAGCTCCGATAATAGCTTTGTCTATTGTTCCTTCATATAATACACCCCTCCAAATTTTTACATTTGGTTCTTCTGGATTTGCATCGTTTGTCCTTTCGTAGTTAAAATCTAACGGTAAAAAAAGTGAAATTAGGCCATGTCCATTGAAACACTGAACTTTCTTGTTCTTTTCTTTTAAAATATTTTTTATGTGATCAATACGCTCTATAATTTCTAAAGAAGACATTACCGATTTGGCTGATGTACCAATCTCTTTCTTTTTCCTTGCCAACTCTTCACAAAAACTGTTAAGCTTTTTTGATGACCAAGGTGGGATAGGAAGAGACATTGCAATGTTGAAAAATTGCCCTTTTGTTAACTTTTTACTATTTCTTGTCATACGATAAGCTCCTAACAAAGAATCCTGAACAATAGCCATATTAGGCTTGCTACTTTGAGGAGAAATCATATTCCACTGTGCGGCTGACAAATATTTCATCTCAGCCTGTGACTCTAGAGATTGAGGTACATGTATATTCATTTCATCTCCCGATGATATCCCTATGCTTTCACATAGGGTCGGACTGTATCTTAAGCCGATTCAGGATTGGTAGTCCATCATTATCGACCAACACCCGTGCAGTCTCTGAACGCCTGTCATATCCTTCCATAACGGACTTAGACAGTAACGTTGCGGATTGCCCAATCCCTAACATTATTACCATTGGGTACGGCTATTAACCGTGTTCCCCAGTTCGTGTTTCCACATACTGGGTGGTAGTTAGGGCTCTAAGGGGTTTCCCGCATCAAGGTGTTTTGCAAGTATTTCAAAATACTCACTAGGAGGTAGCACCCTTTTCAGGCCTCCTGTTTTTGACAGAGGTAAACCTAATCAAAATCTGCATTAAATCCCTTTGTAACAGATAAGTTTATTCTAAATGTCTTGAAATTCATGATTATAACTTGCATCGCAAGCATGCTCGACTTGTGAAGTGTTGGCTGTCGATTGAGTAATACATAATCCCCATTTTGCAAAGGTCGATCAACAATCCACCCAAGTGATACTTTGTAATTTCTGTTAGAAACTTTTAAATTTGCGATAAACTGTCCCTCGCGTTCTACCTGATCTGATTCCTGTATCAACTCCCTTCCATCTACAACTTTTATCAACTCACCTCCTCTGTGAATAATATCACCATGCATTAAACGAGTACCATGACGAAAACGTTTTAGATCTATTACTGTCTCGCTATCTGGTTTCCACAAAGATTTAATTTTCCCATCGTCAATCAATTTTTGCATCTCTTCAATATTAAAAGCAGTAACCCTAATAGGCGATGTCAAAATTTTTGCAATTTCTTCTGGTACTCCAAGCTCTCCCATCCTAAGAGTTGGATCCGGACCGATGACTGTACGCGCTGTTTGATCGCAATTATGCGTAATAGTAGCATCTCCTAGCAAGAAACGATTATTTTTATCTACTTCAAAACCATAATATTTTCCAATACCATCATCTACTACTTTGATATTATAACAAGACATATCTTTTTTAGACGGAGCATAGCATTTCTTATGCGGAAGAAGAGTCGGAATATTTTCAATACCAGAACCTGATATAACTAATTTCAACGCATTTCCATATTGTTTTCCATCTTTATTAGTCCATGATGTTTTCTTGTCGGTCACGGATGTTCTAAACCCTAGAGAAATTGCTATACGCTGTGCACCATCAATAATTTGTTTGTGATCGTAACATTGACTTATCGAAATTGTTGTTCCATCATTCTCAACTGAACCATCTGTGTCAATTAAACCAGCTAAAACAAGAAGTCTTGTGTTCACATCATTAATAATATAATCTTCAGGAATATGCTTGTTATCAACAAGATTGTATTCTTGTAATTTTTGTATGAGAGGATTATAATTATGTTTCTTACAAATGGAAGATATATAAAAGTGTATACATTTATCTTTTTTATAGTTAGAAATCTTACCTCCGTTATTAGATGTCCACACATTCCAATAATTTATTAATTCTTCATCTATAGAAGTAAATTCTGGTCTTTTAGCTGTACCATCTCCTAACCACATTCCTAAAATTCGTGGGTCAAGACTGATCGGTTTGTGTTCCCATTGAATAGGTGTATTTAATTTAATACCTAACATTAAACAACGATCAGTCGCTGACAATGATAAATAATCTTCAACATGAATATCAATAATTGGATTAACATTAATAGTGTCTCTAAATTGTTCTATCTCTTCTAATGCTTGTTCTTTTGTTAATCCAGGAACAACAGCGACTTCAATTGATTTCTTACTCCCATTATCTGTATAATTTAAACGAAAAGTCCCATATGTTTTTCTCTTCTCATTCCATGTAATTTTTTTATCTTTATCTAGCTTTAGTAAATCTCGTCTTTCCTCTACCTCTTTCAAGGCATCTTCTTTAGTTTTTGGCGGAATAACAGATACTCTTTTTACGTGAATCTTTTTATCACTTCTTTCATACCATTTCATAACCCAAGATCCATTCTTACCTAAATTTTCTCGCCAATTTATACACGCGTGACCACAATATTTAAGTGTTAAAATATGTTCGCAACTAATACCATAGTCATCTCCATGTGATTGTATAACTTTATAAAGAGGACTAGTACCGTTAACCGTATCTATCACCGTTCTTGGAGCACCATCATCACCAATAACTACATCTCCTATTTTTATTTCTTCTGCTCTTTTAGGTAAACCAGTGTTATACATTAAAACTGGTGTATCTGGTCTGATAGACCTTTTTCCCATCATGTTATTTCTTATCTGTCCATCTTTTCCTGTTAGGCGTTCTTTAATGCCCTTGATTGGACGCCCATTAGTAGTGTGTTTAGCCTTTCCTTGACCGTTGTTGAATGTGGTCAGGATACGGAAGCGTAAACTTGCTAGAGCTCGTTGGCGAAAAGTATCTCCTTTATCTCTTTTTCTTGATTTTTGATTACTTTCAATTTCTTCGTCTTCTTCTACCAAGTTATTGTTTGCTTTAATGATTTCAATATATTGAATTGTTAAGTCATCATCGCATAACTTGTTGTCCGCGCGTACGTATGGCCTATCACATGGTGGAAGAACTGGAAGCACAGAAATGATAAAATTGCGCGGATGACAAAGAGCTGGATCAAATCCTAATAATTCAACATCATCGTTTGAAATATTGTCAAAAACCTTTTTGATTTCCTCTGTCGTTAAAATAATACTGGTCTTATTTTTCTTTCCGTCTTCGTACACTAAAGAAAAACTGCTATCTAGTGCGGTGAATTTGATTTTTGGCCGATCCTTTCCGCATATTATTGGATCTCCATCATCGTCAAATTTACCAGTATGTTGACAACACATGTCAACCTTTTTTATTTTTTCCAAAATTTTAGAAAAACGCGATTCTCCTTTGTATCTGGATAATCCGCATATAGAAATTTGATCTTCTTGTAAAATTAATCTGTAACATTTTAAACAAAAACAATTCAAAAAAGCAGTTACTCTTTTGTAATAAAGAGGGTGTACTATAGGTTCGTTTAACTCAATATATCCAAAATGACCAGGACATTCAGAAGCATTTTCCTTGCAAGTTTCACATTGCATAGTTGAATCGGTTGTTCCCATCCTTGGATCATAAATACTACCAATTCCAGTCTTTTTTGCATTATCAACTTTGCATACTGCCATGCTTAAAATTTCTTCAGGTGAATATATACCAAATGTTATTGATTCAATTTCCCTCGTATCATGATTCATAGTTCTATTTTTTTATAAAAAATTTATAACAATTTTCAATTTTAATTTTAAAATAAAATGCTTAAAAGACGTAGGAGAGGAGTGTATGAGATCGGCAACGTGGTGTATATATTGTCACATGTTGCTTATCTCCAATCTAAAGATTTCTATTTACAATGTAAAATAGAAAACTAAAATGACAACTGCCGGAGTGAAAAACGATCAGTTGCCAAATAATAGGCTTACAGACTTTAAATCAAATAATATTAAAGAGGATATAATAGAATTAAAACTTGTATTACAAAATAATACTGAAATAAATATACCAGTATGTAAAGATGGTTATGTTAACTGTACTAAATTATGTCAAGCTGGAGGTAAGCGTATTGATAATTGAAATGCTAACAAACAAAGTAAAGAGCTAATAGCGGTTTATTCTAAACTACCTCACAATCAAGGTGCCGAAAAAGCGGTACCTGAAATTTCAGGTACCGCTTTTTGCAGGGTGATAAATGGTGGAAATTCGTCTTTAAACAATCAAGGTACATATTATCCTATTGATATAGCTATACAAATAGGTCAGTGGATATCACCAAGTTTTGCTTTACAAGTATCTCGTTGGACTAGAGAGTTGTTACTTTTTGGCAAAGTTGAGTTAGGTCAAGAGAAATCTAACAAAGAATTAGAAAATAAATTTCAAGAACAAATTAAACAATTGAAGCAAGAAAAACAACAAGCTATAACAGAAAAAGCGACTATTAGTCGTCAACTCTCATCAGTAACGCAAAATCATAATAAAATGCTTAAAAGACGTAGAAGAGGAGTATATGAGATTGGCAACGTGGTGTATATATTGTCACATGTTGCTTTCACTACTTACTACCAAGATGACTACTATAAAATAGGTATGTCAACACAATCAGCAAGTGAGACAACGCCAGCTTTTAAAAACCGAATAGCATCATATAAAACAGGTGCTCCTTGTGATTATAAAGTTCATTACTTGATATATGTAGAGAATAACAAATTAATCGAAGATATACTCAAATTAAAATTCAAGAATCAGCTTAATCCAAGCAATGGTGAATGGATAAAAGGTGTAAAATTAGAAGAGATAATAAAGTCTATCCGACATTTATGTGATTATATTGGTTTACCATGTAAAGAACACAGTATAATGAAGAATAAAAATATTGTAGATGATGGAAAAGTATTGGATTACGAACAGGAAGAGAAAATTATTTTAGAAGAGGAAACAGAACTTTTGAGTGATAAGTTTGCTGAAATAAAATTTATAGAGACAGATTCAGAACAAGAAGATAATGAAGAGATTGATAGTGAAGAATCAGAGGTAAAACAAATAGAAATGATAGAGGAAATAAAATTTATAGATTCAGAACAAGAAGATAATGAAGAGATTGATAGTGAAGAATCAGAGGTAAAACAAATAGAAATGATAGAGGAAATCGAAAAGTATGATGCAAAGCAATTAACAAAAATGCTCTTACAATTTGAATTAAAAGTGTGGGGTTCCAAGGATGAAAAAAAGACACTAATTCGTGAATACGCTAAGAAAAATAAGAAAATTGTAGATGAATATATTTCAAATGTAATGGAAAAAGAAAAACAAAATTTTTGCATTGATTGCAAAACTGAGATAACTTATAAGGCGGCTCGGTGTGAGATCTGTTATAAAAAATCATGTATAAGAGATATACCTATACCTGATTATGATACATTAAAAAAGCAATATGAAGATTGTGGTAAAAATATGTGTAAATTAGCGGAAATGTATAAAAGGTCTGACAATGCTCTTAAAAAATGGTTTGTCAAGTATGAAAAAGATCTTGGCATAACCGAAAGTTGTCTTAAAAAGATTAAAGACAGAACAACTATAAAAAAGCCAAGTGGTGAAGATCTTTTGTATGATAAGAATGTGTTAAAATTAAATTATACACAAATAGGCAAAAAATACGACGTAGACCAGACTACAGCAAGAGACTGGATTTCAAAATTATTGTTATAAACATTTGTAATAAAAATGTATTACAAATTGACAAAAACGTGTAAGAGACATTAAGAAAATTTAATTTACTCCGTATACTAGTGTTAAATATTGTGTAGAATGAGAGAGTATAATTGCACTGAAAATCAAGCTATTCTTATTATGACACTAGCATTTCTTAATGACTACAATTATGATTTTGCGATAAATGCAGTGATTAATGAAGGAGCAAAAGAAGTTTTATATAATGACAGCCAAAATGAAGACTGAACATACACATATACTCGAGCGTATATTACAAATACTGATAAATTAATCGGTGAAGAAAAAGAATCTACATTTTCTGATCAACAAAACTGTTATAAAGAAGGTATTTTTATACCATTGAAGATTTAGTTTCCGTATTTCAAAGAGTTTAAATTTTGGAAATTCTTCTAAAAAACCTGAACAGTTTATTGATAAATAATTTGGTTTTATTATTTATTATTGTATCATCTGTTTTTAGAAAATTAGTATTAAATGAGTTATCTTTTATTAATATGATATAACAGTGTCTGTGACTTGTATAAATCCTGGAAATAAGTATGATTTTAATAAAAATTTTTATCTTATAAATTATAAATGAAAAACAATTACTCAACTCTCAGTAATACTTATATTTCAAATACTGAGCCGATTAATCAGAATTATACGGACCCCCCACCTGGTCACGCTTACAGACCAGTAGCATCAGCTTCAGGACATGATTGCACAAATGTTGCAGATAGAAAATATTGTGCAAATGTTGGGAAAGGAATATGTTCTCTTACTCCTTGTAGTGATACAGAAATAACTAACGGTATATGTTATGCTAGGAAAGATTTTTGCGAATTGGAAAACAGATGTGATGAAGAAGGAGGATGGACTTGGAATACCGATCATACAGATTGTAATGTATATAAATGTACTACAGATGGATCAATAGCATCTGATGAGTCAAAAAATAATAATGATAAGTTTACATATGTACCACCTAAAGAGGTAACAGTAGGAAAAACTTTAGATGGATCATGCTATAGAAATAAATTTATTACTGACACTAATCATGACTCTTGTTATAATGATGGGTTCAAATGTTACCATGATGCGAATTCTGCCGCCACAAAATCAATGTTAGACAAATGGTATAAGCAGGGATGGGATTATAAAGATTGTACAGGATGGCCTAATTGTAATGCCTGGCTTGAAAACGAAAGTAATATAATTAGTACACCTGATAATCCTATTAAATATTTTAACCCTGACACATATGCGTTATGCGAAGATCAATGTGAAAGTGTAGCGAGATGGCAGCTTCCTAACGTTTCTAGTTCTAAGACAATTTGGTGGCATGGTGAGAGTTATCCATCGGTCATGCCTGGTGAATGCATCGATAATGCTTGTGGTCAGTATTATAATGACTGTAAAGATGTTTACACTAGGTTTAACTGCCCAAAAACCTGTAATACGTGTCCATAGGAACAGCAAAGACAAATACTAACTAAATATTTAAGAGGAGTAAAAAATAATAGGACTTTTTATATGAAAATAATAATTAATATAAGATAGAGTACATTTCTTATAAATACGATATATGAGTAAATTCTATTACCGAAACTACCACATTATGATAGGTAAATTTGAACAAACAAATATTTATAACAATTGTTATAAATACCAAGTCATATAGACATTCCTATTTTGATTCTGTTTGAAACTGGAAAGATTTGAACTTTCGACAAAAACTTATCTTTAAATAAATTTTTAAAACTCAATTTGTAGCAAAAATTTGTAAATTAATATTCTTATCAATAGCATATTGTAATTATTTGCAAATACAATCAAAATTTGCATGTTCACAATCTTGACATAATTTTATATCTCTTCGACATACCGGACATGGAATACAATCTTCTACTACTTCTTCTGATAAGTTTTCGTCATCTGTGTATTTCAATCTGCTTTTAACATATTTATCTAGACAACCTAGACAAAAAAAATGTCCGCATTCAGTTTCCTCCATCATATGCATTTGTTCTTCTCTTAGGCAAATAGAACATTTGTCAATTTCACTGGTTATACGGTCTGCTGAACAATCAGCCTTAACCCAGCAATTTGCATGAAATGAACATATATATTGTTTATTTAATTGTTCCGATAACTCTTCAAATGAAGAATATGTAAATGAATGATAATCACTATTTTTAATTGTACAGTATTCAACATATTTATTAGGTCTCATAATATCCCAAGTAAAATGAAAAGAATTATCCTTATTATTTTCAATAAATACCGATCCTTTCTTTCTACAAATATAAAAAGGAGTTATCTCACTGAATCGTCTTTCAGAAACTATCATTTCATTATATGTTTTCAGTGTAATTTTACTTGTCATTTATTTACATTATAAAATAATGTAACCTATTATTTCATTTTTTTTATTTTACACAACTTGTAATCATATTTATAACCTAATTTTGATATTTTTCTAGAATAATTTTTTTTTATATGTATAATAAATGACCTCAACAGGAATTTCATTAATTGTTCTACTGTTATTATCAGTTGTTATATATACACTACTTATTATGGTAATATGGAATAATGTTCTTGTTCCAAAAGTAAAAGGAGCTGATCTTCAGAAACTCGATTTTTGGAATGCTTTAGCTATTGGAATATTTTTTTCGTTGGTAAGTGGTGGAACTACTGTTATTCAGAAAAGTTGATTATTTAGATTCGATAGGTTAAATTTTATATTTATCAAAGTAGCTATACATGTTCCATAATTTTTATATATAAATAATTTTAAAAATACGCAGTATTAAAATAATATTCTCCTATATGATAATTACACCAATCAAACAGAAAATGATACAAACTCATCATGTTTATATATAAAAACACCTCTACTAGATTCATAAAAATGTATTAAGTAATACATTTTTTCTGGCGATCATAAAATAATTGTAAAGTTGTCATATACTATCTATGTGTTTTTAGCAAAATACTGATTTACATGTTGGATTTTTTGGAGCATTATGAACACAATCTGGTGTTATTGAATTTGAGCATGACGGTTCACAAGAAAAATTTTGTAGTTTTTTATTAAAGCATATAGTGCTTTTAGGATTTGCGCATTTTTTACCTTTAGAACAATTTTGCTTAAAAATATCTTCTCCGTCTTTGTAACCATCTCCTGATGGTGTTGGAGGTTGACAAAAATTTTGACACGCTTTTGGAGGAGGATATTTAACACAATCTGGTTTAGTTGGGTTTGAACAATTTAGTTGACAAGAAAAGTTGTTTACATCTTTATTAAAGCATAATGTTCCGACATTACAGTGATCGCCTTTACGACAACCATCTTTAAAAGGATATTCATTAATTCCGTAACCACCTCCACCTGGAGTAATTAGATTGCAATTAGCGGTATTATTTAGTGTGCCATTGTTACATGTTCTGTTTCCACTTAATGTATATCCAGTATCACATGTTGGACTGCAAGTTGCTCCATCAGCCAAAGTAGATGTACAATTTCCGATCGTTCCATATGATATTGGACCGGAAGCGTCACAAGACGAACCACTTGGTGAAGGTGGTGGTGAATCACCGAATTTTGACTTAAAATCCTTGTCAAATATACCAAAACTTTCATTTTTATTGGCGTTTCTTGTATCTCTAATTGTAAACCAAAAAACTCTTTCTGGCCATAAACTTACTTGATCTCTTGAAGCATTCAAAAAGTTTTGGTACATTTTCTTTTCTACATTTATAGTCCCCCACCTACCGTTTGCATAAATAATTGGTGGTTTTGATCCTATTTTTGGAATTGGAGTACTTGTCCAGCCAATTTCTGTAACCCAAAGATTGGCACTTGAGTTAATCTTTTTTGCCAAAGTATAATAATCATTAATTTGTCCTACAATTGTATGACCTTTTGACCATGACACTGAATTTTCTAATGTTGTTTCTGTGAACTTACTATCATGCGTAGTGATATCACTAAATAAGTCGCTATAAATATTTGAACATACAAGAGGATCTAACAATTTTGACGTAAATAAACTTTTGTATTCTGGTATTGTACTAAAGGTGTTTGTGACAAAACACGCAGTAATAGGAGGAGTTTGTAATCCATTTGTATAGACAGTTTTTAAACATGATCTTAATTGAACTGCATTGTTTTTCATCATATTATAATCTTCTTGTACAGTTCTCAGAGGATTACCATTTTTATCTTTTGGATTTATATTTGTTGTTGGTTCATTTGCAACTGAAAAAGCAATAATTTTTGCAAGCATGTTTGGATCCCCCCATGACTTTAATGTGTTACACATTACTGATATGTTATCCTGTTTAGATATTCCTATAAAGACTTCAACATTGTTAGAAAGTAAATATTTAATCCAATCTTCATCCCCACCAAAAGAATATGTTCGCACTGAACCTATCAGTGAATTAGTAAGAGGCCATGTTTTAATTTTATTCCATATATCAGAAATTGGTTTAAAAACTGGTGTTTTAGTTACAGCAACAGTGGTTGTATCTAAACAAATTCCACGTGTAAAAGCATCAGATGGTACAATCAGATCATTAGGTGAGGAGTTAACTGAATTATTAGGTGATGTATAAATTTCTTTTGTATTTCCGCAAAAATTCTTCTTAAAAATAATAAAGAGCAAAATGCATAATGCAACTGTTAGGATGACTGTTATAAGTATTGGTAACAATTTTTTAAGAGATTCATTCATTTTATATATAATTTATATAAAATTTATTAATAATTTTTGTTACTAGATTCATATGTAATAAATCCTCATAATGAAGATTAGTCTTACATTGGCGGTAATGTTTTAATATTTGTATCGTATTTTACCAAATCATCTTCTTCAAGAATAATAACTTCTCCAGCGTCTACATCATCCTGAAGTGTTCTGATTCGATGTCCATCCCATTTAATACCACGTTCTGATTCTCCCCACAAACGATCAAAATATTCTTTCACCTCATTTTTGATAGGTAAAGACATATTAGGCCACCCCTCCTTGAACCATTCTTTAAACTGAGCATATATTTCAGTAAGAGTTAAAGATGAGGAATCGTCATCAATAATGCATTCTTCAATAAATTGACGGTAAACATCATTTTGACGACGATATATGGCTGTAGCCTCCCGTACTTTTTCTGGTTCTACTCGTACATTAACTTTCTGACGCCATTCAAGTAAATACCAAGCAAATGCAGACACTAATCCAGGAATATTCTTCCCAAACTCTTTGTCCATGGGAAAACGTTTCTGTTTAATTTGCTCTTCAAAAGTTGCTGGGCAAGGTTCTCCAGGTTCTACGAATGTTGCTTCAAATGGAATAACACGAATACGATTCCACGTTGCCTTGTCAGAATACTTTAATTTAGGAAGTTTGTTACAAATAAAAGTTAACATAAACATAGGAAAAACTTCTCGAGTGCTCTTTCCCCTCTCAAAGAGATCACGAGCCCAATAACTATCTCCACCACTCAGCTTCTTTAATTCACCAATATTGAGTTGTTCATCAGCATCTGGTTCTTCCATCGTAGCATGACGTACTGGAGGAGCTGCTCGAGACAACTCTGGATTTGCTGATCCTGAAGCAACTTTCTTTCCTGTAAAATATTGTGTGTTGAATTTAATAGCTAGCTCTCCAAGCATCAATTCAAAAAATTTCTGAGTAATAGATTTTGCATTATCTCCTTCTCCGGTCCACATGTATACTTTCTTTTGTTTATTTCCTCCAACAAATACATCAGAATAAGTATCTAAAAAGTATGTTCTAATTGTCTCGTCAGGAAATACTTTTGTTAAGAATTCAATGACATTTTGTACAATCTCATCTGATTCATTATACTCCTTGTAATCAATTGGGATTGTTTTATTTACAAAATCCTCTGGACGACCAGAACGAAACTCGTTCAACTTAAGATCGTAAACTCCGTTGCTAAAACCAATAATATATGGATTTTGATCCAATTTTTGTTTAAAACGACGGTCATAAAATACCTCCATAGCTTCTTTCATAATATTATTCTTGTAAGGAGAAGCTTTGAGATTACTTACTATCTTCTGTACTTGTTTCAGTCGAGCGTTAAACATTGCTTCCTCGCCCTTGTCTTTAACAGTTGCAAGTTTTGTGAATAATTCAGATCCCATATCATTATATTTGTTCACAATATCTTCTGAAATTTTTTCTCTCAAGAATACACCCTCCTCGATCTCTTCCCATTTATGATCCTTAAATTGATACCATGTTTTACCAGCTATTGAAGCGCAAACAAATTCGGTTCCGTATTCAGAAAACAAAACTTTTGCAATGTCATTGTGAGAACCGTTCAAAGACTCTTTTACGAAGTGTTCGGCCTGTTCATTCTTGAAAATTTTGTAAAGCTGTGGACTATCTATACTTGCAAAATACTTGAGAGTACCTAAAGTCAAATCTTTTTTAACCATTCTCTCCCACTCGTATATACAATTTGCTTCATCGTATTTTTCCTCGCATCTAGCAGAAAATTCCATCCATTGTTCTAGAGCTTCCGGACTAGCATCTCCAATGTTATACAGAATCCATCCAATAGTGATCCACTCATTACGTTCTTCACAACGAAAATCAGCTAGCATGGGTAATAAACGCTCTGAAATTTTAAGAGCTTCTTCAACAGAAACTTTCAATGGTTTTTTGTTTTTTGTTTTTTGTTCTTGTATCTTTCCCTTCAGAGGTGAAATTAAACCGTTCTTTAGTTCTTGTGTAAGTCTTCCATAAGGGATTATACTCAGAATTCTTGGTAAAAACTTTTTTACGTTGTGACTAATAGGAATTACCTTTTCTTTCATATCGTAAATAAAATAGTCTTTAAAAGCATCTTCTAAAGTTTCCTCTGTTCCTTCGGAAGTAAAGACCTTTGTAACTTTATATGGATCCATATCTTCGGCTTTTCGACTTCCATATAACAGCCACGGAACTGTACAACACGCTTTGTCAATTACAACTGACGAATCTTCATATCCAATATCAGCAAATATTCTCATTTCTTGAGTTGCATCTTTAACACGAGGAATCAAATGAACTTCCTGATCTACTTTGCTCAAAAAAAGATTTGGAAAATGCAAATGAAACCCATTCTTTACATAAGACGTTTCTCCAGCAGAAATATAATACATTTGTTTTTCCAGAAGAACACAAAGTAAATTATCATCTGTACATCCTTCTACAATATTTCTCAGAACAGATTGATATATGTCTATTATCTGTTTTACATGATTTTCTGTGTAAAGATGCTCTTCAAACTCTATATCACCTGTATCTTTAACTTTCAGATCTATATCTGCTAGTACAGGAAGATAATGTTGTGGTTTTTCTGCAATGCCAACCAGAGCATTTTCATCTTCGGAAATTTTGTCGCAATATACATCCCAAAAAGTTTCTAATTTCTCTCGATTAAACTGAAATTTTCCTCTCGGCTGAAGCATAGAAACGTGAGTATGGAATACACCATCTACATAATTATCACGGAGTATTTGTTCTATTGATTGAATCATTTGTCTTATTATTCCATTCCATAAATGTTTTTCAATTTTACTTTTCTAAACATCAATTCGAACAATATATATCTTATTCATCTAATTAAGATTTAAAAACTTTTTTTCAATATAAAAAGATGTCTACACATGTTGAGAATGAAAACACAAATGATGAAACTAAAGATACAGAAGCTAAGAAAACTTTCGATGAAAATAATATAAAAGATCAGACAGATTATCTTACTAATACGGAAAACAATACGGACGATGAGAGCGATGATGAGAGCGATGACGAGAGCGATGACGAGAGCGATATAATCCCAAATCTTTCTTTGAAGAAAGGTTCATCCATTTTTATTATTAATGTTGACGGAGTTCCAACTTTTTACACCAAGAATATCAAAGATGCAAGAGAAAGGATGTGGGATCTAGCTAGGATCCGTAGAAATCGAGAAACAAACTATAATACTTATATTCGTGGATGTCCTGATAAGAATAGAATCGAGATCGTAGGATCTTACAAATTGTCTATATTTTCTGTAGATAGAGCTATTTGCTGGCTACATATTTCTAGAGTGCAAGAAGTAGTACAAGATATTATTCCTAAGAAATATTCTCCTGATAAAGATACAAATCTTCCTGAAGAAGTATCTCAGCCTAAACTAAATTCTCCACCTAAAAATCGTGGATTTTTTTGGTAATCTAATTTTCTAATACACACAAATTGTATTAGAATATATTATATGTTACACAATAAAAAAGACACTTAAAAATTATTTAAACAATTTTTATATATAAATTTATATAAATGAATACACATTGTTGGTTAAAAAAGTACAGTAATAAATTTAAAAGAGATTATTACGTAAATATTGAATCCGGTTATTCTCAATGGGGAATACCGCTACTTGATGATGAAGAACCTCTTCCTATAGGTTGGCAAAAACATAAAAGCAGTAAAGGTCAAATATATTACGGAAATGCTGAGCAAAAAATTACGAGATGGAAAATTTTATCATCTGATTTCATAACACCGCATATCCCTGATGGTTGGGAAACAAAATTGTCTACACAATGCAAGCAAATCTATTATATAAATAAAGTAACTAAAAAATCACAATGGAATTATCCTAAAAAATCTGTATTGGTTCTTTGTCAACGCAAAGAAGGAAATGGTAGAAGGGATGGACCTAATGTAGAAAATCTTTTAATTCCAGTACTTGAAAAAATAATAAAAACTTTTATAAAAGAAAAAACGGGTAATAACGAGTTGGTTGATATAAAATATATGACTTTGCTTGATCCCGATAAGCAAAATGATAAAGCTGATTTTAATATGCGTCTACTTAACATTGATCCAAATTCGAAAGAGTTTTGTAAACAACATTTAGAATTTTATGATCTTATTGTTATGCAGACGTGTCCTTTTATCTATATGGATTTTAGATTAATAAAAAATATACTAAAAAAAAGGGGATATGTAATATGCACAACAGTGCAATTTACTGGTAATTATGGAGATATGTTTAATCAGAAAAATAATATTCCTGAAAAGTTTATTGAAGAAGGTTTTACACAAATTTACGGTTTTACTAAAGATTTCTTAACTTTTCAAAAAAACACATAATTCTGCTTTATATCTAACAATTTTTCGCATAATTTAGTTACCAGACAGTTAAATCTAACTTATATATATTTTAATAAAAATCCTATAAACTCCGTCCTAAAATCTACGTCCTCATCTCCAATATAATTTCCAAGAGCGCATTTCTCAACTACCATTTTATAATCTAAAAGCTGAACTATCTCAGCGCCATTATCTGCAAAATTTAAAGATGTGCAATATTCCATTATTATCTCCTTGTTTCTATCTTGAACAGAATCAAAAATTAGCTTTGTTAAAATAACAGCACCAGTGTCATCTATTATTTCACCATAACCGTCCTTGAATTTTACAACCGCATTAGAATAGTATAGTCGATCCTTTAGAGGATAAGACATAAAATAATCCGCATATCACTCCGGTCCTCTTAAAATATGCTCTATAGTCAGGAATTTTAAATTTTCCAATAACCACTCTTTTGTGATTGATAAAATAGGTGGTTGATCAAGAAAAGTTGTAATTAAAGGTCTCGCACAAATCTTTCCTGTGAGCTGGGCAATTGTTCTGTTGAACAAACCAGGTTTTGTTTCTAACTCTCTAATAGAACTCTCATTCATAAAAATGTCCTTAAACGCTTCTGGGTTTTTTAGACACTCTTCTGCTGCAAACTTTCCTGCTTTTCTCTTAAGAGGCAAATGAACACTGTTGATAAAATGAACATTCTTATAATCAACAACATGTTCACCATTAATATCAATGTGATGGAATGTACCTCTTTCTGTACAAACTATCTGAGGTTTACCATTTGAGTCTGTAAGAAGATGCTTATGAATTAAATGAGATGCTCCTTTTTGAACTTCATAGAAATCGTTCTTTTTATACTTTTCATCTATTATACTGTCGACACGAGCCTGAGATAAATAAAGAGGCGTAAGACTTGAAATCATCAGATTCAAATTGTTCTGAATATTTTTCTGATAAATTGGTTGTTTGGCTATCTCATCATTTGTTGCCTGTGCACTTTCTGCTGCGCACTTGTATATTGATCCAATCTCAATTTCTTTTTCAATTTTTAGAATAGCATTTTCTTTTTCGTTTTCTTTTCTAATATTTTGAGAAATTTATACAAAATTTTCTTTGGATTTGGATTTTTTTCTTTCTCCGCCTTTAGAAATGAGTATTTAAAGATTCAACTCTATAATGAGTAAGAAGCTCACTGTGCAGATTTTTGCTCGGTCAAACTAATTTTTATAAATCTTATATTTACAATATAAGATCAATCTACAGTTTTCTGTCGATATATACAAGTATTTTGAAAGCCTGTAACTGGCATAGTACATCTGCTAAATCATCTCTTTTACGAGCGGATGTTAAACAGGATATAGTATCTAAATCTTTTCTTTCTTTTAATATATTCATAGCTTTTTCAATACTCCATTTTTTTCTTGCTGGCTTGTCTATTGCTTTAAAAGTAGAATGACCTTTTGTTGATATCTTTTCTATCTTTTTTGCTCCCAAAATCTGTGTTTTGTGGTAAGCTGGAAACTCTATAATTTCTTTAAATCTTCCGTACTTGAATGCAAAATAAGACCAACAATGTTGTCCTAATTTTAGAGCCATTGTATTATGTCTCTTTCCAAAAGACATCTGTTTTTCAATGACAAATGCGTCACATTGATCCCAATAATCAACATATTGATCTAATAAGTCTGTCATATTGTGATAAGTTTCTGGATCTAAATAAGAACCCTTTTTACATCCATCTGTGAGATCTGTATTTTGAAATATAATGTTTTTTCCATTAGAACAAACTTTTTTTATTATGCTTTCAAAAGCAGGAGTTGTAGTTCCATCAGGATTGTATCTGTTTGCAATTGGCAGTCGAGGTAAGTTCATAATATCTGATTTGTTAAATTCTTCGATGTAAAAAGCAAAGTTTTTTTTGCCTATGTCGAAACTTGCAACCCATACAATATCAGAGTCGGTCATTTATGTTATAGTATATGGTTTTTAGACTAAGTTTCAATGTCTTTTGATATATAGCCATCTAATCTTGCTGTAATAATTTGCAATAAAGTGTCCATATCACAACAAAATTTGGTATCTGCTATATAAGTGAATTTAAGATTTGCAAGACCATTTGTAGCCTGTTGAAGATCAGTTAGTAAATGACCAAAAAGAACTTGTTCTGTATTTTTCTCTGATCTTTCGTAAGTTACAAGTAGTTCAAATGCGCGTGAAATTGTTTCCTGACAAAAATTTAAAACATTTCCTCGATTATCCTGATATATGAAAGTTCGTATTATTGAAGTACTAAGACCATCTGGTTGTACATACATATGTCTTGTGTTAATCTTTTCACCCTTCTTGATTTTACCAATAAATTTAAGTTTGCTGATAATTTCTTGATTGCTGTCCATCTTATTAGCAGTATTTCCTGAATCTTTAAGCGCCTTGAAGGCTACAGTTGCCAAATGCAAATACATAGTTTATTAGAATAACTTTATCAATATTTTAGTTATTTTAATTTTATTTATATATTCTAAAATAAACATATAAATAATGAGGTTATTAACACAACAGGAAAAATCAACATTGATTCTTCTTACTACAGCAACTCTTGCTGCCACCGTTATTACAGTATACTTTAGTATAAATATAGAAAAAAAGAATAAGCATATACTTTCTAGTAAAATACATATTATTCACACTGGAGGAGAAATTGAAACAAAATTTAAGGAAAATTATTCTAAAAATCTAAATAAATATGATATCTCTTCTTACGAACCTCTAATGAATTCATCCAATATTGTCCCAAAAGACTGGAATATAATAGCCGAAGATATAGGAAGAAAATATCACGATTACGATGCGTTCATAATTGTGTGCGAGAGAGATACACTCGCGTACACAGCTTCAGCTCTGTCATTTATGTTTGAAAATCTGTCTAAACCAATTGTGTTGACAGATGGAGAAGTTAATTCGGCTGTAAAATTGACTTCGACAACTAAAATACCAGAAGTTATGGTTGCATCAGGTGGAAAGCTTTTACGAGGATGCAGAGTTGTATATAAATCATCAGATTATTTTACTTCACCAAATTATCCTCCTCTTAATCAAGTAAACTCTCTCAGCCCTCCAGAAGAACACCCTCAGATAAAATTTGTTAACCCAAATATCAATGTAGTTGTTATCAAAGTTTTTCCAGGTATAAACGCAAAATATCTTCTGAATTTTATGAATAATGCAGATGTGCACGGTATTGTTCTTGAAATGTATGGCACTGGCAACGGCCCTATTTCACAAAATTTTCTTGATGCTATTAGCACATTAGCAAAGAAAGGAATTGTAATAGTCGCAGTATCTCAGAACAACCAAGTAATAGGATCTGAAATAAATATTCGTATTTTAGAAGCAGGTGTGTTGGCTGGATATGATATGACTACAACAGCTGCATATGCAAAGATTTGTTTCCTTCTTGGAAATGTAGAAGATAAAAAATTTATTGGTCAACTTATGGAAAAAACTTTTCGCGGAGAAATGACAGTAAATTATCCTACTGTATAATAAATGAATTGCATCGTATACCAGATAAATAAAATTTCACAGCAAAGTAAAAGTATTGAGAAATCAACTGTTGCTTTTAAATCTATAAAAATAAGAAATGACCTAAAAGAATGAGTTCTAAAATAAAATATAAATGATACACAATGAAGAAAAATATCTTAGACCCGAAGAA
>Ga0247842_10003371_pt1 | contig 21700 bp, 19 predicted proteins | sample LaCruzMarch2015__3_FD_192411 | JGI IMG/M metagenome (GOLD analysis project Ga0247842, IMG submission 192411) | Freshwater microbial communities from meromictic Lake La Cruz, Castile-La Mancha, Spain - LaCruzMarch2015_19m | ecosystem: Environmental > Aquatic > Freshwater > Lake | place: Spain...
AAATATTTCTTCGGCCGACAGAATGAAGGGCTAATCAACAGCTTATCTTTTCAGGTTTTTTCTATGGGATTTATACTTCACATACTGAGGGATAACAAATACCATAGGTAAAGCTGGTGTAATTTCATGATCACAGGAAAATTAGTGGCTAAAATATCCGCTTTTGATTACGCGCTTTTCACCCGCAACAACCGGTTTGAAACTGATTTGAACGGCTCCACCTGATTTTGTATAAAAAACATTGGGTTTATCCGGCGATAACAACTGGCTGTTATTAAGATTACTAAAGTTACTTGGCATCCTGTTGTCGACAATCAGTGCTGAAGGGAACCATTTTAGCAGCCGGTTATAATCAGCGGAAGATTTTTCCGGAAGGATAATTATATCTGAATGCGGAAAATGTTCCCAATTGTTCCTGTCGGTATTTCTTTCATTGAGGATACATACAGTTAAACCATTAAAAGATAGAAAGTTCTCCTTATGGGAATATTTACCGGTATTAACCATAACAGAATCAGACAGACATACCAATGAAGATTTTTGAATTCCACGGTACCCTTCATATGGCGCCGTAAAGTATTTCAGGGAGGCAGGAGTAACGTTTCTGTCTGCAGTAAACCATATTGTTTCCTTTCCGCTCGTAATTGCAGCCAATGTTTTTCCAGGAAGGTTAAATACTACCACTTCTTCCTGTGAAAGGTTTTTATAGCATGATATATCATTGAATATTAAAAGTATAATAATTGATATCAAGGCCCCTGTTAAAGCTGCCCGAATTTTGAGGACAAAATAAATTGATACCAAAACCGTAAATACAATTGCGATTATTAGGGTGAAGTCAGAAGGATATAAACCAGCAAGAACTGAATATGGCAGCCGTTCAATAAAATGGACCGAAAAAAGCATCCCCTGTCCGGCCCAGTCAAGAATTTTTGTAATCAGGACTCCAAGGAAAGGCCATACCGGCGCAATGGCAAAAACAATAAATGAAAGGTATAATATTACTGTTACAAGGGGAATGACCATGAGATTGGCCAGCAAAAACCAGGTTGGAAACTGATGAAAATAATGCAGGATAAGAGGGAGGGTTCCAATCTGGGCTGCGGCTGAAACGGTCAGTAATGCCCATATCTGATCAGGAATCCAGTATCTGAAATATAGTGAACCGTATATAAATGGATGAAAGAAGACGATTGAAAATACTGCGGCATAAGAAAGCTGGAAACCAACATCATACAGAAGCATTGGATTGAAACAGAGCAATACAAATGCTGACGCGGCAAGAGTATTGTAAATGTTGGGATTGCGGCTAAGGCTTTTCCCGATCACAATAAACGTAAACATTGCAGTAGCCCTGAGTACTGAGGCTGATAACGCCGTAATCAGGGAATAACCCCACACGGCAGTTAGAATAACCATCGTATAAAGAAAAATTCCACCTTTTTTCCGTTTTAAAAATCTCAGCATCATATCCAGAACGATGTAGATAATTCCAACATTCATACCTGAGACTGCCAGTACATGGATCACTCCTGTTTTTGAGAAACTCAGGGTGGTTTCAGGTTCCAATTCTTCACGTGCTCCCAGTGAGATAGCCGAAACCAGATGAAAAACTTCACCTTTCAATCCGCATTTTCCGACAATTTTGAGCAATCTGCTACGAACGATAAGCGACCATTCTGCGAGGTTCGGTATCTTAGGGTCACGCAGAAAATGAAAATTTGATTTCTTTAAATAAATGCGGTGCCCTATCATATTCCGGATTAAATATGTCTGGTAATCAAACTCAAAGGGATTTCCTGTTTTCTTAATTAATTCTGGCTGACCACGAAACCAAACAACAGAACCAGGTTCAATATTATTCATCGAATCTGATTTTTCAAAATAAGCAAGAACCTTTATTCCGGACTCATTTAGCCGGATTAGTGCCCGGAACGATTTTTCCTTTTCTTCCGGATACTCACAGACCAGGGCAAAGTATTCACCTTCAGCCAATCGTTCCGGTAAATATTTATGATCTGCGGCAGTAAAGAGCCCAAGGAAGAGTAAAGCCGGGAATAGAAATATGCCGAACATCATTTCCTGTTTGTACAAAATTTTTACGTAAAAAATGAGGATTAATGAAAAGCAGGATGCTACACCTAAAAATAACCATTTCAGCTCAGGCGGAAAGTGATCACCTAAAAAGATTCCTATAGTAAAAGGGACAAGGAGCCTGATAAACGGAGCGCTGTGCAGCTTATCGCTGAGATTGCTCATTCAAAGGAATAATTATCAGTCAAGTTACAAAAAATTCCTGACAAAAATGTTAAATCTTTGATTTATATTTCCGGTGTCGCAATAAATGTTTTGGTTAATTTCTTGAGAAAATGTTATTAAATGGGTGTTGAAATTTTCTTAAAAAACCCCGCAGATTCCTGCTTATTAGTACAAAAATTCCCCAAAATCATGTTCTGATTTTATAAGGAAAAATCTTAGCTGCCAGAGATCCCTGAGAAGTCGGTTGCCAGGAAAGTTCTTGAAATCACTCTATAGGCAATCCTGCTAAAAGCCCACGGGTAGTAAAACCCCAATGTTACAACTGTTAAAAGAATCTGTCCCCACATAAACAGAAAATCGGAGAAATGATCACCATCATAACCCATTGAAATTTTACGTCCTTCCACTACATTACTTTTGGTATGTTCCACGAAATATGTGTAAAGACGGATGTAAGCCATCGGGAAATAAATACCAAAAGTGATCACGGCCAACACAAGTTCAATTGCAATTTTTCCGGTTGCAGGAAAGAATTCGGTATCCCACCTTATATGGTAATGTTTATACTTTATATCGGCCATCCATTTAAATATCAAATAGATATTAGGCACAAGACAAAACATGACAATGATTTGGTAAATCAGCAGAAAATTTTGCGATTCCAGATCAATCCTTGATTCCAATACTGAGAACAGAATAATACCTACAAGCATAAATGGAATAAAAGTAGTAAGTGTCATTATCAGAAAAAGTCTGCCGCCCTTTCCTCTAAAAGAGAACTTAAGTGATTTATAAGAACTGCCACCTATAAAAAACCGATGCAGGTTTTTAATAAACCAGGGCACGTATATCCCGATAGTCACGATAGAAAGGACTAATCCTGATATGATAATTCCGGTGTATATTCCGGGATGATAATCACAGCACAGCTTTACCCCTTCATATTCAATATTTTGGGTAACCAGTTTAAATACAATATAAATAAAGGAGAAAACCATTGTCAGAATAATCACGAGATAAAGGAAGAACATCCTTGAAGGGCCTTCGGCAGGAACATCAGTTGCAGTCAGATCAGTAAGTTCACCTAAAAGTAAATAATAAGGTATCATAAAGAAAAAAAAGAACGCAATCCATACCGGGAGCAGCTTATCTCCTGTTAAAGTAAAATTCAGATAACTTTTCATTCCTCTTTGCTTATAAAAATTGAAAGTATGTAAAATTATAAAGTTCTGTTGAAAATCAGACAATCCTGGTATAACTAAATGAAAAATTGATTTTTATCTGAATGCTCCTGATTTGAGAATATTCTGCGATCAATTAAAGAACTTTAATACAGTCAGCATGCAACTTGTGTCTTAGCAGCAAAAGCAGGAAAAACAATCCTGTTACAAAGAATACAGCTATTGCAAGAACCGAAAAACGCATACTCCCGGTCAATATCTCAATAGCCCCAAAACTAAAGGTTCCGGCTACCGTGGCCAACTTTTCCATAACATCGTAAAAACTAAAAAAGGAGGTGTGGTCAGTCGTTTCAGGTAACATCTTTGAATATGTTGAACGGGCAAGTGATTGTGAACCACCCATAACAATACCAATGAATATTGCAGAAATAATAAAACCTCATTAAAAACAATTTGCAGCTCATGGTATCCGTTTGAAAGTATACGGCTTCCGGCAGTACGTTTGATGAAAACATATTTGGGCAAATACCTGAACGTAATCGATGAAAATCCAATCCACCAGATAAAAACTGTTAAAAATGATATTCGTGCCGGCATAGTGGACTTATCATTAAATCCGAACATTCCTGGTTCCATAATCATCAGCAGATTAAATAATAGCAGGATCACTCCTCCGAGATAACCCATTGAATAACCACGGGCACTGATCCTGTCCTGATCTTCAGCCTTCGCAATTACAGGAAGAAAGGAGTTGTAAAATACAATACTACCGCCATAACCAAACGTAGCGAGGGTAAAAGCTATAATACCCAATCCGATATGGTTGGCATCAAAGAAAAAGAGCATACCACACCCTGATGCACCAATAATTGTAAAAGTGCGCATAAATCCTTTCCGGCGGCCGGTATAATCAGCGATTGATGAAAAAAAAGGAGAGCCAATGGCGACGATAAGATAAGCTGTTGCAATTGCCCAGGAATAAAGTGCAGTATTTACAACCTGATGTCCGAAAAAGGAGACCATGAAATCGTTTCCATGGCGCGTAACATTATTATAATAAATCGGAAAAATGGCAGATGCGATGGTTAACTGATAAGCCGAATTGGCCCAATCATACATCACCCAGGCGTTCACCACTTTAGAATCACCTTTTTGAATAACCTGGATGTTCTTTCTCATTATCAATGTCCTGGCACTTAAATATTAAGACATAAAGGTAGAAAATTTTCAAAAACACAAGATAATACTTTAATTTTCTTTGTCGAACAGGATTCCTTTAGTAAATTCAACCTGAAACTGACCATCTTCGTCTGAATAGATCATATAGGCATCCAGTTCAGGATGTTGCTTTAAAAATGTTCTCGCACCTTCAAGTCCCATTACCATTAATGGCGTATCATAACCATCTGCTGTCAGGGCATCCTGAGCAATTACCGTAACGCTGAGCAGACTGTTTTTGTACGGATATCCGGTGTGTGGATCAATGATATGAGAGTATTTACGTCCATTCTCTTCGAAATATTTACGATAATTACCTGAAGTAGTCACGGCCTTGTTATTAAGAAGAATGATCGTTTGCAAGGTTTCACCCGCCTGATTGTTTCCGATATCGGGCTTATCTATTCCTATTCTCCACAATTCACCCTTAGGATTTTTCCCTTTCACCCTCACTTCACCACCAATCTCTATCATAAAGTTTTTAATACCAAGCCGATCAAAAAACCGATATATCACATCTACGGAATATCCCTGTGCAATTGAATTAACGTCGATCCTGATTCCTGGAAGTTCCTTAATCAACTTTCTCCCTTCCAGCCTGATTTTTTGCATTCCGACATATTGTAAAAGACTATCGATAACCACAGAATCAATTATTGCTTTTTTCTCTGCACCAAAACCCCAGGCATTTACAAGCGGTCCGACGGTAAGATCCATTGCGCCATTGGTTTCTGTATTGATTTGTAATGATTTATTTAAGACCTCTATAAACATATCGTCAAGAATAACCGTTGAATCATTACTATTAATCCTTGACACCATTGAATTTGGAATATATTCCGAGAAAATAAGGTCAAACGCTTTGAATAATGAATCAACTGCTACTGAAAGATCTTCATCCATCCTGTCCTCGTATGTCATATGGAAAGTGGTTCCCTGAGTGAAACCTGAAATTTTCCGGTAGTGACTAACCTTATCGGTAGCGCAATTATTGAATATCAATAAGATAATGGCAAATAAAGGAAGACGGATTATCATTTCTGAAAAATATTACTATTTACCTTTTTTGAACTTCACAAAGCTACAAAGTTTAGCAATAAAAACGGCCAAAGTTCTTCGCTTCACCAATACGTTTGTAAAAACATACAGAGTCACCCGGGTCAAAAGAAACTTGTGTTGAAAATAAGTATTGAAAGGATTTAACTATTTTTGCATGAAAATCAATTTTGCGCAGATATGAATGAGGTAATTGAAGCACTGAATATAAAATACTTAAATGCAACAGCAGAAGATCTTATAAATGCCTTTCTGACCGGCTACAAAAATAAAATTGCCTTATCAAGCAGTCTCGGACTTGAAGATCAAGTACTTACCCATATTATCTTGAATATCGATAAAAATATCCCGATCTTTACTCTTGACACAGGGAGACTGTTTCCCGAGACTTATGATTTGATTCACAGGACCAACAATAAGTATGGAATTAATATGAGTATTTATTTTCCTGATGCCCCGGAGGTTGAGGATATGGTTAATAAAAAAGGTATAAACCTGTTTTTTGAAAGCATTGAAAACCGGATACTTTGTTGTAACATCCGTAAAATGAAATCACTTAAGCGGGCTTTGGCCGGACTCGATGTTTGGATTTGCGGTTTACGACGTAGTCAGTCAGTGACCCGGCAAAAAATGCAGAAAATTGAATGGGATGTTGCAAATGGACTTATTAAACTGAATCCCTTAATTGATTGGACCGAAGATGAAGTACTGGAATTTATAAAATCTCACGGAATTCCTTATAACCCATTGCATGACAAAGGATACCCAAGCATTGGCTGCCAGCCATGTACCAGGGCAATTATCCCGGGAGAAGATATCAGGGCAGGTCGTTGGTGGTGGGAAAACCCGGATACCAGAGAGTGCGGACTACACAGGTGATAGTTTGGAGTGCCTAAAGTACTTAAAGTACTTAAAGTAAGTGAAGTAAATTTCAGTCACTTTAAGTATTCTGAACTTTAAGTACTTTTCAGATTCTTACTAATTGAAGTAAAAATAGCCAGTATTTCAACTGCTTCTACATGAATTATGTTTAATTGAGCATCCTCACCCCATCCCAATTCGAAAATAATCTCCAACCAATACACTGTCTCACTTGCTTCACTTTCGCAAATTTTAATTTTATTTGAGAAATCAGCCTTACTTCTGGATCGGTTAGCCTCACGATAATTTGCTCCAATACTTGTACCCGATTTTGTAACTTGATTTCTAACTACCCGACCTTCCGGAGTATTCGGTAAAAATGAAGCCAGGTGAATAATAGCAATGGCAAAATCTCTCGTCCTTTTTTCAAGCTGCTTGCTAAATTCCTTATTGTCCATTTGTATTTCATTTTAAGTACTCCAAAACTTCAGGCACTCTAAACACTTTAGGCACTTTAGTCACTTCAGGCACTTCAGGCACTTCAGGCACTTTAGGCACTTTAGGCACTTTAGGCACTTTAGGCACTTTAGGCACTTCAGGCACTTTAGGCACTTTAGGCACTTCAGGCACTTCAGGCACTTCAGGCACTTCAGGCACTTTAGGCACTTTAGGCACTTCAGGCACTTTAGGCACTTTAGGCACTCCAGGCACTCCAAACTATTTAATCAAACTTATGGTCTGGTTCGTCATCTTCACAACCGCGGTTGTAATGTTCCATAGCTCTGAAACTCATTCCCATTGAAGAAAAACCTCCATCATGAAAAAGATTCTGCATTGTAACTTTCCGCGTGAAATCTGAGAACATGACAATGCAATAATCAGCACATTCATCTGCTGAAGCATTCCCTAATGGTGACATTCTTTCAGAGAAATCAAGCAGATTGCCAAACATTTTTATCCCATTTCCGGCTGTTGTGGGTGTAGGGGATTGAGAAATTGTATTTATCCTGACTTTGCGTTCGCTTCCATAAATATAGCCAAAGCTTCTGGCAATAGATTCAAGCAGTGATTTGGCATCGGCCATATCATTGTATCCATGGAATGTACGTTGCGCCGCAACATAGGATAGCGCAAGAACGGATCCCCATTGGTTGATTGCATCAAGCTTTCGGGCTGTTTGCAATACTTTATGAAACGATACTGCAGAAACATCGAGTGTTTTTGAAAGAAGGTCGTAGTCAAGATCGCTGTAATGCCTATCTTTCCGGACATTTTGTGACATGCCGATCGAATGTAGTATGAAATCAATTTTACCGCCAAGAATTTCCATTGATTGTACAAACAACGATTCAAGGTCTTCAACAACTGACGCATCCGCGGGGATCACTACTGTATTACATTTATCTGCCAAAGATTGTGTCTCCCCCAACCTGATGGCGATAGGAATATTTGTAAGTGTAAATATTGCCCCTTCATCATGCGCCCTTTCAGCAACCTTCCAGGCGATGGAATTTTCATTCAATGCTCCGAAAATAATCCCCTTTTTACCTTTCAATAAATTGTAGGCCATCTTATTACAAGTTACAGAAAATATTAAAATTCTGAATTATTTACTATTATTTCAGAAGTTCTTCCGCGTTCATTATAGCTGCCGCAGAAATATTCTCACCACTAAGCATTTTTGACAATTCTTCAACTCTTTCAGATTTTGAGAGAAGCTTCAGCTTAGTTGTAGTCTCATTCTCGGAATCCTGTTTGTAAACCAGAAAATGGTGATCGCCCTTAGCGGCAATCTGTGGAAGATGGGTAATATTTATCACCTGCATATCGTTTGAAATATCCTTAAGAATTATCCCCATCCTCTCCGCAATTTCACCGGATACCCCGGCATCAATCTCATCAAATATAATAGTCGGTAATGCTTTAGATTTGGATATCAATGCCTTGATTGCAAGCATTACCCGCGACAACTCTCCCCCGGAAGCTACTTTGGAAATTTCACAAAGGACTCCGTTTTTGTTTGCTGTAAACATGAAATTTACAGAATCAATGCCATTAGTTCCGGGGGATGCCAGGGCAGATATTTCAACTTTAAACCTGGAATTCGGAATCCCCAATAATAAAAGATATTTCAGGACACGCGCTTCAATTTTATCAGCAATTAAATGCCGCATGGAAGATAACTGAAGTGCCAGTTCTTTTATTTCACCTTTTTTAATCTCCTTTAATTTTGCAAGACGAAGCACCTCCTCCTGGTTTGTTGAAACTTCAGTGATTTTAGCCTCGAACAAGTCGCGAAGCTCAATAAGTTCTTCAACTGATTTCACATGATGTTTATGCTGTAAAGAGTAAAGCAGGTCGAGACGTTCGTTTACAGATTGGATCCTGCCAGGATCATATTCCACTTTTTCCGCAATCCAAATAACCTCCTGCGCGATATCCTTCAGGTCAACATATAAACTTTCCAGACGTTGAAAAAGTCCTTTGGCTTCAGGTAAAAAATTGTTCATTTTAGAAATCAGTCCGGTAGCTGTTTTAGTCTGATTCAATATGGAAAAATTCTCTCCGTCAAGCAGTTCTGTAACATTGGAGAGTCCCGACTTTATCTCTTCAGCGTGTGTAAGTAACTCAAGCTCCTTTTCATGAATCTCCTGTTCATCCACTATAAGTGAAGCTTTTGACAACTGATCGAACTGAAACTGATAATAGTCGAAATCAGTTCTTGATTTTTCAGCAAGATATTCAGCCTCTTTCAGATCGGAGGCTATTTTCTGATAATCGATGTAACTGTTTTTATAGGTGGCGGCCAATTCACTATTTCCCGCACAGATATCAACAACCATCATTTGAAATGACTGAGTGTTTAATTCCAGATTTTGGTTTTGAGAGTGTATGTCAATCAGCCGAAAACCGATATCCTGCATAACTTTGAGCATCACTGGCGAGTCATTGATAAAAGCACGGGATTTGCCTGCAGGATTAATTTCACGTCTGAATATTGCCGAATTGTCAAAGTCAAGATCATTAGAGTGGAAAAGATCTTCCAGCCCTAATCCTTCGACCCTGAAAGTGGCTTCCACCACGCATTTAGAGGATTTGTCGTTAAGAACTGACGAATCAGCCCTTTGACCAAGAATCAGTGATAATGCTCCAAGCAGTATTGACTTTCCTGCACCAGTTTCCCCTGTAATTATTGAGAATCCCGGACTAAGATCTACATCAAGCTCCCGGATCAATGCGTAGTTCTGAATTCTTAATCGTGTTAACATTCAGATAATATAAAGATTAAAAAATCTTCTGGTCTAAAATTTTCTGATATTTTCCGGAGTTTGACGGATCACATTCGGTAAGGATTGTCATCACCCGGCCTTTTTCGTCTGTACTGCCTTTTGAAAAAATATTAACAAGTTCATCGGATTTGGCATCAAAGAATATCCGGTTGACATAAGTGTCAGGCTTGGACCTATAAACTCTTTGCATATTTTTTAAACCATCTGCAATTTCCGCCCTGCCTATATCAGGTTTATCTGCCATCATATCCAAACCGAGCCTGTGATAACGGTACAGCAATTCCCGGAATGGTCCGTAAGCCTTATTGGTAAGGTTTTCGATTAACCAGAAACGGTTAAAATTTCCTTCAAATGCTCTCCAGCCCTTTTCCCGGGCATTCTGTGAACGGTTAACAATATCACGGGCCTTTTGAAAATAAACAGATCCTCCCAGTGGTGAAAATGTATCATAATCAAAACCAAGAATGATATTGGCATAATAAGCCAGAATATTGGTCAGCGGATTTGAATTTGAAGTCTCATCAAACTCCATCGACTGAAACTCTACATACCTAAACTGCAGATCATTATCTTTTATATTCAGAAGTGGTGAATTGTATGAAGCATCAAAAACCGGACGATTTAGCTGCACTTGTATTGTTCCCTTAAACTCGTCTGCAGAGATCTGTTCGGTGATCTGTATAAAAATTGTACATTCAATCCTTTCATCAGTCGTAAATACATTATCAGACCATTTGCGGTTATTCATAAACTCGTAAATGTCAGTACGCATTGATTCAAAGACCTGTTTGTAGGTGCCTTCAACCCTGGAACTCGATACACTGACATTACACCGGAATTCCTGGCCTGTTGCAATTACCGAACAACATACCAGTGTAATTATGAGGATTATTCTTGACATAAAAATTCGAAATATTTCCTATAAAAATACAAAATTCAGGATAATCCTGAGATGAAATTTTCGGTATCCATCAATTTATTTACAATATCAACAGCAACTTCCTCCTTTTGTTTTAAACCGAAGGAGATAATTGTTCCGTCCCTATCGAGAATTTTTATTTTATTTGTGTCATACTGGAACCCTGATTCATTATCGTTCAACGAATTAATAATGATAAAATCAAGATTTTTACTTTTAAGTTTTGAAAAGGCGTTTTGCTCTTCATTGTTGGTTTCGAGGGCAAATCCGACAAGAATCTGATCATTTCGCTTTATTTCTCCCAAACTTGCAGCAATATCAGGATTTGGACGCAACTCGAGAAAATAATTATTTAATGTTCTTTTAATCTTTTGATCTTCAACTATTACAGGGGTAAAATCGGCTACCGCCGCTACCATAATAGCCCCATTGCAGCTACGAAAATACTTTAAGCATTGTGTGTGCATCTCGTTTGCCGAGACAACATCAATACGCCGGATATTCTTATTTTTACATTTAAGCGTTACCGGACCAGTTATCAGAATGACATTTGCTCCGAGATAAGCTAATCTTTCGGATATAGCAAAACCCATTTTGCCAGATGAGTAATTACCGATATAGCGGACAGGGTCTAATTTTTCATGAGTAGGTCCGGCAGTAACAAGGTAGGTTCTATTCAGCAGTTTTTTTTTTCCGCAAGAATAACTACAATCAGATCAACTATAATTTCAGGCTCTTCCATTCTTCCTTTACCCGAAAGGCCACTTGCAAGTTCGCCTGATACCGGATCGATAATTATATTTCCGTAGGATTTTAAAAGTTCTAAATTCCGTTTAGTTGAAGGATGCTGAAACATATCCATATCCATTGCGGGAGCAATCATAACAGGACATTTTGCAGACAAATAGGTAGTTACCAATAAATTGTCACATATACCGTTAGCCATTTTCCCGATTGTGGTGGCCGTAGCAGGAGCAACGATTATAAGGTCGGCCCATAATCCCAAATCGACATGACTATTCCAATGACCATCATTTCTGGTAAAAAAATCGCTAAGAACAGGACGTCCTGATAATGTCGACAAGGTCAGGGGTGAAATAAACTCCTTAGCATAAGCAGTCATTACGACCTGCACATCAGCACCTTGCTTTATGAGTCCCCTTAAGAGAATGGCAGCCTTATAGGCCGCAATACTACCTGTTACGCAAAGTATAATTTTTTTCCCCTGAAGATGCACCTTTACCGAAAGTTTTAATGATTTGATTCCGGGTGACAATTTCTGTATAAATCACTAATAAAAAGATAGATAACAAAATAGTTATGCTATTTCTTCTCTTTGGCAGGATTCCGATAGTAGATCTGACCCTCTTTGAACTCTTCGTAAGCGATAAGGGTAGGTTTCGGCAATTTTTCGTAGTAACGTGATATCTCAATCTGTTCGCGGTTTTCAAATACTTCTTCCAGATTGTCACTAAAAGAGGCAAACTCCTGAAGTTTTGTGTTTAATTCCTCCTTTAATTCAGCGTTGATCTGGTTAGCCCGTTTCGCAATAACCATCAACGATTCATAGATATTACCTGTAAATGCTTCCAATTCATTCAAATCCCTTGGCACAGTACTTATGGGTGCTTTTGTTTTTTTATAATCCATTTCTATTTTTGTGTTTTATTGATCTCTTCGTCACTAAGGTTCATTAATTTCTTTGTGCCTGCAAAAAACCGGTCGGCTTTTTGCGGTATTTACTTTCAGGGAACTCATCAGTAAAAGTAAAATATTCATCCAATGCACCATTTAATCTTTCACGTTTTTTTTCATCGATACTATTTTCTCCCAAAAGATATTTTGCCTTTAACAAATAATACATCAGTTCTTCGCGATATTTTGAATCAGGATACTCTTTAATACTATTAGTCAATGATATAACTGCTGCCCGGTAATCTGCAAGGTCGTAATATAATCTTCCCGACAAATACGATTTGTAAACCAGTTTTTCCCTCATTTCGTCAATCAGCTTATTTGCTTCGGAAACCTTTGAACTACCCGGAAATATATTAATGAATAATTGCAATGCATCTATGGCATCCTGAGTAGTCTTTTGATCAAGCCTTGCAGTTGGCGAATCAAGGAAATAACAATAACCAATCAGAAACTGAGCTTCTTCGTTATATTCGCTTCGTGGAAACTCCTTAAGCATCTGGCGGAAATAATGACATGAGAGAACGTAATCGCGCTGTCCATAGCAGCTCTTGGCGAGATAATAGTATATCTGGTCGGCGCGGCTCGTACCACGGTAAATATTTACCAATTCCTGGTACAGCTGCGTGGCCCGGTTATATTCCCTATTTTCATAATACTCTTTGGCTTTTTTCAGTTTATACTCATAGTCAGTACTTTTGACTACCTTCTGATAATCACCACAGGAAAGAATCACGAAAAAAAGGACGAACAAAAGAATATTTCTAACTTTTCGAATCATTTTGCAAAGATACATTTTTTCAACAAACCGGCACATCAATTTTTACTGCAATAAATCTCATGGTTATTTGAATTTTAATCACCCAATTATGTGCCCGACAATTACATGATTGACAAACTACGTTAATAGTTGCTCCCTGGCGATGATTTTTATGCGACCTGACTCAGGATCACCCGATGTTTTCAGACCAGGGATTTATTCAAATTCCCCGAAAAAAGATATTTCCGGGCTGGTAATTTTTTATCTATTCGCCTCTGAATATTCCCTCCCTGCATGTAATGCCCTGAGATTCAGGCTAACAATCTCTTTGCCTTTTCGTCCAAAAATTTCAATTATACCATTCTCAATACTTTTTACCGGTAAATCAATAAATGGAGAAGCAGCACCCAGCATAACCATATTCGATGCTTTTGTATTGCCTGTCTCTTTTGCAATAGCTTCAGCATCGATCGCCACAACTCTTGACAATATATTTATCTTATCCATAATTAACTCAATATCAGGATAATTAGTGATATTTTTAAATGGAGTTGTACTAGTTACTACATATCCTTCAGGTGAAAGAAAAGGAAGATACCTTAACGATTCCATGGGCTCAACCGAAAGAATCAGATCGGCTTTCCCGTAAGGGATCAGATCAGAGTGGACAGGTTTGTCAGAAAGGCGCAGATAAGATTGAACAGCACCACCCCTCTGGCTCATCCCATGAGTCTCCGCTTGTTTGAGGTACAAATTATTTTCCAGGGCCGCAAAACCCAGAATTGTGGCTATTGATAAAATCCCCTGTCCTCCTACTCCTGCTAAAACTATATCGCACTTCATATTGAAAACTTAAACTAATTGATATTCAATTTTTAAATATCATCTGGGATGAATCCTGGTTATTGTTTTTTGCGTTCATTGATCCTGCGTGCACCTTTCTGGATACACTCTCTCCGTGGAATAATGACGGAAACACCATTGAAAGCGATCTCCTGCCTGATCAGACTCACCAATTTCCGGTGATTTTTTGGTAATGCATCAATCACATGCAGGTGCCCCGGATCAACTCCGACTCCTGTACAAATTGATTCAAGCCGGCCGAAAGCGGACGAGTTCTGGCCTCCGGTCATAGAAGTAGATTCGTTGTCGCCAATCATAATCAGAATATTCGATTTTTCATTCACAGCATCTAGCAACCCTGTTATTCCAGAATGAGTAAAGGTAGAATCCCCTATAACAGCTACAGATGGGAAGAGGCCGGCATCTGCTGCCCCTTTGGCCATTGTGACAGAAGCCCCCATATCGACACATGAATTTCCTGAATTATAAGGAGGAAGCACGCCAAGTGTGTAACAGCCTATATCGGAAAAAACATGTCCGTAACCATATTCCGACATCACCTCATCAAGTGCCTTAAACAAATCGTGATGACCACAACCTTTGCAAAGTGCAGGAGGTCTGTTGGCCACAATGTCCGGTATAGGATCACCGGAATACGTAGTGATATTCAAGGCTTTGGCAATTATATCAGGGTTAAGTTCGCCTGTTCTGGGGAGGGTTCCATCCAGTTTACCCGAAACTTTTTTCCCTGATCCGAAAAATCCTTTCAATTGCTCTTCAACGAGAGGATAACCTTCTTCGATCACCAATAATTTGTCAACCTGCTGTTCAAGCATCTTCACCATTTTCGATGGCAATGGATACTGGGCCACCTTAACGACCGGGTACGGACAACCTGAAGGAAAGTTTTCCATAAGGTAATTAAGGGCAATACCACAACAAATTATACCCATAGAGTGATCTTTACCTCCGATAAACCTGTTGAATGGAGACAATTCTGATGCCTGTTCAATCTTCAACTGATTGTCAAGAAGTTTTTGATATCTTTTTCTGGCCAAAACCGGCAGGAGAACAAATTGAAGGGGGTCGTCCGGAAGGGACATATGGTTTTCAGCAGTTGCATTTCCGACAGGTATTACCCCTGAACGTGAGTGAGCCAAACGGGTGGTAATGCGGAGAAGGACAGCAGTACCCAGTTTTTCAGAGAGTTCGAAACCGGTCCTGGCCATATCATAGGCCTCCTGCTGATTCGATGGTTCAAGTACCGGAATCATTGCAAATTTACCATAAAAACGCGAATCCTGCTCATTTTGAGAGGAGTGCATCGACGGGTCGTCCGCCACAGTGATGATCAGGCCACCGTTAATTCCGGTCATTGCCGCATTAATGAAGGGGTCGGCAGCAACATTTAAACCGACATGTTTCATGCAGGCCATAGCTCTTTTGCCGGCATATGACATCCCTAAAGCAGACTCAACAGCTGTTTTTTCATTGGCTGACCATTCCCGGTGGAGGTTGCGTGCAATAGCGGTATCATTTACCTGAATATATTCGGTAATTTCGGTTGACGGGGTTCCAGGATAGGCGTAAACACCTGACATTCCGCCATCTATAGCTCCTTGTCCGATTGCTTCAACCCCGAGTAAAAGTTTTACTGTCATATGACATATACTTAAATTCAGGAGAAAAAAATAAACTGCGAAAATAGTTTATTTTTTCGAACGAAGAGAACAATAGTGACCCAATTAATTTAAAAGGCTTAAATAGTTGTACTATAGGTTACCAAAGTTTTGAACGTTATAATTGACGTATGTGCTGGCGGTATTTCTGACATATCCGATGCCAACGGTCTTATATTTGGAACTCAACATTACCAACCTGTGACCCAGATCAGAAACCCCTTCATCAATAATCATTATTTTGACAAAGCCAATTGCAGCAGATCTGGCATTAAGCAAGGCATTATATGTTTCACCGGAAGAGGCGGCTATGTTTTCGCCTATTGCAGTACCTGTAAAGCCTACCGTAATAGCACGTTTCAACGGGGTTCCGTCCTCATTATGCCCCATAAGGTTTTTTTCGGCCAGGAACCCTGCATATTTTGAAGAGGACAGGTTAAGCGAACTATTGAACGATAGTGCCCCCACAGGAGATGATTTTTTCAGATAAAGATAACTTCCGTTATCTGCAAGGCTTTCTGCTTCTGGTTTTAGCCTCGATTCGGCATAGACCGTTGGATTCGTTCGTGCAAGATTAATTTCGTCAAGCATATATTGTTGAAAAGCAGTGATATCTTTTGGACTTTCCACTAATGCCTCATCAACCATATCAGTGTTGCAGCTTACAAGCCCGATAAGTATTGTTGCCAAAATCACCCTTGAAATTGTTTTCATAGCAAATAATTTTTGATCTGTTAATATCCTTGTCGCATTACAATCTATTCGTGCACCAAAGATAGATCAATTATTTTACTATTCCAACAAAAATGTAAAATATTTATTTACTCTTACTTATTTTTTTCATTTACTTCAAATATTATTGAATGATTACATTGAATATTTTATATGTATTTGTATATCTGCTATATAAGATTTAATGCCACTGTAAAATTAATTTACTAACACCAATAATTATCAACATAGGATACATGTAAGGAAATTCGGTTCAGGATATATGAAAGTATTTTTACTCCATAAATGAGATTTTACGGATTCTGCACCAGGATCAGTTAAAGTTGCGGCTGGTTTATCCTGACTTTTCTTTTTTTTGGCGGTCTTCTTTAAATAATTATAAAGAAATGTTATATATGTAGAAAGGCTATTTTCTGATTTTTACAAAATCATCAAAAGCGTTATATACTCCCCTTGTTTGTTCGCGCTCCTGAATATCTGATTGCTGCTTTATCCACCTTGCGGCAATATTTTTTAGTTCTTTATCGGCATGTTCGAAAAAGAGCTGGTACCCGGCACAGAATCTGGGCTGATGCATATCTGCAGGATCTTTGATCCGGTCTTTGGTGCATCCTCCAAAACATTTCGAATACCATGGACAAGTCCTGCATTTTCGCGGGAGAATGGCTTTTGCTTTTCCGAAATCTTCCTGCTTTTTGGAGTTTAACATATTAATAATTTTATCGTGCCGGATATTTCCCAGGCGATGCCTGTTTTCGACAAAGAAATCACACGAATATACATTCCCATTGTGCTCTATTACAACATATGCACCACACTCTTTCATGAAGGAGCATTCCGGGGCTTCCATCCCGACATAGCTGTGAAATACCGATTCAAAATGCCGGATTGAGGTAGTTGGTAGTCCGTCCTTAAAATCTGCGAGCCACAAATTAAAAAGTGTAATAAGAAATTGTCCGTATTTTTCAGATGAAAGTGAATACGGAGCTGCTTTGGAAGGATCATCAGGATCGGTTTCTACAATTGGAATAAATTGCATCCAGCCAAGCCCAAGGTTTTTATAGTAATTGTAGAGTTCTTCAGCTTTATCGGACGAATAATCTGTAATACAACACATTGCATTTACCGCAACACCTTCGTCAAGTAGCATTCTGGCTTTATCCTCAACTGTCTTCCAGGTTTTCTGATGACCTTTATTCATCCGGTACCGATCGTGAATATACTCTGGACCATCGAGTGAAAGGCCAATCAGCCAGTCATACTTTTTAAAGAATTTTGCCCAGTCGCGGTCCAGCAATGTTCCGTTAGTCTGGAAACCATTTCCTACCGACTGCCCGTGACCATATTTTATTTCCAGATCAATGGCCCGCCTGTAAAAATCGAGCCCCATCAATGCCGGTTCACCCCCCTGCCAGCCGATGGAAACAGCATCGCCCGATTGTTGCATCACCTGTCTGATCATCTCTTCCTGAATATCAGTGCTCATGGGGTGCGTTTTTGTCTCCGGAAACAATTTTTCTTTAACGAGATAGAAACAATAGGTGCAATCGAGGTTACAATCAGGACCTGAAGGTTTGACTAAAACTGAAGTGAGTGGACGGTGTTTTTGGGCCATAGTAGTAATTGCTCTGCTTTGATCTGCGAAAATAGTGAAAATCCGCCAATCAGATACACTCCGGAATTTTGTCTTCATCACGAAATTGATCAGAGAGTGTTGGCGTTTTATTAAAATGTGGTATTTTTACTATTAATTTGAATTCAACCGACAGACTGCACTGAAATGCCGAGATCTCTATCCATTATCTTAAATATTTTTTGGTTTTCTGTACTTTCTGTGTGTGGTCAGAATCCAGGTATTACTGTTAAAGGGAAAGTAGTTGATCAGGAGCAGCACCCGCTTGAAATGGTCAATATTTCTATAAAAGGGACAACACTCGGTACTATAAGTAATAGCGACGGTGAGTTTACATTACCTACCGTTTCCGGAACATCAATAGTAATAGTTTTTTCATATGTTGGATATAAAAACGCAGAGCTTGAAGTCAACCTGTCTGAAAGTAAATCTGTAATTCAGATGCTAAAGCCTGAATTTCAAAATATTAAGGAAATAGTTATCCAGCAGAAAAGAGACAATAACAATCTTGTGACAATACTTCCGAAAATTACTGAGAGACTGCCTTCTTTGGCCGGAAGCGTTGAAACGCTCATTAAAACACTTCCGGGGGTAAGTAACAACAATGAACTAAGTTCGCAATATTCGGTCAGAGGAGGCAATTTTGATGAAAATATGGTATATGTAAATGGTATTGAGATTATTCGTCCATTTCTTGTAAAATCCGGCGAACAGGAGGGATTAAGTTTCATCAATAGTGATATGGTATCGTCAATCGGTTTTTCATCCGGTGGATTTGATGCTTCTTATGGAGACAAAATGTCATCGGTACTTGATATCACATACCGGAAACCTGATCACAACGGTGCATCCGTCGAGATTGGCGCATTGGGAGCATCTGCCCATTTCGAAGGAAATGCAGCAAATGGAAAGTTTTCGCACCTGACCGGAATCCGCTATAAAAATACTGCTTATCTTTTAGGGACACTGGATAAAAAAGGGGAATATAACCCTTCATTCGCCGATCTTCAGACCAATCTGAATTTTCGTTTTAATCCGCGTACTTCTCTGGGCTTTCTTGGTAACTATTCCTCTAATACGTTTCAGTTTATCCCTGAAACCCGTCTGACCAAATTTGGGACACTGACAAATCCCTATCAGTTTTTAGTCTATTTTGAGGGCCGGGAGAGAGATAAGTTTGAAAATTACTTGGGGACATTTTCAGCAGATTATTCTCCTGGTAATCATGTAATTTTAAAATTTCAGGCCAGCTCCTTTCATTCCCTTGAAAAAGAGTCTTATGATATTCTTGGGGAGTATTACCTGAGTGATATTAATCAAATACCTGAATCGCAATTATATCCGGATAGTTCAATGTCTATGGGAACGGGAGCATATCTCGATCATGCGAGGAATGAACTTAAGGCAAAAGTGTCAGGACTTGAACACCGGGGAATATTATCTGTTGATCATCATCAGCTTAGATGGGGTTTAAAATTTCAGCACGAGGATATCTCAGATCGCGTCAGTGAATGGGAGATGCGGGATTCTGCCGGGTATTCCCTCCCCTATAAAAACAATGAGTTGAAGCTATATCATGCTAAAGCAGGAAATAATAAAGTTATTTCAAATCGTTATTCAGGATTTATACAGGATAGCTGGTCGACCCCGGTTGGGCATGGTGAGTTGGACATTACGGGAGGAGTAAGGTTTCAATACTGGGACTATAATCGACAAACAATATTAAGTCCGAGAATATCAGGTAACTGGAAAATTGGGGATACTAGAAAACGGATTATAAGAATTGCATGGGGAGTTTATCATCAAATGCCATTCTTTAAGGAATTGAAGAATCAGGAAGCTCAGATTGTTCAAGGGGTAAAGGCCCAGAAAGCGATCCATTATCTTATTGGATATGACCATATTTTTACTGCTTTTGATCGTCCTTTTAAATTTACAACAGAGTTTTGGTACAAAGCATTAAGTCATTTGATTCCTTATAAGGTCGACAATTTAAATATTAGTTATATTCCAGGCCAGACAGCACTTGGGTATGCGACAGGTGTCGATTTTAAAATAAACGGGGAGTTTGTTCCCGGTGCCCAATCCTGGGCAAGTCTTTCATTTATGAAAACAGAAGAAGACATCCTTGGCGATTATTATTATCGGGAGAATGCCACAAATTCAGGTACAGAAAAGGTTTTTCCCGGTTATATTCCGAGACCTACTGACCAGCGACTTAATTTCAGCTTGTTTTTTCAGGATTTTTTTCCTCGCTATCCTACGGTAAAAATGAACATGACATTATTTTATGGAAGCCGGCTGCCTTTTGGTCCTCCCCGTGGTGAACGATATATGGATATTTTTAGAATGCCGCCTTACCGCAGGGTTGATGTTGGTTTTTCCAAAACTCTGATAGATAAAGACAAAACGTATTTACAGGTTAGTAAGAAATATGGAATCAAAGAGGCATGGATCGGTTTTGAATTGTTCAATCTATTCGATATAAACAATACTATATCCTATTTTTGGATATCAGATATTAAGAATCAGATGCATGCAGTTCCCAATTATCTGACCGGAAGGCGTATCAACCTGAAACTCATGGTAAGGTTCTGATTTAAAGTTGGGGATGCCTAAAGTGCCTAAAGTGCCTAAAGTGCCTAAAGTGCCTAAAGTTTGGAGTACTTAAAGTTTGGAGTACTTAAAGTTTTAATAATCAGAATTGAAAGCATAACTTCAGGCACTTCAGGCTGAAATAACTGTTAAAATTGTTTCAATCCTTGTTTTATTGGACAGTGAATAAGAAGCAGCAGTTAAGACCAGAACATTTCCTTATGTTCCGTTTTTCAATCCACGCACCCACGCGGGGTGCGACATTGGGGCGAAAAGGCATGGCAGTTTCTTGATACTGTTTCAATCCACGCACCCACGCGGGGTGCGACCAGATGCAACCAAACAGATGCAACCAAACAAAAGTTTCAATCCACGCACCCACGCGGGGTGCGACAATTATTTGATTATGTTGCCTCTGTTACACATAAGTTTCAATCCACGCACCCACGCGGGGTGCGACTTGAAAACTGGATTAATAAAGATTCACTATTATGTTTCAATCCACGCACCCACGCGGGGTGCGACTTGAAAACTGGATTAATAAAGATTCACTATTATGTTTCAATCCACGCACCCACGCGGGGTGCGACTAGCTGATTAAAGGTTCCGCGACAGTTGCTTAATGTTTCAATCCACGCACCCACGCGGGGTGCGACATTACGTCCAAGTTGCGTTATCTGTACGAAGTAAGTTTCAATCCACGCACCCACGCGGGGTGCGACTCACATACCTGGTGCTGTCAATAATATGATTTTGTGTTTCAATCCACGCACCCACGCGGGGTGCGACGTAAAAGGGCTTGATTTGGTGCAGCTGGATAAAGTTTCAATCCACGCACCCACGCGGGGTGCGACCGCATAGCCGTCAGGCTATGTGTATGTAATTAACTGAAATACAGTGATATATGACATAGTTTCTTTTTTTACCCCTTTTCTTTTGGAATTGGGGTTTGATTTTGTAAACTTTACCATTTCAAATA
>Ga0247842_10003374_pt1 | contig 21681 bp, 18 predicted proteins | sample LaCruzMarch2015__3_FD_192411 | JGI IMG/M metagenome (GOLD analysis project Ga0247842, IMG submission 192411) | Freshwater microbial communities from meromictic Lake La Cruz, Castile-La Mancha, Spain - LaCruzMarch2015_19m | ecosystem: Environmental > Aquatic > Freshwater > Lake | place: Spain...
CAATCGGTTAATCACTTCTTGGCCGCGCTTGGCAGTGGTGTTGGCCAGGGCTAAGAGGCGCGGCATGAAAACCGGAGACGAGGAGATTGAGGCTTCGAAGGCGCCGGCGACTTGGCCGCGGTCGTTGGCTTCTTCGGCGCCGGCAAGAAGATCATAGAAGTTGGACAGTAAATTGTAAAATGATGTATTGGCTTTAACGGCCAGATTTTTTCCTTGGCTAATGGCTCCGGATTGATTGGATAATTCTCTTACTCCGTTAAACAGGCGAAGCGCGCCGATTGAAAATTGGGATTTAATCGGATTGGCTATAGCCGACAGATCGGTGAAACCGCGCTTGGCGTTTAGGCTTAAATCCGCTGGCGCCACGGGCGCCAGCTTAACAAAAGCGAAAATAATCAGGGCGATAGTAAGGCCGGTGGCCGCGGTTTTTAGAAAAGGGTGATTAAAAATTCTTTTGCTCGCCGCTATTGCCATCGCGAGCGACCATGTTTTATTGTCCTTGCGAGGAGCCTTGTACTCAAGGCGACGCGGCAATCTCTGGTTATTATCCGAATTGCTTCGGTCGCTTGCGCTCCCTCGCAACGACAAAACTCTTTGTTGTTTTTTTAGATCCTTGACTTCTTGGTTAACGCTTTCTTGCCATTTGATTTCCAGCCTGGTTTCGGGCTCGACGAAATCGGCGACGAAGCGAGCCTCGGGCGAGGAGATTTTAGAGTTGAGGATTTGAGCTAGTTTGTCCGGCTTAACTTCATTAAGAGTAAAATTTTCAGCGGATAAATCTTTTGGTTCAGGCAGGCTTTCGTCAAGAGGAAAATCAAAAGCGTTTTTTAAGATATTTTCTTTAACCGGCCGGCCTAAAATTGATACCGGATTTTCGTTAAACCCTTCTTCCTCCGAGCTTAATTTTTCAGGAAATATATCTTCTCTCTTAAGACTATTTTTTTTAACTTCCCTGGCATGCAATTCTATATAGCTATCGAACCATTTTTGAGTGGTAAAATAATTGCGCCCTAAACGCCTGGCTTTCAGCTTTTTTCGCTTGATTAGGATATAAAGATAATCAGCATTATACAAGCCTTGTTTTACAAAATGCCTTAATGGCAAAAGCTTGTCATTTTTGATTACTTTTTTATTATTTTCGTTTGATAGCATGGGGAGGCTATATATGAAGAAATATTATTAAAAATTTTTTGCTAAATTTAAATAAAAAATCTAATTTAATCCTATCATCTTACTATCATGTATTGTTATCCACAATTATATCAAAATTTAATGCTTATCACAATATATTTAACCTATGCAAGTCAAGGTTATTTAAGGCCTTGAATTTGGCATAAGCTTAAATAACTATTTAACCGAAAATATGCTATAATTAATCATATGGAAAAAGCATTATTTTACAAAAAATTAGACGGTTTAAAAGTGGCTTGCGAACTATGCAACGAGGCCTGCTTAATTAACAATAATTCAACCGGGATTTGCCGCGCCAGAAAAAATTTAAACGGCGAATTATTTTCCCTGGTTTACGGCTATCCAGTTGCCTTAAACGTTGACCCTGTCGAGAAAAAACCTTTGTTCCATTTTCAGCCCGGAAGCTTAAGCTATTCCCTCGGGACTTTAGGCTGTAATTTTAAATGCGCTAATTGCCAAAATTGGGATATCGGCCAAGCTATAAAGATTGAACAAAAATTAAATAATTTTAACTTTCTAAAGCCGGGACAAATTGTTGATGATGCCCTGGCTAATAATTGCCGGTCAATTTCTTATACCTACAATGAGCCGACCGTCTTCGCCGAATACGCTTTGGAAATTATGAAACTGGCGCGCCAAAAAAATTTAAAAAACGTTTGGGTGACGAACGGCTATATGAGCGATCGATGCTTAACGGCCATTGTCCCCTACCTTGACGCCGCGAATGTTGATTTAAAATCTTTTGACCAAAAATTTTATAAAACCAACTGCGGCGCCGGGCTGGAACCGGTATTAAAAAATTTAACCGCCATAAAAAAATCCGGCGCGCATCTTGAAATTACCACCCTGATTATTCCTCGGCTGTCAGACGGTTTAGCTATGCTTAAAAAAGCCGCGGAATTTATCGTTAACGATTTAGGCGACGACGTGCCTTGGCATTTATTAAAATTTTCTCCTGATATTTCCTGGAAATTAAAAAAAGCTTCTGCGACCCCGGAAAAAACTATTTATGAAATTTACGACCTTGGTAAAAACGCCGGGCTTAAATATGTTTACGCCGGCAATCTTCCCGGCGACGAAAGGGAAAACACTTACTGCCCGGCCTGCGGAGAGCTAGCCATCAGCCGTTTCGGCTATGAGATAGAGAGATTCGACCATCACGGCCGTTGCGCTTATTGCGATAAAAATTTGGATATTTTTGAATAAAAAAACAGGGGTAATGCTTATGAAAGCTATTACCCCGTTAACTTAATAACGTGACGCGGAATTATATACCGTTGCCCGCGCCAGAAGGTTGTCGGTTGACAAACGTTTATTCATTTCGTCAATGACCCATGGCGGAACTTTCCCGCCGGCGAAATGAATTACAAGCTGCTTCCCCTCGGCGACAATAGATTTGTCCGTAATTTCACCTCGAATGCCATCTTCGCATAGACGAGCCAGCGATTCGATGCACCCGGGAACCGATGAAAAAATTTTCATCATTGCCCTGCTTGTATTATTATTTTCATAAACAACATCTAGCGCTGCCATCGCCGCCCCCTCCTCTCCTTTTTTTAGAAGTCGCACTTATCCCCATTATACCATTTTTATTAATTTTATAATAATTTGTTTCTAATTTCATCATAAGCTTGACAAGCCTAATAAGCTATATTATATTTAAATTAGCACTCAAAGCTTTAGAGTGCTAATAACTTTATAAACTTACCTGCCATTGCCAGCAATTATTTTTTCTGTCATTCCGACGATCCGCCGGCCGGCGGAGAGGAGGAATCCCTTTAAGATGAAAATTACATACAAGGGATTTCTCCACCGGCTCAAGGCCGGGGTCGAAATGACAAAAATAATTAAGCGCTCCTCGCAATGACAATAAAGAATTATATGTTTGATAAATTTACCCATAAATCCCAGGAAGCCATAATTAACGCGCAAATTATCGCCCAAGATAACGGCCAACAGCAAATTGAAGCTTTGCACTTATTAGCTTCCCTCTTAACCCAAAGCGAAAGCTTGATTAAGCCCATCTTGGAAAAATTAGGCATTAATTTTAAACAAATTGAAAAACAAACCAAAGAAATAATCGAAAAATTGCCGAAAATTTTAGTTTCCGGAAGCGTCGGCACGGTTCAGGGCACGGCCGAAGTCGCCATGATACTCGAACGCTCGAAAAAAGAAGCCGACAAGCTCGGTGATGAATATATTTCCACCGAACATTTATTTTTATCTTTAATCGGTATAAAATCAAAGGCCCAGGAAATATTAATCAACGCCGGAGTCGAATATATGGAAGTCTTGAAAATACTGGCTAAATTAAGAGGCGCGCAAACCATTACCGATCCGGAACCGGAATCAAAATTCAGAGTCCTTGAAAAATACGCGATTAATTTAACCGAACTGGCGCGAAACGAAAAACTTGATCCGGTTATCGGCCGCGATGAAGAAATCAGGCGCATTATGCAAGTCCTGTCCCGGCGCACTAAAAATAACCCGGTCTTAATCGGCGAAGCCGGCACCGGCAAAACCGCCATCATCGAAGGTTTGGCCCAAAGGATTGTCGCCGGCGACGTGCCGGAAACTTTAAAAGGCAAAGAATTGATTTCTTTAGATCTCGGCGCTTTAGTCGCCGGTTCAAAATTCAGGGGCGAATTTGAAGACCGCCTAAAAGCCGTGTTAAAAGAGATTAAGTCCCAGGGCGGCAATATTATACTATTCATTGACGAACTACACACTTTAGTGGGCGCGGGCGCCTCGGAAGGCTCGATGGACGCCTCAAACATGCTGAAGCCGGCTTTGGCGCGCGGCGAATTAAAAGCCGTCGGCGCTACCACGACTCGCGAATACCAAAAATATATTGAAAAAGACGCGGCTTTAGAGAGGCGCTTTCAGCCGATCTACGTTAGCGAACCTTCGATCGAAGACACCATCGCTATTTTACGGGGCATTAAAGAAAAATATGAAGTCCACCATGGCGTGCGCATTACCGACGATGCTTTAATCGCCGCGGCTAAATTATCTTCACGCTATATTACCGACCGGTTTTTGCCGGATAAAGCCGTGGATTTGGTTGACGAGGCCACTTCGGCTCTGCGCATGGAAATAGATTCTTCGCCCGAAGAATTAGACGCTTTAAAGCGAGAAATAAAACAATTGGAAATTGCCAAAGCCGGCTTAACCAAAGAGAATAAGCAAAACGGCAAATTAAAAGATATCAATAAAAAACTGGCGACTCTTAAAGAAAAAGCCAACCAGCTTGAACTGCATTGGCATAATGAAAAAAATATTATCGCTAAAATCAGGCTGTCAAAAAAACAAATCGATGAATTAAAAATTGAAGCGGAAATTATCGAGCGGCGCGGCGATGATTTAACTTTAGTGGCGGAAATATTATATTCAAAAATTCCCGCTTTAATAGAAGAAGTAAAAAAACAAGAAGCCGAACTCGTAAAAATCCAATCGTCCGGCCAAAGAATTTTAAAAGAAGAAGTTGACGAAGAGGATATCGCTAAAGTGGTGGCGCGCTGGACCGGCATTCCGGTTTCAAAAATGCTGGAATCGGAAATAAAAAAACTGGCCAAAGCCGAAGAAGTTTTAAACAAGCGCGTTATCGGCCAGGACGAAGCCATTAAATCGGTGGCTAACGCGATCAGGCGCTCGCGAGCCGGCATTAATGAAGAAAAAAAACCAATCGGCTCTTTTATGTTCGTCGGCCCGACCGGCGTGGGTAAAACCGAGTTAGCCAAAGCCTTGGCCGAATTTATGTTTAACGATGAAAACGCCTTGGTCAGATTGGACATGAGCGAATTTATGGAAAAGCATTCGGTGGCTAAAATCATCGGCTCGCCTCCCGGCTATGTCGGCCATGACGAAGGCGGGCAACTAACCGATAAAATCAGGCGCCGGCCGTATAGCGTGGTTTTATTCGACGAAATTGAAAAAGCCCATCCGGAAGTCTTTAATATACTTTTGCAAATTCTGGACGACGGCCGCTTGACCGATTCTAAAGGGCGGGTGGTCAACTTTAAAAATGCCATCATTATTATGACCTCAAATTTAGGCAATGAAGTGATTAAGGAATATTCCATCGGTTTCACCGACACCACGGACGTAAAAACCGCGGCCAGCTTGCGCTCGGACGAAATGAAAGAAAAAATCGACCGAATCTTAAAAGATAATTTTAAGCTGGAATTCTTAAACCGCATTGATGAAATCGTTATATTTAAAAGTCTGAATAAAAACGTACTGTCTAAAATCGTTGATTTGGAATTAATTAAAGTTGAAAAGAGGTTAAAAAACAAAGAAATTAATCTTAAAATCGGGCTTAAAGTTAAAAAGATGCTGGCGGAAAAAGGTTATGACATAACCTATGGCGCCCGGCCGCTAAAGCGCATTATCCAGAACATGATTTTAGACGAGTTGGCGATGGAAATAATCGAGGGCAAAATCAGACAAGGCGATAAAGTTGAAATAAATTTGGATATAAAAGATAAAATTTTGATGACGGTGAAATAACGCGTATTTGCCATTGCGAGGAGCGCTTAATTATCTTTGTCATTTCGAATGGACCCCGTGCTTGACACGGGGGTAATGAGAAATCCCTTATATGTAATTTTCATCTTAAAGGGATTCCTCCTCTCCGCCGGCCGGCGGATCGTCGGAATGACATATAAAAAAACAGGACTGCCATTATGGTAGTCCTGTTTGTTTTGCTTGATCGGGTCGCAATTATCTTGCGCCCATACGTTTGTCGAAGTGAACCGCCATTTCCGCTTCGGCGATAAGCGCCACCATCTCGGCTCTCGACGCCAGCCTGTCCAGATAAGCCGTACGGATAGTCTGCCGCCCATAGCGCTTCTGCTTCGGCTTCTTGCCGGAGTATGGATGTTTTCTAGCGCCAGGCATCCGAAACACACATGAAGTGCCATGAAACCTAACCGGTTCGTCATAGCTTTTCTCGCCAAACAACCAAGGGTACATATCACTATAATATTGCCGACTGTCTTCCAAGATCGCTAATGGGTGATCTTCAGATCCTTGAGCAGATTCGTTAGTACCTGAGGCCATAGCTTCTGCTTCGCGGAAAAAATCATCCGCCGCTTGCTTATCCGGATCCGGTAGTTCATAATCAAGCGCGGCAAGCAGAGCGCTATCTCGTGTAAGGGGCATATAAAGATCTTCCTGATTACCCCAAGAATTTAATAGTGGCCGACCATCAAGTCCGGCGATCAATAATTCCTCATCGGGGATAAAATAATTGCCTTTAGGATGAACTCGCCTTAATTCATCTTGTACTTCCGCTGGCCAATTTTCAATTCCCAGCCCATTTTGTAAAGATATGCCAAATGGAGATTTACGGCCGCCATTACTAATTTCATGTGACTGTTTTCCCATTTCTAATACCCTCCCAAAATTTTGTTTAAATGATTTAAAGAGCCTATCCCCTCCCGCTTGATATTTAAATTAAACTATAACACAATTTCCCGATAAATCAACCCTGAATAAACCAGCCTGGCTAATTTTAGCTAATAAGCTAGCTGTAATTTGCCCCGAAGAGTTTCGTATACTATAATATATAGTATAAATTAAAACTTCTGTCATTGCGAGGAGCGCCTTTAGCCCCGGGCTTGACCCGGGGGACGAAGCAATCTCGGGTTAGTTGCGATTAACCTGAGATTGCTTCGCTCCTTTTAGTCGCTCGCGATGACAATAAAACTTTTCATGAAAACAAAATACTTTTTATTTACCACTATCATTTCATTAGCCATAATTTTCGGCGTTTCGGCTAAGGCCGAAGGCTTTGACCCCAACAATATAATCAGCGATCTGGAAATTTTAGATTACACATCCATGAATTTAGCCGATATTCAAAAATTTCTGGAAAACAAAGGCAGTTATTTAGCCGGCTATTCTTGCCCGGACGCGAACGGCGTAACCAAAAAAGCTTCGGAAATTATTTATAACGCGGCCGCCAATAACTACGATTGCGACGGCGCTGTTTTAAGCGATAACCCGACCGAGGAAGAAAGAATCTTGAAATGCAAAAAAATCACCATCAGCCCTAAATTTCTCCTGGTGCTTTTGCAAAAAGAGCAAAGTTTGATTGAAGAACCTTCGCCCAGCCAAAAAAATTTAGATTGGGCCGCCGGTTACGGCTGTCCGGATTCCGGCGGCTGTAATCCCCGCTGGCAAGGCTTTGGCAAGCAAGTTAATTCCGCGGCTTTGCAGTTCAGGGATTATCTTGATAACCCGCAATATTATACCTATAAGGCCGGCAATACCTATACCATTTCAAACACCAACCGGGACCCGATGATTGTCACGCCGGCCAATCAGGCCACGGCCGCTCTTTATAATTACACGCCTCATGTCTATAACGGCAATTTTAATTTTTATAAGCTCTGGCAGCGCTATTTTACGAAAATTTATCCCGACGGTTCGCTCTTGCAGGTTGACGGCGAAGTCGGCGTCTGGCTTCTGCAAAACGGCTTAAAACGGCCGTTCTTATCAAAAACCGCCCTAGCTTCTCGTTTTGACGTTAACAAAATCATAAAAATAAATAAATCGGATTTGGATAAATATGAAACCGGCGTTCCGATTAAATTTCCCCAGTATTCTTTGATTAAGTCTCCTCGCGGCACGATTTTTTTATTGGTTGACGATAAAAAACGCGGCTTTACTTCCATGGAAGCTTTCAGAAAAATGGGCTTTAACCCAACGGAAGTTATTGCCGCCGGCTGGGAAGACATAAATTATTACGCCGACGGTACGCCGATTACGGCCACTTCGACCTACCCGACCGGAGCCTTATTGCAAAATAACCAAACCGGAGGCATCTATTATGTAATGGATGGAATCAAATCGCCCTTGATTGACAAAATTTTCTTAACCACCAAATTTAAAAATAAAAAAATTATAAAAGTATCGCCGGCCGAACTTGAGCAATATCAAACGGCCAAACCTTACTTATTCGGCGATGGAGAACTCTTAAAAACTAAAGATTCGCCTTACGCCTACGTAATTTCCGGCGGTAAAAAAATTCTTTTGGCCTCGGATAAAGTCTTTAGCGATTTAGGCTATAAAACGGAGAACGTTATAATTGTGCCTTCAAACGTATTATATTTATATGAAGCCGGCGCGCCGATAACCGAAGTATTGGCGGTAAACGCTCAATAAATATTAATTTCTAATTATTAACTATATGTCCATCGTCTTTTCCGCCATCGTCCCCCATCCGCCGATTCTCATACCGACCATCGGCAAAGAAAATATCAATCAGCTTAAAGCGACTTCCGATTCATATTTGAAATTAGAGCAGGACTTATACGCTTCGCAAGCGGAAACCATTATTATTATTTCTCCGCACGGCCATTTGCAGGAAGAGGCTTTCACGATTAATTTAAGCCCTGAATTCACGGGTAATTTTAAAGAATTCGGCGATCTGACGACTAAGCTGAGTTTAAGCGGCGACATCGGCCTGGCGCATGAAATTAAAGAAAAAATAGAAACTAAAATTCCGCTCCAGCTGATTAGCGCGCCCGAACTCGACCATGGCTCTTTAATCCCCCTCTGCCTTTTAACCGAACATCTGCCAAAAATAAAAATAATCCCGCTTTATTATTCGGGATTGGATTTAGCCGCCCATTATAATTTCGGCCAGATCGTAAAAAACGAACTTTTGAATTCAAACTCTCGCGTCGCCATAATCGCTTCCGGCGACCTATCGCATAAATTAAGCAAATCGGCTCCGGCCGGTTATAGCCCTAAAGGAAAAAAATTCGATAAAAAAATGATTGACTGCCTGCTTAAAAAACAAACCGGAGAAATAATTAAATTTAAGCCGGAATTAATCGAGGACGCTGGCGAATGCGGCTTAAAATCAATCATTATTTTACTCGGTATTTTAGAAGGCATAAAATACGAGCCGCAGCTTTTATCTTACGAATCGCCTTTCGGCGTCGGTTATTTAACCATGAATTTTAAATTATAATTTACTATTTTTAACCCCGCCGGCCGCGACCTTAAAAAAATATTTCCACTTTTCACCGGTTTGGCATAATTCCTTAGTGTCATTTAAACATTTCTCGACATAAACTCTGGGCTTAAGCTTGCAAACTTTAAAAACCGCGCTTCTTTTGAAATCGGGAATGTTTAATTCCTTAATTACCCTTAAAGCCAAATCTTGCCAGGCGTAAGCCGGCGCCTTAGGTTTTGGGCGCTGGTTTTTTGAATCTTGGTTAAACAAATCGCCTAATTTTTCCAAACCTTTGTCTATTTGCATAATAATATTGTATCATATATACTTGATACTTGATACTTTATATTAAATACTAATTTATGCCAATCTTAAAAATAATCACTCTGCCTAACCAAAATTTAAGGAAAAAATCGGCTGAAATAAGCGCCGCGGAAATGAAAACCCGTGAATTTAAAAGCCTTATTTCCTCGATGGGTAAAACCATGGTTAAGACGGATGGCGTGGGCTTGGCCGCGCCGCAAATAGGAAAAAACATCAGGCTGGCGGTAATTAATTCCAAAGACGGGGTTTTTTGTTTGATTAACCCTGAATTTACGAAAAAATCCTGGGCTAAGGAATTAGCGCAAGAAGGCTGCTTATCCATTCCCGGAGTCTTCGGTAAAGTCAAAAGATGCAAAAAAGTAAGTTTAATTTATTACAACCAAGACGGAAAAAAAACCAAACTGACCGCGGCGGGCATGATGGCGCGGGTAATTCAGCATGAAATCGATCATCTCGATGGAATTTTATTTATAGATAAAGCGGTGGAAGTAGAAAATGTAAAATTAAAAAATCAAAATTAAACTTTAAATTATTTTAAAAATATATAATGGATAGAATAAAAACAATTTTCATCGGCACCGCCGAATTCGGTTTGCCGGCTTTTAAGGCTTTAATCCGAGACGAAAATTTTGAAATTATATTAGCCATAAGCCAGCCGGATAAGCCAACGGGCAGGAAACAAATAATCACGCCTTCGCCTATAAAAATCGCGGCCGAGAAAAATAATCTTACGGTTTTACAGCCGGAGCAAATTATTGATATTAAAGAAAAAATTTCTTTGTTAAAACCTGATTTAATCATCGTAGCGGCTTACGCCCAGCTTATACCTGAAGTAATTCTAAATCTGCCGAAGTACGGCTGCCTTAATCTGCACGCGTCCCTTCTGCCTAAATACCGAGGCGCGGCCATAATCCAGGCCGCCATCCTAAACGGCGACGAAAAAACCGGCTTGACTATAATTAAAATGGATAAGGGGCTGGATACCGGGCCGATCTTGGCGCAAACCGCGATTGCAATAGATAATAAAGACACGGCCGGAACCTTATATGATAAATTATCGGATTTAAGCGCCGATTTTCTGATTGCCGCGATTAAAAATTATCTGGCCGGAACCATCGCGCCGGCAGCGCAAAACTCGAGCTTGGCCAGCTATGCCAAAGCCTTGGCTAAAAGCGACGGCTTAATTAATTGGTCAAAGCCGGCCTTGACTCTTGAAAAATTTATTAGAGCCATGAATCCCTGGCCGATGGCCTGGACTTGGTGTGACGGCAAACAAATTAAAATAATTTCCGCTCAAAGCCAGCCGATAGAAATAAATTCTTATAAGCCGGGAAAAACTTTTAAGTATAACAGCGGTTTAGCCGTGCAATGCGGAAAAGATGCTTTAATAATTAAAAATTTGCAGCTTGAAGGAAAAAACGCCTTAGCCAGCGAAGAGTTTTTGCGAGGCTATAAAGATTTTATCGGCAATATATTGGGTTAATAAGCCGGGCGAGTTCCGCAGTAAAAAATTTGCTAAATCTAATCCAGCCACTACCGCGATGGTTAGTATAAAGTATTATCTAAAACAAAGCGCCCGCACATTATTCATATGCAGGCGCTTCAATCCCCATGCGCTGTTAAATTATTTTTTGGATAACCGAACAGCCAGTTGTTATATTATAGATCGCTCCATATTATAATAACACTGGTACTCTAAAGCTTATGAGTAAAGCTTGTCAAGAGGATAAACTATTGATAACCGGCTGATTTTAAGTGTATAATATGTTAATTGGGTGTTGAAAAGCCTTAAAAATACGCCGCCATCGTCTAATGGTTAGGACGCCAGGTTCTCATCCTGGTAATCGGGGTCCGATTCCCCGTGGCGGTACAATCAACCTATAATCACCTCGCGCGATGCGCATTGATAATTTTCGCCGCTATATCCAAAACTTCCTTGGGCGAGCAATCACGTTTAAAAATATAAGCGGCCGCGCCCATATCTTCGCATTTTTTTCTGTCCTCAACCGTATCTAAATTGGTAAAAACAACCACCGGAATATTTTTTATCTTTGGATTTTGCTTGGCCGCTTTTAAATAATCATAACCCTGTTCGGCGATTAAATTGATAACGCCCTTTTCTTCCCGGGGAATAATAATATCGAGAAGAACTAAATCCGGCTGCTCAAACTCCGTAATCATAAGCGCTTCCTTAATATCTTTAGCTGACATAAAGTCATAGCCGTTAGCCTCGAAATAATCATGATAAATATCGACTAAATTCTTTTCATCTTCCACAAACAAAATTCGGCCCTTGTTTGATTTCATTGTTTTAGCCGGCTTTTTTATCATAGATTTAGCTAATTATTTTTTTCAAAAACAACTATTTTATTTTTCTTGGTTATTTTATCCCCTTCGGCCGCATTAAGCGATTGATTTTTATAAATCGGGACCGTAAAACTGAAAGTCGACCCCCTGCCTGCCCCTCGGCTTTCGCAAGTTATTTCGCCGTCGTTGCCTTCGACAATCTTTTTAGAAATATAGAGCCCAAGGCCGGAGCCGTCCGGCCTGAGAGAATTTACGGCCCGGCCGCGGGAAAATTTCTGGAACAATATTTTTTTATCTTCATCGGAAATGCCGGCGCCCGTATCAATAACTTTTATTTTTAAATATTTTTTACCGATTATTTCATACTTTACGGTGATGGCGCCTTGCTCCGTGTAATAAACGGCATTATCCAAAAGATTGGAAATAACATGAGTTATTTTTTTAGAATCGCACCAAACCATCGGTATTTTAAATTTTGGCTTATCCGCGGATATTAATAATTTTCTCTTAACGGCTAACGGCAGCTCCCGCTTTTCCGGAATTAACTTTTCAACAACGGCGATAATATCGATTTTTTCCGGTTTCATTTTCATTTTCTCGCCTTCCAATTCATAAGCGTCCCAAAAATCTTGAACGGTTTGGGTGATTCTTTCAAAGCCGAACTTAATCGCTTCCATGGATTTAGCGCTATCCCAAACCTTTTCTTCCATCATGGAAAAAGCCCCCCTGACTACGGAGATCGGCGTGTTAAGCTGATGGTTAACCACCCTTAAAAAATCGGTTTTCATATTTAACAGCTCCTGGAGATATCGGCTTTTTTCTTTAATATCTTTGGTTTGATCGTTAACTTTATCTTCAAGATTATCAGTCAATTCTTTTAACTCGTTTCTGGCTTTTTTTAAAGAAAAATTAGCCTTGATAATTTTTTCCGTACTGCTATTAAAAAAATAGCCGTAAACAATAATTAAAGTAAAAATAGTGATTACTGTTAAAAGCGAAAGTTTCTTTTCAACCAGGAAAAAGAGCGAAAGAAACAAAACTATCAAAATAAGGCTGATAATTTGATACTGTAAAAATAAACAGTGCCTAAATTTAAATTCACAATATTGGCAGCGCTTATAAGGCGCGTAATTAAGATTTTTTACCAGCCAACAATTTTTATTAAGATAGCAATTGCCGCCTAATTCTTTTTTTTCTTTTTGATTTTGTCCGTTTTCTGTCATATTTTATCGATAAACTATGAATTGAATTTGTTAAATAACTTCTTAAAGAAAACATACATTAAAGTCGCTACGCAAAAACCGACGAAACAAGCTAAAAATATCATCAAATCGACTACCAGAAGGTAAATCCAAGCGAAATCGACTGATTTATTGAAATAAATAAGAAAAAAACCGATTAAAAGAAGCGCCCCGGTCGCGCCGGCGACAAAATTCAATTCGCCCAATTCCCTCGGCGTCGGCATAGACTGCTTATTGAAAAATTTATTTAAAACCAAGGCGTGCAATTGATAAGGAATATTAAATTTTAATGAAAAAACGCCCAAAATCGTCAAAACGCTAACCGCTAAAACTAACCATTGATTATGGATAAGAACGGCGATTAAAAGCAGCACTCCGTAAGTCGCCCGGGAAAATCTTAAAGAATTGTCATAAATTAAGCATTGTTGCATAAATATATTTTAATTAAGAATTAATGCATTTTTTTACGGCCGAACACGCTTTTCTCACGTCTTCAATATCGTTATATATATAGAAACTTAAACGGCAGCTGGCCGGAGGATTAAGCTCGTAATAATGATGGGCTAAAGTCGCGCAGTGGCAGCCGGCCCTTGATTCTACGCCTATTTTGCTTAAACTTTCGGCAATTTCAAACGGACTTTTATTTTCGCAGGTAAAAGCGATTAAAGAAGTTCTATCGGCCGGATTTTTTGAGCCGTAAATATTCAATGACGGCAGATCGCCTAAAATTTTTAAGGCTTCTCCGATTAAAGCTTCTTCATGGGATTGCACGCCGTCCATCGCTTTTTTAATATCGGCCCTTTCCAATTTATTATTATTCAAAAAATATTTATTCTTTTTCGGATTAATGGCAAAATCGATTAATAATCTTACGCCTTGGGCCGCGAGAATCGTCCCTAAAATATTCGGGGTTCCGGCCGTAAATTTCCAAGGCAACGCGTTATAACTTACTTTTTCCGGGCTAACCATGCCTTCGGCGATCATATCGCCGCCGTAAAGAAACGGCCTCATTTTTAGAAGCAGCTCTTCCTTGGCGTATAAAGCGCCAACCCCGAAAGGCGCCAGCATTTTATGAAAAGACCAGGCCAGAAAATCAATATCCAATTCCGTAACATCAATGAAAGCATTGGGTACGATTTGAGCGCCGTCAATTAAAAGATACGACCTGGCTTCTCCGTTCGGCTGGATATAGCCGCTGGCATCGGAAATTTCTTTTATTTTCTCAATCGGATTTTTTGTTCCTAAAAAATTTGACGCCCCGGTGCAGCAAACCAATTTAGTCCTTTTATCAACCAAAGATTTTAAATGGTCTAAGTCCAATTTGCCCGTCTCTTTGTCGAATTTGGCGATTCTGCATTCGACGTTAACGCCGAATCTCGGCAATATTTCTTTGCATAATCCGTACCAAGGAACATAATTAGAATTATGCTCCATAAAGGTTGTGACCACATTATCGCCGTCTTTAAATTCGGTCATCAAAGAATACATAACCGCGTTAATCGCTTCGGTGGTATTTCTGTATAAAATAATATTTTTCCGGGAATTCGCGCCGATAAACTGGGCGATAGTGTCATACGACTCTTCGAATTTTTCAGTAGTCACTAAAGAAGAGCTCGACTGGCCTCGATGAACGTTGTCATATTGGATAACCAATTTTTTCAGCAAATCCAATAATTGAACGGGAATTTGCGTGCTGGCCGCGTTGTTAGAAACCGTTCTCCCGGCCTTTATCGCCGGAAAAAATTTTCTAATTATTTTAGTTTCTAGCATAAATTATTTTTTAATCAAGGTATTATTTTTGCCTAACATTATACATATATAATACATATTTTATTGACTTCTCGCAAGGCGCGCTGTTTATTTTTTATCATCGTTTATATTTCTCTCTTTGGGCACTTGCCAATAATTAAGCATATATTCGGCCAATTCGCCGAATAAAGGCGCGGCCGAACTTTCCGCCCATTCAACATCTCGCGGCTGGTCAATTCTGACCAGCATGACGAATTTAGGATTGTCGGCCGGCGCGTAACCGGCGAATGATCCGATATGGGCGCCGGCCTGATAACCGCCGTTTTTCGCCGGAACCTGGGCCGTGCCGGTCTTGCCGGCGACATAATAACCTTTAACGCCGGCCATCTTGCCGTGGCCGTTTTCCACCACGTTAACCATCATGCCGCCAAGAATAGCCGCGGCTTTTTCCGAAATTATCCTACCGATTGTTTTAGGCTTGGTTTCAATTTTAGTCCCGTCAGGCTTGATTATTTCCTTGACGATATAAGGCTGCATCATCACGCCGCTGTTAGCCAATGTTAAAAAGGCCGTGGCGATCTGGATAGGCGTAGTCGCCAAGCCTTGGCCGAACGAAGCCGTCGCGGCGTAGATCTCGCCAACCGGTTTTTTCATTAAATTTTTTATATCGCCCTTGCTTTCGCCCTCAAGCTCAATGCCGGTTTTTTCGCCAAAACCGAATTTTTTTACATATTCCGAAAATAAATCAGGGCCGATTGATCTCATAGCGAAAATAGCGCCGGTATTTAAAGATTTTTCTAAAACCTCGGTCATGCTTTGCGTGCCGTTGGCCTTATGGTCGGAATTTTCTATTTTATATTTGGAAATTATAACTTGCCCGGTGTCGTCATAAGTAGTTTGCGGCGTTACTTTTTCCTGGTCGAGCGCCATGGCCATGGTGATAACTTTAAAAATTGAACCCGGCTCATATTGGGAAAAAATCGCCGGATTGGTAAAAACTTTGATATCTTCAACATCTTGATAATTATTGCCGTCATAATCGGGATTTGAGCACATGGCTAAAACCGCTCCGGTTTTAGGCTCTAAAATTATCACGCTGCCGCCATCGGCGCCATGCCTGGCCACCGCTTCATTTAATTTTTGGCAGGCCATAAACTGAATCGACCGGTTAACGGTTAAAATCAAATCGCTGCCGTCATCGGCCTTATTGTATTCGCGGTCATTGATAATTATCGGGAAACCTTTGGCGTCGCGCTCTATTTTTATCGAACCGGCGGATCCGGTAAGCTCCTGATCAAAAAATTCTTCAAGCCCGTACCGGCCCTGCTGCTTATCGCCGACGTAACCGACAAAGCCTAAAATATTAGAGCCGATATTTCCTTCCGGATAAAAACGAAATAAATTTTCGGAAAAGCCGATGCCGTCGATTTTTAATTCTTTTTTCTTTCCGTGATTTAAAATATTCATGGCGTTGCCGTCAATTTCCAAATCTTCGATTTTGATATTATCGGCCGAGGCGCCCATGGCCGAATAAAATTTCTTTAATAGCGCTTCATCGACTTTTTGCTCAAGCGGTTCATAAACATCGCCTGGTTTATCAAGTTTTTTTAAATACGCGCCGATAATATTATTTTTTCTTAAATTAATTTCCGCTTCGCGCCTAACCTGCCTGATGTCTAAAAATGATTTATCGGCTAAGAGCGCCTGATGCCTGGCGATTATTTCCGCCTCTTTTACCTTCCCGGCTTCGCTTTTTATATCGCCCAGGGCTTTAAGCTGGGCGCTTAGATTATCGGCATCTTCTTTTTTAAATATTTCTTCAACTTCTTTTTCAACTTTTTCTTTGTTAAAAGTTAAATAAAGCTGTTCGCTGATTTTAGCCGCTTCTTTAATATCTTTGGGCACGGCGAAAAGCAAAGCGAAATTTTTATTGGTGGCGATAGGATAAAGCTGATTATCGGCGCCGTTAACGTCATTCTGAATAAAAATTCGTCCGCGGGTCGGGCTTAAAAGATTATAAATTTGATGCTGATCGGAGGCTAAACTGTAATACAAGTCGTAATTTAATACTTGCAGATCGATTAATTTATATATAATAACCCCGGCCAATAAAAAAATAATCGCGATTATTAAATTAATGCGACTATTATTTATTTTATCACCGCCTGTTTGTCTTTTTTTCCAAAATGACATAAGCTACCTATTAAAAAAATTTTAATGGCCGTAGAGCCCCGCCTGCCACGCAAGACGAGCTTGCGAGGCGTTGCGGGCAGGTTGGCTCGCTATTAAAATTTTTTTAATACATTATAATTTTTGTTTATCCCCGGAGGGGAAAAAAGTTTTTACCCTACGGGTATAAACAAATAGTTTTATTTTTTAGCCACCGCTTCCGCGCCGGCGATTAAATAGCTTACTTCCCCGGCCGCCACCATCTTTAAATTACCGACTTTTTCTTGAATATTATTATATGAGCTTGAAGCCAGGGCCTTAAGCTCGAGCTTATTGTTAGCTTCAATCAATTTATTTCTTTGCCCTTTTAAATCGCTTAAAGCATAGCCTTTAATGGCCAAATCATTGGTTCCGGCGATATAATAAAGCCCTAAAATAATTATAGCTAGCAATAAGGCTTTATTCACGTTTCTAAAATTAAAAATATTTTTTTTGATTATTGATTTCTGGCTGTTCGTTTTTTCCATATTAATTTTTGTTTTTTATTTTTTATATCTTTTCCGCCGCCCTAAGCTTGGCGCTTCTTGAGCGCGGATTGGTTAAGACCTCCTCCTCAGTCGGCCTTAAAATCGGATGAGTTAATATTTTTAAACTGGCTTTATGGCCGCACCGGCAAATTGGCGAAGCCGGCGGGCAAAGGCAATCTTTTGATTCTTGCTTAAAATATTGTTTGACGATTCTGTCCTCTAAACTATGGTAAGAAACAACTACCAACTTTCCTTGAATTTTTAATAAATTCACCGCGCCGGGCAAAACCGCCCGCAAATTCACCAATTCTTGATTAACGGCGATGCGTAAGGCTTGAAAAATTTTAGTGGCCGGATGTATTTTTGAATGAAATCTTTTCGGCGTGGAATTATTAATAATTTCGGCCAGCTTATCCGTAGTAATAATTCTTTCCGACTGGCGCTCTTTAACTATGACTAAGGCGATTTTATAAGCGAACTTTTCTTCGCCGTAATCTCTGAATATTTTAGTTAAATCTTCAAGGCTCCAATTATTAATGATATTCTCGGCCGTTTCCTCTATCGGCTCGCCGAAATTCATGCCTAATGGCGCCTGATGTAAACTAAAAGAAAATCCTCTAGACCTATCTTCGAGTTGAGCTGATGATAGCCCCAAATCAAGTACAATGCCGTCAAACTTGGCATCCGCCGTAAAATATTTTTCAATAATGATTGATAAATTTTTAAAATTTTCATGGGCTAAAATTAATTTTTTATTTTTAATTTCTGTTTTAAAATTTAATTTTGCGTTAGCTATGGCTAAACCGTCCAAGTCAATGGCTAGAACTTGCCCGCTATCGCCGATTCTTTTTAAAATCGCCCGGCTGTAGCCGCCACCGCCTAAAGTGCAATCTATAAATTTTTGTCCCGGCCGAGGATTAAGCGTCAGAATCGCTTCTTTAAGCATTACCGGTATATGTTTATATTCCATCTAATTGTGGGTTACGAAATTTTAAAGCACTAAGGCTCTCTGCCTCTCCCGCCAAACTTGCTTCAACACGCCGCTATCAACCAATGGCGCTTTTATGATCCTGACTCTTACGCTTTGGGCTTGCTTTTTTAAATTTTGGCAAAAAATTGATTTGGTCATATTTTTTATTTTTGTTTATTGTATTTTAATTCGTAATTGATAATTCGTAATTTCTAATTTACTAAACTCCAAGCTCGCCTAAAGCTTCGGCTATATCAGAGCTCTTTTTTTCCGTCCCCTCTTTATATTTATTCCAAACGGTTTCATCCCAGATTTCCAGGCGGTCGTAAAGCCCGGCAATTATAAGATTCTTTTTTAAGCCGGCGAATTTTCTTAAATATTCCGGCAACATAATGCGCCCCTGGTTATCGAAATCAACGTCCATGGCTCCGGCCAGCATTAATCTGGCGAAAGCGCGGGTGTTGGCTTTACTGATGGGAAGTTTAGCCAGTTTAATAGCTAACGCCTGCCATTCCTTTTTAGTGTACAAAAAAAGGCAGTTATCCAATCCTCTGGTAACTACTGCGCCGCCCTTGAGCATAGCGCGGAATTTAGCCGGTACGGCTACCCTGCCCTTATCGTCTAGATTGTGGCTGTATTCGCCGATGAACATGAAATTATTGAAGTTAGACTAAGGCTCACGAGAAGTCTGACCAGCGTGGTTACGCTCTTCAGACCCCTTCTTTGCCTTAATTAAAATTTGTTTCGTAGAGCCTGTTTGGAAAGTTGCTTTCGCAACGAAATTTTCAAATTTTAGACAGAATTTTTTTAAAATTTTTAAGCTTATATAAGCATATAGGCGAAAAAATTTTAAATAAAATTATGCTAAAATTTTAAAATTGCAGTAGAAATGAACTTTCCAAACAGGCTCTTAGGCACGAAACCGGCCGCATCCCCATGCCCCGACCTTACGATCGGTTTTCGCCGGCGTTATTATCTTGGCCGGCTAGTCTCGCCTTGCGGCGGACATGTTTTTGTTTTTATTTTAAATAGCTTGAAGATAGTTATCGGGCTGTTTCACCATAATTCCCCACCATTCACCATAATACTATAATTATATACCACTATTGGCCATTTGTCAATGATAAGCCGCCACTAATTTTTAAGCTAATATTAAATTTAAAACCATAAAAAATATCCGCCCGGTTTAGGGCGGATATTTAACCTGGAATATTATAAAATTTTTTTGTTTAGTTATCAACAGCTTTATCCACAAACCCCCGCCTGTCATTGCGAGGAGCCCAACATCTGCGGGGCAACGAAGCAATCTCACGAACTGCTTGTTTAACCAAAACATTTTTTCTTAGTTATCTCCGGCTGTCTATCATATAAAGGTTCAACTACGGAAAACTTTTGTTTCCCAGCCTTTAATTTATACCCCTCTTCCCCTGCCGCAGGGATGCCTAAGGCGTAGGCCAAAGCATTAGCCGTAACCACGCCGATGCGCAAAGAGGTAAACGAACCGCCGCTATTGGCAACTTCCAGGCTATGCAAATCGCTTAATTTTAATTTATTGGCTTTCAGCAATTTTTCTATGGCCGGCAAAAGCTTCTCGGCCTGAGTGCGATGAGATTTAAATTTCTTAACCGCGATAAGCTTATTTTTATCTTTTAAGCTAATCTCTATTAAATTGTTTTGGGTGGTATTTATAGATAATGTCATGCATATATTTTACAGCTTATTTATAAAAATTAAAAGTAAAAAAAATGGCCTTCCCGCAAAGGCAGGAACTATTAAGCCAATTTTTTCTTAATAATTTAATAATAAAATTATTATAATAATTTTAAGCCAACCATGTTAAAGTGATGGCGTGATAATCTCAGGCGTGGTTGTCGCTGAAGCGGTTATTTCCTTAATGGTAGTTTCCGGAGCAATAGCAATAGTCCAGGCATAAACAGCCGGAGTGATATCCATATTACCAGCACTATCGATAGCTTTAACGTAGAAAGTATGTTGTCCTTCGGTTAGAGCGGTATATATTTGAGGTGAAACACAAGTGTCATAAGTGCCGCTATCTAATTTACATTGGAATGTACTGTCTTCGTTAGCGGTAAAATTGAAAACTGCATCTACGCTAGCCGATTGTTTATCCGGTTGAGCGGTAATGGTAGTTTCCGGAGCAATAGCAATAGTCCAGGCATAAACAGCCGGAGTGATATCCATATTACCAGCACTATCGATAGCTTTAACGTAGAAAGTATGTTGTCCTTCGGTTAGAGAAGTATATATTTGAGGTGAAACACAAGTGTCATAAGTGCCGCTATCTAATTTACATTGGAATGTACTGTCTTCGTTAGCGGTAAAATTGAAAACTGCGGTAGTGCTGGTGGCTTGTTTGGCCGGCATGGTGAGAATGGTGGTTTCAGGAACGACGGTATCTGACGTAATAACTTTAAGCGTGATATTTTTAGATATAGATGTTTTTGAAATAAAAGTAATCATCCAAGAATAAACAGCCGGAGTGATATCCATATTACCAGCACTATCGATAGCTTTAACGTAGAAAGTATGTTGTCCTTCGGTTAGAGAAGTATATATTTGAGGTGAAACACAAGTGTCATAAGTGCCGCTGTCTAATTTACATTGAAATGTACTGTCTTCGTTAGCGGTAAAATTGAAAACTGCGTCTGCACTAGCTGATTGTTTGTCGGGTTGAGCGGTAATGGTAGTTTCCGGAGCAATGACAATAGTCCAGGCATAAACAGCCGGAGTGATATCCATATTACCAGCGCTATCGATAGCTTTAACGTAGAAAGTATGTTGTCCTTCGGTTAGAGCGGTATATGTCTTGGGTGAAGCACAAACAGCGTAGGTGCCGGCGTCTAATTTACATTGGAATGTAGAAGCCTCGCTAGCCTTGAATGTGAAAATGGCGGTAGTGCTGGTGGCTTGTTTGGCCGGCATGGTGAGAATGGTGGTTTCAGGAACGACGGTGATTGCCCAGGCGTAAACAGCCGGAGTGGCATCAGTGTTGCCGCTGGCGTCTTTAGCTTTAACGTAGAAAGTATGTTGTCCTTCGGTTAGAGCGGTATATGTCTTGGGTGAAGCACAAACAGCGTAGGTGCCGGCGTCTAATTTACATTGGAATGTAGAAGCCTCGCTAGCCTTGAATGTGAAAATGGCGGTAGTGCTGGTGGCTTGTTTGGCCGGCATGGTGAGAATGGTGGTTTCAGGAACGACGGTGATTGCCCAGGC
>Ga0247842_10003375_pt1 | contig 21680 bp, 18 predicted proteins | sample LaCruzMarch2015__3_FD_192411 | JGI IMG/M metagenome (GOLD analysis project Ga0247842, IMG submission 192411) | Freshwater microbial communities from meromictic Lake La Cruz, Castile-La Mancha, Spain - LaCruzMarch2015_19m | ecosystem: Environmental > Aquatic > Freshwater > Lake | place: Spain...
TGACCCTGGCCGCCGCCCTGCACGACCGCAATATGCCGGTACGGGTGGTCTTTCTCAAGGACCACGGCCCCCACCCCATGGCGGCGGCCCTGGCCGGGCAGGGGATCGCCTGCGATGTGCTCGCGGGTGGTTGGCCCCGCCTGCGCGCCGCGCCGCTGCACACCCTGTCATCGCCATCGTCCCGCTCGCGCTCATCGGCGTCTTCCGCGCCCCGGGGCAAATTATACTCTTCGCGTGCTGTTTTTCGTTTCTCGTTACGACAGCATGGGGTTCCTGGATCTGCTGGCTCAGGCCGGCGGCCCCACGACCAACGCCTGGACCGAACGCGGCACGGTGGCGAATTTATCCTGTTGCAAAGACCAGGCGCGGGTCTTTAACCTGGAAAAACTCGGGCGCAAGCCTGATTTCTTCGCGCTGACTGTGGTGCGAGCCGGCCATACCCTATATGTTCCTGGCAAGACCCAGAGTACATTAGCGGAAGTCCGTCAAGGAATCACCGATGTGATTCGAGTAATCTCACTCTACAGCCTGCTCGATGCCTTGGGCGGAGGTAGCTGACCATCGGATCGCCCGCAGGCGCACTGGCCGACTTCGCCTGGAACCGTCATGACTGTTGTCATTTTCGATACGACGCAGCTCAATGGCGGTAACATGGGGAATGTTCCGGCCGAGCGGATTGCTCACGGTTGCGAGGGGACCATCCTGGTGGTTTTGGCCGGTGTCACCCCGCCTCGGCGGTGCGGGCCGCGCTCGGCCGGCTCAAGTCCGCGGAGGTAACCCTGTTGGGAACCGTGCTCAACGACTTTCACAATCCGTCACTGGCGGAGGAACTGCGGCGCGAGACCAGCGCTTCGATCGGTTACTCTCCGGTGTGACCCAAGAATTGCAGCAGTTCCCGGCGAATAGAGCTTAAACCGTTGATGCAGAAGAAATTACATTCTTGATCGCAACAAGATTTGTAAAATAGCCACTTATCTTTTCAAGAGGTTAGCGTTCGCCGGGAATTGCTGCAAGAATTGCGTCGGCGTATCCGCGACTCCCAACTTCTGAACCTGGAGACCTGAGGTGCCATCGGTACCACGGGCCGCATCCGGGGCCTGACTACAGGGCCTGACCAATGAACCATTCGGACGCGCGTCGGCGCATCCTGCTGATCGAGAACCGCTGCACCGACGGGCTGCTGGACGCCGCGATCCTCGCCCAGGCGGGTTACGCCTTGGACACGCTGGACGCCCTGGAGGCGTTTGAGGCTGCGGCGCAGCACCCCTACGCACTGATCCTGATGGCCCCGGAGGCGGCGGACCTTGATGGGGTGATCGAAGCCGCCCGGCGCATCCGCCAGCTGCCCTACCCGCGGGGCAACGTGCCGATCCTGGTGCTGACCGGGACCCTGGGTGAGACTGACCGGGAGCGGTGCTGCGCCGTCGGCATGGACGGTTTTCTGACCAGGCCGGGTGAGCCCGAGGAGCTGTTGGAGGCCGTGGCCCATTGGGTCGAGGCGGCCGACGACCCCACTTGGGGTCTGGATGCACGCCCCGGGGTGACGGCGCCGCTGCTCGATCGACGCACCCTGGCCCAACTGGAGGACGACCTGGGGGCTGAACTGTTGCCGGAGGTCCTTTCCACCTTTCTTACGGAGACGGCCCGTCGACTGGGCCTCCTGGAGGCGCGGGTCTGCGCCGGCGATGCGCTCGGCGCTGCCGACGAGGCCCATGCCCTGAAGGGCAGCGCCGGCACCTTCGGCGCCATGGCCCTGCGCCAGGCGGTCGACGAGATGGAGCGCAGCGGCCGCAGCGGGGACGTGGCACGCCTCACGGCTCTGCTGCCGGAGGTCAGGCGCCTGGTGACGACGACCTGCGCCCTGTTGGCTGCGGAGTATTCCTCGATGGTCGCCGATGCGCCGCGCCCATGATCCGTACCAACCTGCAAACCATTGAAGTCCAGACAAATCTGGAGGGGGGGCGTGACTGCGGCGCACAGTCGCCCTGGGGTTGGGTTGCACTGGGGCCCTGCCGGGGTTGCAGTCAGAGCCGGTTTACGACACTCTCTCGCTCAAGTTGAAGCCAGGGGAACGGCTCTTGGTGTTTACCGACGGGTTGTTTGAAGGGGCCTTCACGGCCCCGGGCCGCAACGCCCTGGAACTGGACCTGTTGGCAACGGCCAAACAGGGGCTCGGTGCGCCGCTGGCGGACCTGGCCGACGCCTTGATGGCGACCTTCTACGCGGCGGCCGGGGACACCCCCAGGGACGACGCGACCCTGATCATCCTCGAACCCAGCGTCCCGTGACCCGCCGGGGCCCACTGTCCGATTCGGCCCGCAAGACCCGTCGAAGCAAACGATACCCATGTCCAGCAACAAGCCCAGAGTGTTGATTATCGAGGACAGTCCGGCCCTGGCCGAGGTCTATCGCAGTTACCTGCGCGGCGAACCCTATCAGGTCAAGCACGTCGGCGACGGCAAAAGCGGCATGGCGGAGTTGGAGAAGGACCCGCCCGAGGCCCTGCTCCTGGATCTGAAGCTCCCGGATATGGACGGCATGGAGATCCTAAAGCACATCCATGACCGCCAGATCCCCACCTCTGTGGTCATCATCACCGGCCATGCCTCGGTGGACGTGGCGATCGACGCCATGCGCTACGGTGCCTTCGACTTCATCGAGAAGCCCTTCAGCGCCAAGCGGGTCAAGGTCACGCTGCGCAATGCGGTGGACCGGCAGAACTTGAATACCCTGGTCGAGCGCATCCGCGACGACTTCCAGCGCGACCACTATCACGGCTTCATCGGCTCCTCGCTCGCCCTGCAGGCGGTCTATCGCATCATCGACAGCGCTGCCCCCAGCAAGGCCACGGTCTTCATCACCGGGGAGAGCGGCAGCGGCAAGGAGGTGTGCGCCGAGGCCATCCACCGGCAGAGCACGCGCCGCGACAAGCCTTTCATCCCGCTGAACTGCGGCGCCATTCCCCGGGACCTCATGGAGAGCGAAATCTTCGGTCATGTCCGCGGGGCCTTCACCGGCGCCAGCCGGGACCGGGAGGGGGCCGCCGAGATGGCCGACGGCGGGACCCTGTTCCTGGACGAGATCGGCGAGATGGACCTGGATCTCCAGACCAAGCTCCTACGCTTCGTCCAGACCGGGACCTTTCAGCGGGTCGGCTCGACCCAACTGATCAAGGTCGACGTGCGCTTCATCTGCGCCACCAATCGCGACCCCGAACTGGAGGTGGCCGAGGGGCGCTTCCGCGAGGACCTCTTCTATCGTTTGCATGTGATCCCGATCCACATCCCGTCGCTGCGTGAGCGGGTCGACGATATCCTGATGTTGGCCAATCACTTCCTGCGCAAGTTCGCGGCCGAGGAGCACAAGGCCTTCCGCGAGTTCGCCCCCGAGGTGGAGGCGGTCTTCATGGACTACGAGTGGCCGGGCAACATCCGTCAGTTGCAGAACGTGTTGCGCAACGTCGTGGTCCTGTACGATGCCGAGCAGGTCACGGTCGACATGCTGCCGCCGCCGCTCAACGGGATCGCCAAGCGCGGGGCGGCACCGCTTGCGACGCGCAAGCCGGCCCGGCCGGCCGAGATCGGCCCCCAGGGGATCAGGCCCCTGCACGTCGTCGAGAAGGAGGCGATCGAGCACGCCATCGAATTCTGTGAGGGCAATATCCCGCGCGCCGCCGCGCTGCTGGAGGTCAGCCCCTCCACCATCTACCGCAAGCGCCAGGCGTGGCAGATGGAAGGGGCTTAGTAACCACGACCGTTGTCGTTGTCGTAATCGTTGTCGTAATCGGAGAAGCGGCGCAATTTGGCGTGCGGGCGAATCCGGGACGCTGCGATCACCTCGATTACGACAACGACAACGACAACGACAACGACGCGACCAGCATTCCCTAATGAACTTGTTTGACTTTTTGGTAAACCGTTTCCTAAAGCACGCGCTTCGTTCAGACTGATGGTTAATCGCCTACTCTGGACTCTGCTCATCGCGCTGGCCGTTGCCGCGCTGGTGGTCGTCGCAGTCAAGCTCAGGCCGCTGCTGACCCCGGAGCCGGTTCTGCTGGCGGTCCCCGATCCGGATTGCGACCTGCGCGCCGGCCCCTGCACCGGACGTTTCGCGGGGGGCGGAGAGGTCACGCTGGACCTTGAACCCCGCGGAATCCCGCCCGCCCGGCCGCTGGTCCTGCGCGTCCTGATCCGTGATCTGGTGGTCAGTGCGGTCGCGCTTGACCTGACCGGCACCGACATGGACATGGGCTATAATCGCCGCATTCTGGAGGCGGACGGCCCGGGGCGCTTCCGGGGCGAGGGGATGCTGCCGGTCTGTGTGCGAACCCACATGACCTGGGAGGCGCGGGTGCTGTTGACCACGCCCGCCGGGCTCCTGGCCGCGCCGTTTCGGTTCGCGACCTCAGCCGGGGGTACGTTAGTACGTTAGGAACGGTTCACTGATAAGGTAATTAGGTCATGCTGTAAGCGTCGTTGTCGTTGTCGTTGTCGTTGTCGTAATCGAGGTTATCGTAGCCCCCTGGCTTCTCTCGCTATCCAAACTACATCGGTTCTCCGATTACGATTTCGACAACGACAACGACAACGATTGTGTTTGTGTTTGACTTGTCCCTGACTCGTTACTAACGTACGCACTAATAAGAAACCGGAGACATTGTTTATGCGCGTATTGGTCGGCGATATCGGCGGCACCAAGACCGGAATCGGCGTCGCCGAGACCGATGGTGTGGCGGTGACCCTGCGGGAGATGCGGCGCTATCCGAGCGCCGACTTCGACTCGCTGGAGTCGCTCATCATCCAGTATCTGCAGGAGACCGGGCAAGTCCCGGCGCGCGACTGTCATCTGGGTGCCTTCGCCGTCGCCGGTCCGGTGGAGGGTCGGCACTGCCGGACCACCAACCTGCCCTGGGAGATCGACGCGGACCTGATCGAGCACATCCTGGAGTTCCGCGCGGTCGGGCTGCTCAATGACCTGGAGGCCGTCGCCTGGGGGGTGGCCGCCCTGGGTCCGGACGATGTGGCGGAACTCCACCCCGGCGGGGCGCCGCAGCAGCCGGCGGTCGGCAATGCCTGCGTGGTCGCCGCCGGCACCGGCCTGGGCGAGGCTGGCCTCTACTGGGACGGCACCCGCCACCACCCCTTTGCAACCGAGGGCGGTCACACCGACTTCGCCCCCTTGGACGAGCGTGAGTTCGCGCTGCTCGGTTTCCTGCAACAGCGCTTCGGCCGGGTGAGTTGGGAGCGGGTCGCCTCCGGGATGGGAATCGGCAACCTCTATGACTTTCTGCTGAGTTGGCATCAGGCGGCGCCCCCGGACTGGCTGGCCGCGGAGATCGCCGCCGGTGACACCGCCGCCGCCGTCGCCGCCGCCGCGGGACGTTGCCCGATCTGTCGCGAGACCATGGATCTGTTCTTCAGCCTCTTCGGGCGCGAGTCCGGGAACCTGGCCTTGAAACACCTGGCCCTGGGCGGTGTCTATCTAGGCGGCGGCATCGCCCCGAAGAACCTGGAGGCCCTTCGCGCCAGCCGCTTCCTGGACGGCTTTTTCGCCAAGGGCCGGATGGAGCCGCACATGCGGCGGATGCCGGTGCGGGTCATCCTGCGCGCAGAAACGCCGCTCCTCGGGGCGGCCCGCTACATGGGCGTGCGTTGAGCACCGGCGCCGCCCACCTGAAACCGGAGACGAGATGACCACCACACTCAAGGTTACCGGCATGACCTGCCAGCACTGCGTGCGCGCCGTCCGGGAGGCCCTGGCGGCCGTCCCCGGCGTTACCGCGGCCCTGGTGGATCTGAACGGCGGCGCGGCGCGGATCGAGGGTGAGGCCGTGCCGTCTGATCTGATCCACGCCGTGGTGGATGCCGGCTACCAGGCGGACCTGTTCGCCGCGGGTTGAGCCCGGCGCGCCTGGACGTCCAGGCTCCGGCCACACGCCCTTGCGGCAACCCGTCGCGGCCGGGGGGCCGCTCCTACGGCGTAGGAGCGGCCCCCAGGCCGCGACGGATGTCGCCCTCAGGGTGGCCGGAATAATGATCAAGGCCCGGTTGTCACATCGACTCGGTCATACCCGGCATGGGTGCCGATCAAGCGAAGACAATCATCAGGATTGCAGCAGCATCGCCCCGTGGATTATCGTAACCACATCGATGCGATCCGGCTTGATGTGATAGATGATTCTGTATGAATCGACAAAGACCTCCCTGATTTGGTCCAAGGCGTATTCGGGCACGCGGCGGCCGGACAACGGAAAGAGTGCGATCTGTTGAGATTTTCTGGTGATGCGATCAACGGTTCTGAGGGCATAGCTCGGCGAGGCCGATGACAGGTACGCGGAAATCGCATCAAGCTGCTCTACCGCTGCTTTCGTCCAGTGAACCCTCATTCTGGAAGGCCGTATCTGCTCCTGACTTCCGCCACGTCCATGGTTCTGCCTGCCCTGCTGTCATCCAATCCTCTCGCAATGGCCTCGCGCACAAAGATCTCTTGCATCAAATCGTCCCAGGTGGCATCCGTCGGCAGTTGATCGATGAGACGATGGGCGTCCGCTTTATCGAGTGCGGTGGACATGCTTCTGTTACCTCATGGCGATTGTATGTGAAGGAAGCCCAGGTCACGGGTCAGCTCGATTTCCTGAGAATGAACGCCGATCTGCGTTCATGACTAACGCCTCCAGCGGAATTCGCCGTCCGTTATGCAGGCGCCGAATCATTGGGAGCGTCAATGGCCGCTTGCGGTTGAGCACCGCGGACACCCGGGCACTGTTGCCGATATAGGGTTCGAGGTCCTTGCTGGTCAGTCCCAGCTCTTCCATCTGGAAGTAGACCGCATCGACGGGGTCAGGCGGCAGGATGGGGTGGTGCTTGGCCTCATAGGCTTCGACCAGTGTCACCAACACATCCAGTTCGTCGGCCGCCGGGCTGCCCGGTTCCGCCTCCATCAGGGCGTCGATACGCGCCAGGGTCTGGTCGTAATCGCGTTCGGTCTTGATCGGGTGAATGTTCAAGGCGGGACCTATAGCGACTGCTCGGCGTTAACCAAAAAGACGATAGTTTAAGCGGTCATATGCAACATATAAACTACAATATGATCGGGGACAGTTGTCGGGTTGCTTCCCTGGCCGTGGCCACTTAATTTGTTGCGGCCGGTAGGCACGCTGCTTTCAAGCAAGCTACGCAGAGAAGTTAGCTGTGATTGCCAGAAAGCCGGGATAAGATGGTTATCGAAGCACACTTGAATGAGGGCATTTGCGGTTGCATTGGCGGAGCATGGCCATCCTTGCTTGTCGCAATTTCTTACTGTAGGCCCGCCACGCACTCGAAGCGGAGACTAGCCCATGTCGATCAACCTGTCTATGGGTTCCACGAGCCTTGTATGTCGATGGTCGAATTGGCCGTAGTCCTCAGGGGTGGGCATTCAGCCTCCGCCCAACCACTCCCGCAAAGCCGCCGCTGTCGGCAACTCCCCACCCGCCGCGATCTGCTCCGGCGTCCCCTCCGCCACCACCTGCCCGCCCGCCTCACCCCCCTCCGGCCCCAGGTCGATGACCCAATCCGCCGCGGCGATCAGGTCCAGGTCATGCTCGATGGCAATGACCGTATGCCCGGCATCGACCAGCCGGTGCAGGACGGCGATCAGCCGCTCGACATCGGCCATGTGCAGGCCGACGGTGGGCTCGTCCAGGACATAGAGGGTCGGCCGCGGATGGGTGCCGTCGGCGGTGGAGCGGGCCTTGGTGAGTTCGGTGACCAGCTTGATGCGCTGGGCCTCGCCGCCGCTCAAGGTGGGGCTCGGCTGGCCCAAGCTCAGATAGCCCAGTCCGACCTCCTGTAGCAGGGTCAGCGGGTGGCGGATGGCGGGGTGGGCGGCGAAGACCTCGACGGCGCGGTCCACGTCGAGTGCCAGGATCTGGCCGATGTCGAGCCCCAGATAGCGGACCTCGCGGGTCTCGCGGTCGAAACGGCTGCCGCCGCAGACCTCGCAGGGGACGCGCACGTCGGGCAGGAAGCTCATCTCGATACGCTGCACGCCCTGGCCCTCGCAGGCGGGGCAGCGCCCGCCGGTGGTATTGAAGGAGAACCGCGCGGCCCCCCAGCCCTGGATGCGCGCCTCCGGACTCGCGGCGAAGAGCTTGCGGATGCGGTCCCAGAAGCCGACATAGGTGGCCGGGCAGGAGCGGGGGGTCTTGCCGATCGGGGTCTGGTCCACTTCCAGCACCCGGCTCAGCGCGTGCCAGCCCGAGATCCCGTCGCACCCATGCACAGTCCCCGTGGGAGCGGCGTCCCGCCGCGACAAGCCCGCCGCCGACTCCGATCCCTGATGACCGGCACCCCGCCGCCCGGCGCGCACCCCCTCATCCGCCGCCCCCAACAACCCCTGAAGGCTGCGCACCAACACGTCGCGCACCAGCGAGGACTTCCCCGACCCCGAGACCCCCGTGACGCAGGTCAGCCGCCGCAGCGGCACCCGCACGTCCATGCCCTTGAGGTTGTGCAGCCGGGCCCCGCGGATGGCGAGCCACTCGCCCTTGCCGGGCAGCGGGCGCCGCACCCGCGGATCGTCCAGTCCGTGACCGCGTTGGCGCGCCAGATAGCGGCCGGTAACCGAGCCGGGGGCGGCGATCAGGTCCGCGGCCGTTCCCTGGGCGACCACCCGGCCGCCCTGGACCCCGGCCCCCGGGCCCAGGTCGATGACGTGCTCGGCGCGGCGGATGGTTTCCTCGTCATGCTCCACCACCACCACGGTGTTGCCCCGGTCGCGCAGCCGGGTGAGGGTGTCGAGCAGCAGCCGGTTGTCCCGGGGGTGCAGCCCGATGCTCGGCTCGTCCAGCACATAGCAGACGCCTTGCAGGTTGGAGCCGAGCTGGGCGGCGAGCCGGATGCGCTGGGCCTCGCCGCCGGAGAGGGTGGGGGCGCCGCGGTCGAGCGTCAGATAACCCAGGCCCACCTGGGCGAGGAAGGCGAGCCGTTCCCGGACCTCCGCGAGCAGGTCCCGCGCAATGGCGGCCTCCCGTTCGGTCAGTTCCCAGCCGGCCAGGGCCGCGGTGGTCGCGGTGACGGTGAGGGCGGAGAGTTCGGCGATGGAGCGCCCGCGAAAGCGCACCGACAGGGCCTCCGGGTTCAGCCGGGCGCCCCGGCAACTGGCGCAGCCTTGGTGTTCGGTCCCTGAGTCCAGCCACTGGTCCTCCTCCCCGGTCTGCTCCCCGTCGAACCCGGCCATCGCGAGCCCGGAGCCGAAGCAGGCCGGGCACCAGCCGTGCTTGGAGTTGTAGCTGAAGAGCCGCGGGTCCGGTTCCGGGAAGGCGCGCCCGCAGCCGGGGCAGGAGCGCTGGGTGGAGTAGGGGGTCTCCGGGCCCCAGGTCCCGCGGGTGACCTGCACCACCCGCACCAGGCCTTTTCCTAAGTCCAGGGCCACATCGAGCAGGGCGCGCAGCTCGCCCTCGGTCTTGGGGCCGACCCTGACCTCACCCACCGGCAGGTCGATGGAGTGCTCGCGGAAGCGGTCCAGACGCGGCCAAGTCCTGGTCTCGATGGGCTCGCCGTCCACCCGCAGGACGAACCACCCCTTGCGCGCGGCCCAGGCGGCCAGTTCGTTGTAGAGGCCCTTGCGGGCGACCACCAGCGGGGCCATCACGGCGACCTGGCGGCCCCCCTGGTCGCGCAGGATGCGCCCGAGGATCGCCTCGCGGTCCAGCGGCTCGATCGGCAGGTCGCACCCCGGGCAGTGCTGGGTGCCGAGCTTCACATAGAGCAGGCGCAGGAAGTGGTGGATCTCGGTCTGGGTGCCGAGCGTGCTCTTGGCCCCGCCGCGGCTCACCCGCTGCTCGATGGCGACCGTGGGCGGGATGCCGCGCACCGCCTCCACGTCGGCGCGGGCGGCGGGCTGGACGAACTGGCGGGCATAGGCATTGAGCGACTCCAGATAGCGCCGCTGGCCCTCGTTGAAGAGTATGTCGAAGGCGAGCGTGCTCTTGCCGCTGCCGGAGACGCCGGTGATGACGGTGAAGCGGCCGCGGGGGATGGCGACGCTCAGGTCTTTGAGGTTGTGCTCGCGGGCGTGGAGGATGTCGATGCAGTGGGAAGGGGATAGGGGATAGGGGATAGGGGGAGTGGTTGGGAGGACCTGCATATAGGCAGGCGACGGGGCCTCGGCGATGGCGCCGATCCTTGTGGGAGCGGCGTCCTCGCCGCGCTCGGACCCGTCGGCCACTGCGCCGCCTAAGCTTGGCGCCATCGGGCCGGCGGCTGCTTGCTCCAGATAGTCGCGTAAGGCCTGTGCCGTGTGGCTCAGCAAAGCCCGGGCGGGACGCCCGGGCTCCCATGCAAGGTCCGCCGGGGTGCCGACGGCGACCAGCTCACCGCCGCCGTCGCCGCCCTCGGGGCCCAGGTCGATCAGCCAGTCGGCCGCAGCGATCAGGTCCAGGTTGTGCTCGATCACCACCAGGGAGTGACCCTGGTCGAGCAGGCGCCGCAGCGCCGCCAGCAACACGGCGACGTCCGCCGGGTGCAGCCCGGTGGTCGGCTCGTCCATCAGGAACAAGAGCCCCTGGGTCGTGGACCCGAGACCGCCGCGGCCCTTGCTCCGTCCCGTCTTGCACAGGTGTCCGGCCAGCTTCAAGCGTTGCGCCTCGCCGCCGGACAGGGTCGGGACCGGCTGGCCCAGGCGCAGGTAACCGAGCCCCACCGCGGTCAGCGGCTCCAGTGCCCGCGCCAAATCCCGGTCGTCCGCGAACCGGGTCAGGGCCTCAGTCGCCGTGAGGTCGAGCACGTCGGCGATGGACAGCTCGGCGCCCCCGCCCGCCGGGTCCGGGAGCCGGACCTCCAGGACCTCCGCCCGGTAGCGGCGCCCGTCGCAGTCGGGGCAGCGCAGATAGACGTCGGAGAGGAACTGCATTTCCAGGTGCTCGAAGCCGTTGCCCCCGCAGGTCGGGCAGCGCCCGGTGCCGGCGTTGAAGCTGAAGGTGCCGGCCGTGTAGCCGCGCTCCTTGGCGAGCGGCAGCGCGGCGAAGCGCTTGCGCAGCACGTCCAGGGCGCCGACGAAGCTTGCCGGGTTGGAGCGCGAGGTCCGGCCGATCGGGGACTGGTCCAGCAGGGTCACGTCCGCGATCAGTTCGTCCCCGTCGATGCCGTCGAACTCCCCCGGGGCCTCCTCCGGGTGACCCTTGCGCTGGCACAGCGCCCGGTAGAGCACATCCCCGATCAGGGTGGACTTGCCGGAGCCCGAGACCCCGGTCACCACCACCAGCCGGTGCAGGGGGATCGCGACATCGAGTCCCTTGAGGTTGTGGGCGCGCGCCCCGCGGATCCGGATGCAGGGTCCGTCCGGCGCGGGCGGGTTGGGGGCGCGGGGCGCGGCCACCCGGCGGCGGCCGGCCAGATAGTCCCCGGTCAGCGAGCCGTCCGCCGCCAATAGCTCCGCGGGCGTCCCCTGGAAGCAGACCTGGCCGCCGTGCTCCCCGGGGCCGGGACCGATGTCGATGATGCGATCCGCCGCCCGCATCAACTGGGGGTCGTGCTCCACCACCAGGAGTGAGTTGCCCTGGTCGCGCAGGCGGCGCAGGACGCCCAGCACCCGATTCAGGTCGCAGGGGTGCAGGCCGATGCTCGGCTCGTCGAGCACGAACAGCGTGTTGACGAGCGAGGTGCCGAGCGCGGTGGTCAGATTGATCCGCTGCACCTCCCCGCCCGAGAGGGTGCGCGACTGACGGTCGAGCGTCAGGTAGGGCAGGCCCACGGCGCACAGATAATCGAGGCGCGAGCGGACCTCGGTCAGCACCAGGTCCATGGCTTGGTCCAGGGCGGGCGGGAGCACCAGCGCGGCGAAGAAGACCCGGCAGCGCTCCGCGGGCAGGGCCATCAGTTCGGGCAGGTTGAGGAGCGCGGGCGTCCCGCCCGCGTCGCCGGGGCGGGACGCCCCGGCTCCCAGGCGCCACCCGAGCGCCTCGTCCTTCAGTCTGTCGCCATGGCAACTGGGACAGGTCTCATAGGACCGGTAGCGCGACAGCAGCACCCGCACATGCATCTTGTACGCGCGTGCCTCCAGCCAGGCGAAAAAGCGCCGGATACCGAACCAGACCCCCGCGTCCCACTCGCCCTCGCCCTCGATCACCCAGTCCCGGTCCGCCTGGGACAGGTCGCGCCAGGGCACGTCGGTCGGGACCCCGCGGCGGTGGGCAAAGCCCATCAGTTCCTCTTGAACCTCCGCATAGCTGTCCGACTGGATGGGCTTGATGGCCGCTTCGATCAGCGACTTGCCCGGGTCCGGGACCACCAGCCCCCAGTCGATCCCGATGGTCCGGCCGAAGCCCCGACAGGTCTCGCAGGCGCCGATGGGTGAGTTGAAGGAAAACAGGTTCGGCAGGGGCTCGCGATAGGTCAGGTCGCAGTCCGGGCAGTGCAGGTCGGCGGAGAAGCGCCAGGGCGTGCCGGTTTCCTGCTCCGGCCCGACCGGATAGACCAGCAGCCGCCCGTGACCGCGCTCCAGCGCGGTCTCGATCGCCTCCAGGGCGCGGCCCCGGTGCTCGTCAGTGAGCCGCAGCCGGTCCTGGACCACCGTCAGCGCCGGGCCTTCGGTTTCCAAGAGCCGCACATAGCCCTGTTGGGCGAGCATCCGCCGGACCTCCTCGGCACCCAGCGACTCCGGCACTGCCACTGGGAAGCAGACCTGCACCCGCGGGCGCTCCGCGTCGCGCGTCAGTTGTTCCCAGACGGACTCCGGTGTGTCGCGCCGGACCTCCCGCCCACAGCCCCGGCAGAAGAGCCGCGCCGCGCGGGCGAACAGCAGCTTCAGGTAATCCGCCAGTTCAGTCATGGTCCCGACGGTCGAGCGGGAGTTGCGCACCGTATTGGTCTGATCGATGGCAATGGCCGGCGGGATGCCCTCGATCCGGTCCGCCGCGGGTCTGTCCATGCGGTCCAGGAACTGCCGGGCATAGGGCGAGAAGGTCTCCACATAGCGCCGCTGGCCCTCGGCGTAGACCGTATCGAAGGCGAGCGACGACTTGCCCGAGCCCGAGACCCCGGTGACCACGATCAACTGACCGAGCGGCAGATCCAGATCCAGGTTCTTGAGATTGTTCTGGCGCACCCCGCGCAGGCGGATACAGTCGGGGTGCTGGGGGCGGCTTGGCATGGGTGGGACTCGCGGGAAAGGGGAGGGCGGACACCGGGGGTCCAGTGGCGGCGGCGACGCTGGGGCCGCCCCAGGTCATTTGTCCTTGGTCACATGTCCGGCCGCGCGGCATCGTAGGGTGGACAAGCGCAGCGCAGTCCACCAGCAACGGCGCGGGATTCGGTGGACTGCGCTAGCGCTTGTCCACCCTACGGCCGGAACTCTGATCAAGGCCGGTCATTTACGCACGGGTCCGAAACGCAGGCCGACCGTGGCCAGCAGGATCTCGCGCAGGAGCATGGTCAGCGCCGAGATAAAGAACAGCATCGCCAGGATGAACAGGGCCGCGACCGCCAATGAGGTATCGAACGAGAAAAACGCGCTGAGAAACATCACGGCGATCACCGCGCACACCAGGAGCGCGGTGAGGGTGCACAGCCCGATGGACAGGCTGATGATGCGGGCGCGTCGCTCCAGCGTGAGCATCTCCTCGTGGATGGGGCCGGTCTCGTCCGTCTCGCTCGCCAGGACCCCCTCGACCACCCGGGCGCGGTCGACGATCCGCGACAGCCGGTTGGCCATGACCCCGAGGACGGACCCGATCCCGGCGAGCAGAAAGACCGGTGCGACTGAGACCTGGATCAGGTGCGAGACGCCCGAGATCGTTGGTTCTATCGGCATGGGGGGACACCTAACAGCATTCGACTTCCAGGGTTTCCAGCAGCGCCGCCAGGTCCGGCTCGTCCCAGCGCTCCAGCAGGTCGCGCAGATCGTTCAGGTGGCAGTGCAGGTGATAGAGTTCATCGTGGGCCGGCCCCTTGGTGCCGTTCAATTTGGCCTCGAAATAGTCCCAGAAGGGGTCTTGCCGTCCCTGCGTACCCATCCTCTCACGCAGGGCCGCGACCAGTTCACCCGCCTTGGTATCACAGTCCAGGCCGACGAAAGTGCGATAGCGGTCCGTCGTCGGCCGGTCGTTGAATTGTGCTTTCAATACCTGTCACCCTATGAAAATCGTTTCGCGTTCCCAGGCCCCGCACACTGGGAGCGCCGCACCCCAGTGCGGCGCGGCCTGGCGCAACCCTCAGGGCCGCGGTCCTGTGCGAGATCGCGCCGCACTGGGGTGCGGCGCTCCCAGTGCGCCCCGGATGATCAGGCACCGCGCCCGATCAGCTCGATCGGGTAGCCGTCCGGGTCCGCCACGAATGCAATGATGGTGGTGCCGGCGTTCATGGGCCCGGCCTCGCGCATGATCCGCCCGCCGCGCTCCCGGATCTGGGCGCACGCCTGGTAGACATCATCCACCTCCAAAGCGATATGACCATATCCGGTCCCCAGATCATAGGCGCTGGTATCCCAATTGTAGGTCAACTCGATGACCGCCTGTTCCGACTCGGCACCGTAGCCCACGAAGGCCAGCGTAAAGCGCCCCTCCGGGTAGTCCTGTCGGCGCAGCAGGGTCATCCCCAGGACCTTGGTGTAGAAGTCGATGGCCCGGTCGAGGTCACCGACGCGCAGCATGGTGTGCAGGATTCTCATAAGTTTCTCCTCAGGTTATTCTAGTCGCCACGCTTTGAAACTGTGCAAGAATTGCCGTAGTCGTAGGATGGGTAGAGCGCAGCGAAACCCATCGTTTGCATTATCGCTGGGCTGAAGGCCGTAGGGTGGACAAGCGCTAGCGCAGTCCACCAAATTCCGCGCCGCTGCTGGTGGACTGCGCTGCGCTTGTCCACCCTACGATGCTACCGGGACACCTGCACGGCCTCTCCGCGTGGGAGTGCATTCTTAGCCGCTCCAGCGGCCTGAAATCCTCCGTGACGCCGGGTCCTCGCCATTTGCTCCCGCGCCGGAGCTTGGTACCCGCTTCCCGTTGAATTACGTACCGACCCCAACGGGGTCGTAAATACCAGCCCAGGGCAACGCCCTGGGATAGGGTCGTACCATCGGCCTAGCCCTGAAAGGGCGTGACATAACGGCACAGACTGATGTCACGCCCTTTCAGGGCTGGGCTCCCGTATATCTCGTACCCAGGGCGTTGCCCTGGGCTGGTATGTCGCGCCCCTTCGGGGCTTAGGCGGACCGTATAGCACGGCGCAAGGGCTCGCCGGTGTTCGCACCCAGTTCGGCAAAGACCTGCTCGGCGTCAAACGCGTCCAGTTCGCCCGCATCGTATGCGGCGAGACGATCCTCCGCTTCTTTGATCCACAGTACGTCCTGGGAAGAGTCCGCCTTGTCAAGGGTGGCAATGGTTCCTCCACGGTAAAGATCCATGGCCGGAAAGCATAGCGCGAAATCACCCCACACCAATTCGCCGTATTCCAGCCGAAAGGACGCAAACCGCCCCGGATCGAGGAACGCACGAATGTCCGGATGGTGGGTCCGCGACAAGAACGGCAGGAAATCGACGGTTTGGGTGGTGCCGTCGTCGAACCTGAGCCTCAGTCGGTAGTCGCCGTCCGGCTCCGCGCTCACAATATTGATCTCACGTTGGCTCATTTCAACCTCCGGGTGATGCGTTCGGGCAGGATGGACTTGTCAAAAAGCGAAAAAATCGACCCACTCCTGTTGCGAGGTCTTGCTGCGCTTCAGCCCGGGAGTCAGATGATTTATCGTGATTTATTGGACCGCACGCCCTTTTCAGGAGGTTGCGCAAGGTGTGCGATTTCCTCTGCTAGATCTTCAAAGGCCAGGTGTTTCAGACCGTGCTGCTCAAGCGGTGACAGCCCTATTGATTTCTGCTCTTTGAAGTTATTGTTTAAGAAAGCAGAGCGACAGGCAAGAAAGAACCATTGCTTAAGATCCAATGGGTCAGCAGACGCCTTATCCGTCGCAGAAAAGACGCAAAAGACATAGATGTCGGCATATCGAACTGCCTTACCCGACCTTTTGCCTTTCTCCTCATCCCATACCTGCTTGCGAGCAATATCAAAACGTAAAAGGCTATCCTGCTCTTGGTCCCATGATTGCAGATAAGCGGACGATTTGACCTCGATGGTTGTCAAGCCATCCGGCGTTTTCAGGTCATAGGCATCCCACTGACTGCGAGGTTCGTGATCGCCACCAAGTGCTTTGGCAACGATGTATTCAGCAAGCACGCCGCGAAGGGCGTTCGACATAAAGTCGGAGAAGGCCCATTTCCAAAATTCCTGACGTTTAATTCGCTGCATGAGAGGCACCTGTTCAGTCTGGCTGGGGCGGATGCGCCGTAACGTTCTCGGCGGTCCTGTCGGCTTACTCGACGAGTTACTAGGGGGAATAAACATTCGGGACGGGGCGAATGCCCCGTCCCGCTCCAGCGACGGGGCGAATGCCCCGTCCCGCTCCAGAGTCACCGACGGGTGCGCGTCCTCACCCCGCCATCGCCGCCTTCATCTCCGCCGCATACTGATCGGCATTGAGCCCGACCAACAGGTGCAGCACATTGTCGGGGAGCCGCAGGATGCCCTGCACCCCGGCCGCCTTGAGCGCCGCTTCATCCAGACCGCCGGCATCGGTCAAGGTCACCCGCAGCCGGGTCTCGGCGGCGGCCTCGGCCTGGCGCACATTGGCCGTGCCGCCCAGGCTCGCGAGGATCGCGCGGGCCTTGGCCGGGGCCTCGGCGTCGCGGGCGCGGGGCTTCAAGGTATCGGCCTTGTACTGGACCTGGGGCGCGTCGGCGCCGCTCGGCAGTTCGGCCTCGGGGCCGGCGCTGTCCAGGTATTCCTCCATGTCGGTCTTGAGATTATCGGAGCGGGGGCCGAAGATCGCCTGGAGGTTCTTGCCGACGGTGACCACGCCGGCCGCGCCCAGGGCCTTGAGCTTCTCCGGGTTGGCCTTGCCCATGTCCGACACCTCGACGCGCAGGCGGGTGATACAGGCGTCCAGGCCCAGGATATTGCTCTTGCCGCCGAAGGCCAGCACCAGTTGCCGGGCGAAGTCGTCGCCGCCCGCGGCCTTGACCTCGACCTCATCGACGGTCTCGGTCTCGCGCCCGGGGGTCTTGAGGTCGAGCCACTGGATCAGGACGCGGAACACGACGTAATAGACGACCGCGAAGATGGGTCCCAGCACCAGGACGATCCAGGGCTTGATGTCGTTGACGTAATAGAGCGCATAGTCGATGAAGCCGTGGCTGAAGCTGTAACCCAGGCGCGCATCGAGCAGGTAGGTGCTGAGATAGGCCGCGCCGACCAGTACCGCGTGCACGGCATAGAGCAGCGGGGCGACGAACAGGAAGGAGAACTCCAGCGGCTCGGTGATGCCGGTGAGGAAAGCGGTCAGGGCCGCGGAGCCCATGATGCCGGCGATGCGTGCCTTGTTCTCGGGCTTGGCGCAGTGATAGATGGCGAGTGCCGCCGCGGGCAGGCCGAACATCTTGAATACAAAGCCGCCGCCCAGGATGGCCGCCTCGTAGTCACCGGCGAAGAAGCGGCTGATGACGCCGTGCACCGTCTTGCCGGTGGTCGGGTCCACATAGGTGCCGACCTCGAAGAAGAAGGGCACGTTCCAGATGTGGTGCAGGCCGAAGGGCAGGAGCATACGCTCCACCACGCCATAGATGGTGACCGCCGCCGCCGGGTTGCCGTAGGCCGCCCAGTCGCCGAAGTCGCGGATACCGGCCCCGATGGGCGGCCAGATGACGGCGAGGATGGTCGCCAGGCCGATGGCCGCGAAGGCGACCGCGATCGGGACGAAGCGCTTGCCGGCGAAGAATCCGAGATAGGAGGGCAGCGAGATGCGGTAATACTTGTTGAACAGGAAGGCAGACAGGAGCCCGATCAGGATGCCGCCGAAGACCCCGGTGTCGATGGACTCGATGCCGAAGATCTTCTTGATCTCGGCCCGGCTCTTGGCGGTTGGGAAGGGGGTCAGGTCGCCCTTGCCGGCATCGTAGAGTGCAATGGCGCCGCCCCCGGTCTCACCGGCCCGGATGATGAAGGGCACCGTGACCTTGTCGCAGGTGACGCTGCTGTCCTTGAGCTCTGCGGCGCGCAGCTTCTCCAGCGTTCGCCCATCCTTGTCGAGACACAGGAAGCGCCCGCGCTCCGCGTCGTATTCCACGTTGACCGGGACGGCCTTGCCGTCCTCGCCCACCATCTTGAGCGGCTCCACGGGTGCCACCCAGCCGATGAACAGGAGTCCGATGACCCCGAGCGCGGCCAGCAGGACGAAATAGCCGACGGTGGCCGCCATGGCCGCCACGCCGTCGTTCTTGGTGAAGCCGAGCACCACGCCGATGGCGAAGATCAGGGGCAGGATCATGAAGATCGCATCGCCCGAGGCGGACATGATGCGCCCGATCTCGGCGATCCAGGGGGTCTGGGCCTCGCGGGCGATGGAGGCCCCGACACCCAGCAGGATGCCGGCGACCGGCAAGACGGAGACCGGCAGCATCAAGGCCTTGCCGATCTTTTGCAGACCACCGAAGGTGGTGCCCCAAACGGTTTGAAGACTCATGTCATTCTCCAGGATTCCGCTATCACTTAAGTTCCAAAAATGGGCACCGCAAAGGCGCGCAGGCTGCTTGATCCTCTCACGGAGACACCAAGGCACAGAGAAGAAAGACCCGGTAACGGTTGAACAACAAACGGCACATCGTCGGCCGGCGGGCGGCCGGTTCTTGGCCCGAGGGTCGCAGAACCTGCACCACTTGTTTCTGAATCGTTACTGACGAACATCTTTCTTTGTGTCTCCGTGTCTTTGTGAGAGCAATTCCCCGCCGCCCGCACCCTGCTGCCTTTGCGAGTTGCGTGTCCGGCTCAGTAGTCCAGGGGCACCAGGGCGCGCACCGCGGCGGCGCTGTCCTGGGCGAGTGCCTGCTCCGCTAAGTCCTGGCATTGCGGGAGCGAGCGGGCCCGCACCTGCGCCTTGACCGCCGGGATGGACGGGACACTGACCGACAGCTCCGCCACCCCCAGGCCCACCAGGATGGGCACCGCCTGGGGATCGCTGGCCAGACCGCCGCAGACCCCCACCCATTTGCCCTCGGCGGCGGCCCCCTCGACGGTCTGGGCGATCAGTTGCAGCACCGCCGGATTCATGGCGTCGGCCTTGGCGGCGAGCTTGGGGTGGCCGCGGTCCATGGCGAGCGTGTATTGGGTCAGGTCGTTGGTGCCGATGGAGAAGAAGTCCACCTCGCGGGCGAATTGGCGGGCCAGGACGGCCGCCGCGGGGACCTCCACCATGATGCCCAACTCCACCGCATCCGTGACCCCCAGACGCGCGCGCTCCTCCTCCACCAGGCCCTTCACCGAGCGGATCTCATCGAGCGTCGCAATCATCGGGAACATCATGCGCAGGCGGTTGTCCTGGCCGGCGCGCAGGATGGCGCGCACCTGGGTGCGCAGGATCTCCGGGCGGTCGAGCCCGATGCGCACCCCGCGGATGCCGAGCATCGGGTTCTCCTCGCGCGGCATCGGCAGATAGGCCAGCGGCTTGTCCCCGCCCACATCGAGCGTGCGGATGATCAGTGGCCGCCCTTCCAGGGCCTTCGCAATGGCCGAGTAGATGGCGTATTGGTCCTCCTCGGTGGGGGCGGAGGTGCGCTCCATATAGAGGAATTCGGAGCGCAGCAGGCCCACGCCCTCACCGCCCAGGGTCACGGAGCGGGCCGCGTCCTCCAGGCCGCCGATGTTGGCGACCACCTCGATGCGGTGACCGTCGCTCGTCACCGCCGGGTCCAGGGCGGCCGCCAGGTCGTTGGCGCGCCGGGTCGCCTGGCGCTCCTTCAGGGTCTTGATGCGGGCGATCTCCAGCGGGTCCGGGTTCAGCCGCAGGCTGCCCTTGCTGCCGTCCAGGATGACCGGGGTGCCGTCCGCCAAATCCATGGCACGCGGCTCGATGCCGGCCACCGCGGGGATGTCGAGCGAGCGGGCGATAATGGCGACATGGGAGGTCGAACCGCCGCCGACGGTCGCAAAGCCCAGCACCCGGCCGCGGTCGAGCCGGGCGGTGTCCGAGGGGGTCAGGTCCTCGGCGATCAGGATGGTGTCGGGCGGCGCCTGGGGCTCCTCCAGCGGGGTCCCGGTGATGATGGCGAGCACCCGCCGGCCCACGTCGCGCAGGTCATTGGCGCGCCCGGCCAGCAGCTCGTTGCGCAGCCGTGCCAGGCCTTCGGCATGGGTGGTGAAGGCGGCCCGCCAGGCGAAGGCGGCGCTCTTGCCCTTGGCGATGGCGCTCTCGGCGATGTCGAGCAGGCCCGGGTCGCCCAGCAACTCCTGATGGGCGGCGAAGATCGCCGCCTTGGCCGGGTCGGCCTGGCCGCGCAGCTCCGCCTGCAGGGCCTCGAGCTGGTTGCGGGCCAGATCCAGCGCGTCCTCCAGGCGGCGGCGCTCCTGGTTGGGGGCCTCGCCGACCTCCTGGACCGCGATCTCCTCGCGCCGCAGGCGCCACACCTTGCCCACCGCGAGCCCCGGTGAGGCGGCCACGCCGAGCAGCAGGTTGGGGTCGTCGGAGCGGGGGCGCGGGGCCGGGGCGGAATCCGCGCTGATCTCGGTGGTGGCCGGCGCCGGGGCCGGGGTGCTGCCCTCGTCGCCCAGACCGGAGGCCAACTCCGGGACCAGCCGGGCGATCACCTCCTCCGCGTCCGGTCCCTCGGCGATCAGCACCACCTTGTCGCCCTGCTCGATCGCCAGGCCCATGATCGAGACCAGGCTCTTGGCGTTGGCCTGATCGTCGCCGCGCTGGATCAGGACCCGCGACTGGAAGCGCTTGGCCAGATTGGCGAGCACCGCCGCCGGGCGGGCGTGCAGCCCGGTCGGGTTGGGGATCAGGACCGCCTCGGAGATCACCCGCTTGCCGGAGGTCTGCGCCTCGGCCGCGCCTTCTTCGGCCAGGTCAAGGCTCAGCACGGTGTCGATGCCCGCCCGCACCAGCCCGCTGGCCGGATGGTAGGCGGCGACCCGCTCCCCGTTGGTTACCACGATCTGGGTCAGCAGGCTCTTGGCATGGGTCGCCAGAAAGTCCGCGTCGAAGGCGATCAGGGCGTCGCCCGCGGCCACCGTCTGGCCCGTGACGACCTTGGGGGTGAACCCCTCGCCCTTCAGATTCACCGTGTCCAGGCCGATGTGCATCATCAACTCGATGCCCGTGGGCGTGGTCAGGGTCACCGCGTGACCGGCCCGATGGAGGTTGGTCACCACCCCCGCACAGGGCGCGACCAGGACCTGCGACAGCGGATCGATGGACACCCCGTCGCCCACCATCTTCTGGGCAAAGACCGGGTCCGGGACCTGCTCCAGTGGCAGGATGACGCCATCCAGGGGCGCCTTCAGCTCGATGGTTTGCACCGTGATCTCCTCTATGGCGAGTGGTTTGGAGTGGCAGCGCCGGCCGCGGGCAAGGCGGCGGCCGCCGGGACGGGCGCGGGACTGGTGGGTGACGCGGGCGCCGGGCCCGCGGGCCGGGCGGTGTCGATGACGGTGCCGAGTCGCAACACATCGGTCCTCGTGCGGGGAACCCTGCCGGGCACCCTCTGTAATTCTTGTTCCAGCCACCGAACGGGTGCCCTGAGCGGCAGACCGACCGCATCGGTGGGGCGCGGGTCCAATCGTGGCAGGGTGCGAGGGGAACGGCAACCTCTGGTGGCCGTCTCG
>Ga0247842_10003377_pt1 | contig 21670 bp, 18 predicted proteins | sample LaCruzMarch2015__3_FD_192411 | JGI IMG/M metagenome (GOLD analysis project Ga0247842, IMG submission 192411) | Freshwater microbial communities from meromictic Lake La Cruz, Castile-La Mancha, Spain - LaCruzMarch2015_19m | ecosystem: Environmental > Aquatic > Freshwater > Lake | place: Spain...
TTGGAATCAGAAGTGCGGTTAAGCAATAAGCCAACCCCCAAATCGTAGCCGTCCAATACAACGTAGGACAAAACAGCGATGCCCATGGCCACAAAGAAAAACAAGGGAAGCCATGCTGCGGGTGCAGTTAGATCAGGTGGCATTATTGGGCTCCTAATGGGTTTGTGGTGCTAGCCGATGCAGGGATGATGCTTGGCTGAGCAATCGATTTATCGTCCACTTTGCGTGTTAAATAAAACACCACCCAAATATAGGCAAACAGTAAGCCCACATAAACCGCAAGATACGCCAATAGACTGCTAAGTACCATACCCGTTGGCAATTTAGTAACCGCTTCTGCCGTAGTGAGAACGCCGGTCACTAAATAGGGTTGACGTCCAATTTCAGTGACATACCAGCCAGCAAGAACGCCAATCCATCCGGAAAATGTCATTAGTACAAGGCCTTTTGCCATCCAACGGGGTAACTCACGACCGCCGCGGAGTTGCCAACGACCAAGCCAAGAGGCGAGCAACATAAGTAGACCAATGCCCACCATGATTCGAAAGGCGAAAAAGACAGGGGCTACCGGTGGAATCTTATCGCCGAAGTCATTTAAACCTTTGACCTCTCCATTCCAATCGTGCGTTAAATAGAAAGATGCTAATTTGGGAATACTCACTTCATACCGATTGGATTGCGTTTTTGGATCGGGTATGCCAAAAAGAACGGCAGGCACGCCTTTGCCGCCCTCCCAGATGCCCTCCATGGCTGCTAACTTAGCAGGTTGATGCTCTAAGGTATTAAGACCATGCAAGTCGCCCAACACAATTTGTACCGGCGTCAAGATCATGGCGGAAGTTAATGCCAGCTTTAATACCGCATGATTCGCACTCGCCCGGCAACCACGTAAATAACGATAGGCCGATAAACCTGCCAGCAGAAATGAGACCGTTAGGAATGAGGCGATCATCATGTGCAACAGTCGATATGGCATCGATGGATTAAAGATAATCGCAAACCAATCGTCAGCAAACGCACGGCCATCCACCATGCTAAAGCCCTGTGGGGTGTGCATCCATGAATTTAAGGCGATAATCCAAAATGCCGACAAGGTCGTGCCAAAGGCAACCAAGAAGATAGACATGGTGTGAACGCGCTGTGAGACGCGCTTAGCACCAAAGAGCATGACACCTAAAAAAGTGGCCTCCAGGAAGAAGGCAGTTAATACCTCGTATGCCAGTAATGGCCCCGCAATATTGCCAACGACTTCCATATAGCCGGGCCAGTTTGTGCCGAACTGAAAGCTCATGGTGATTCCGCTCACTACGCCTAAGGCAAACGTAAGGGCAAAGATTTTCACCCAAAACTGATATGCGTCTTGCCATGAAGCATCGCCGGTTTTATTGTGCTGTAACTTGAAGTACAGCAAGAACCAACCAAGAGCAATTGATATAGTGGGGAACAGAATATGAAAGGAAATATTGGCGCCAAATTGAATTCGGCTGAGCAGGAGGGTATCGATCATGAACGGCCCTTTAAGTAAAACGATAGTTGGTAGTTATGAATACATACATACATTTCCTAGTATGTGCCTTTATTTCGAATAACAGTGCGTTAGTAATAGTTTTACAGCTGGAATAATATAATTTAATATTATATCATACTATATATCATACAATAGATCATTAATAGCCCATCCAAGCAAACATCCAAAGAAAACCGCCAGTATTTCAAGAGCTTACGTACCCTTAATATCGGTGTGTGAGCATTTGTGTGACTAGATTACTAAGATCGCAAGAAATGCTTGCTCAGTCTTTAGTTTTCAATGCTAGAGGATTTTTGGAGCAATCTTCTAACACTTTAAAACTACGTAAATGCTAAAAAGCTGGGTAACTATTGCTTTTTATTGCATCTATTGACGCGCCGTTATGCCAGCATTAATGATTTACCCATCAAAGAGTCGGAGCGGCAATTTTTCTGGAAACTGGGACGATGCCCAGATGATCACCCGAGCCTAAGTCATTTTGGTTTTTAACTTTATATTAAATAAGATACTTTACTGCTTTTCCCAAATACTCCAGTTTAAGGTTGCTGGTGAGGGCTGAGTCCACGATATTGGGTACTTTCTATTACCGATTCCTAAGCGACTCCAGACATAAGCAACAATAAAAATAATGGAGACGCCTAGCATCACTGTTATGCCAAGGTGGATAAAACCCGCATGTGCTTGAATCATGATGATCGGATTAGCGCCAGCAGGAGGGTGAACGCACCGTACTAGTAGCAAAATAACGATCGTAAGAACAAGCGCAAAAACATAGACCCAAAATGCATCGCCGAATAACTGATAGGCTACGATTCCGATCAAACTACTGATGAGATGAGCCCCAAATACAGCCCGCGGTTGTGCGGCAGGCGCTGTTGTAAGCGCAAATAAAAATAAGGTAGTACCGCCTAGTGATGCTAATAAAAGTGGGGAGTTTGCCTTTGTTGCCCAAAGAGCCAAACCAATGGCTACGGATGAACCAATTAGCACCCAAATTAAACGCAATATTAATATTTTCATAGACCAATGGTAGACATAAAAAATCTGAAGGCTATTGATGACAGTCAACTTATGAGGTCCATCATATGCTCATATGCAGGCGAATGGGACTATCGATATTCATACGCTGGTAGGTTGATATGGTCTAGCGTTGGCCTGCGGCAAGTCGAAGACGATGTGTGGTTAGTCAGCTTTATGAATTTCGATATAGCTTACTTTGATATGGAGTCTTCACGGGTACACGACCTAGAAAACCCATTTGGTCCCAGAGTATTGGGGCTGTGATTGGTAAATGTGTAAACCAAATGTCCAGTACGGACCTTTACTTTTCTGTTGGCCCACCAGGACTTGGGCCTGGGACTTACCGATTATAAGAGCAAATAATTAAAGGAAATTACTTGGCTTTTAAGAGCACGCAGTGCCTTTTTATCCGTGTGTGCGTTTTTGTGCTACTAATTTAAATAAACCAGAAGAAGTGCTAGCCCACGCTTTGATTTTCTGATTCAAAAATACTTTCTTTACTTACTGAAGCGATCTCAAGAATGCCGTTGCCCGACCAGCGGCCTCATCGTAGCTTGGCTTGTAATCGAGGCTATCAATTTCAGCAAACTGCCTCTCTAATACAGCCTTTCTGCTAATAATCTGACTAATAAACACATCGGCATTCTTTAGCAAAAATTGAGTGGCATTGATAAGGGCTTCCGGCTCCCGCTCAATAACTAAAGACAGGTCAAATAGATCACGAGCCGTTGCCCTATCCCCTCGATGCCATAATTTCTTGGAGACAATTTCTGTAGCAGTTTCTACACGAATAAATTGACCATCTATATTCCACATCTCAAATGGGGAATCGGTTAGGTTAGGTGAGGCCACAAAATCAATTTCACCTTCGGGACGAATCAACTTTACGTAAGAACTTTGATCTTCTACATACTGGTCACTAACCGCTGCAGCAACATCACTTAAACGTGGCGTAACATAACCTAAGTATTGGGGATCTGGTACAAAGATATCAATGTCCTTACTAAGACGGTGTTGATAGCGAAACATCAATACCGTACCCCCGCCTAAAGTCCAGAATGGATCAGGAGTAGCATAGCGCCTTATATCTTCAATAATAGAAAGTGCATGGGGAAGTAAGTTTTTCCATGTGCCGTGAGGTAGATCACGCTCAATCACTTTATTCATCGATTAAGCCCAGGCCGATCTTGGTGAATGCATTTCTTGTGCCCACCGATGAATGTTCTTCCAAATTAACTTCGGTGCGACGTGATTATCAATTGCCGCCTCTTCAACCGCAGACACAATAATTTCTAATGGCGCTTCATCAAGCAATGTCGCTACATGCGGATAAATAGCTTCTGGCAATTCTCCGTATGCCAACGAGTGCGACAGGTCGCTACTTTGGAGCCGGGTCTTGTAGCTAACACTTGCGGTTTTGCTAGCCATGTCTAAACCAAGGTTTTTTTTACTGTGCCCTTGAGTAATAACATCGAGTCCCAATAAAGATAGCAAGGCTAGCAGCTTGGCTGTACCTAAATCATTCAAAGAACCCTTCTCCAAATGGTGAATAGTTGATCTTGAAAGACCGCAAAGCTTTGCCAACCGATCCTGAGATAAACCCAGATCAGTGCGGCGCTGCCCTACTTTGAGGCCAATTTCACGTAAGTTCATGGGATTATTATCTCATAATTTGTGTAATATATTACACATTAATTTGCTAAATTGACGAAAAATCCCAAATTCAAGGCAGCAGGCAAAAGGTACATTGGGGATGTGATTGATAAAGGTGTAAACCATGTGGTCGGTACCGGATGTAAACCATGTGTCCGACACGTACCATTTTGGAGCGCCCGTTTTCTTGGCGCCACGCATTCGAAGCGGCAGCAGATTAACAGCTTTCAATAGTTAGGACAAGCAGGGAAATGCACCCCTATTTCTATTTAATACTGAAACACTCCACGACCGGCCTTTCTACCAAGGTGTCCTGCGGCCACGAGTTCTCTTAAAAGTGGTGCTGGGCGATATTTGGAATCATTAAAGCTATCGAAGTAGGTCTCCATGATCGCCAAGCAAGTATCCAATCCAATCAAATCAGCCAATGCTAAGGGACCAATCGGTTGATTACAGCCCAATTTCATACCTTCATCGATATCTTCTGGAGAGGCAATACCCTCGCTTAATACAAAGAAGGCCTCATTGATCATGGGCAGTAATATACGATTTACAACGAAGCCCGGTGCATTCTTAACAGCAATGGGATGCTTATTAATTTCACGGGCAAATGCAATCACGCTATCTCGGGTCATAGAGCTTGTTTGCAAACCACAGATCACTTCAACCAAACTCATCAGCGGCACTGGGTTGAAGAAATGCATCCCAATAAAACGTTCCGGATTTGAATTTAAGGCTGCCAATTTTGTGATTGACAATGACGATGTGTTGGTTGCAATAATTGTCTCTTTCGAAACTAACCTATCTACCTCATGCAAAATCTTTTCTTTCAAAGATTGATTTTCAGTGGCTGCTTCAATCACTAAATCTAAGTTCAATAATTTCTGGTAGTCAGTACTCACCGTAATTCGCCGCATTGCCTGCACGAGATCATTCTCAGAGAGCATGCCTTTTTTCACCATGCGTTCTAAACTATTTGTGATGTTGTAGATACCTCGCTCGAGCGCTGCATCATTGACATCAATCAATGTCACTTCTAAACTATGAGTGGCACATACCTGAGCAATCCCGTTACCCATAATGCCTGCGCCGATAATGCCAATTGATTTGATTGTCATGATGTTAAAACCTAAATAGTTGAACTACCGGATAAATCCATTTCACAAAGGTTTGGGGATATCATTAATGGAGCAGCGGTGGCTTTGATCACTGTTTCAACAGAAACTCCTGGAGCGGTTTCCTTTAGTAAGAGACCGCCTGGAGTCACCTCAATAAATGCAAGATTAGTCACGATCTGACTCACAGGACGTATCGAGGTTAGTGGCCAAGTGCACTCGGAAACAATCTTAGACGCGCCGTCCTTAGCGGTGTGTTGCATGGCAACAATAACTTGTTTTGCGCCTGTAACCAAATCCATCGCACCACCCATGCCAGGAGCAAGTACCCCTGGAATCATCCAATTAGCCAGTAAACCTTTGGCGTCAACTTGTAAGCCACCTAAGACAGTAATATCAAGATGCCCGCCACGAATGAGGCCAAATGACATGACGCTATCAATGCGCGTAGCCCCTGGTATAGCAGTAACAAAGCCACCACCCGCATCGGTTAAATCATGATCCTCCATGCCTTCTGGAGGCCTTGCATCTAAACCAATTAAACCATTTTCTGATTGTAAAAATACATTAAGTCCTGTTGGAATATGATTTGCCACCATTGTAGGCAATCCAATACCCAAATTGACTAACATCCCTTCGCGCAATTCTAGGGATACTCTGCGAGCAATAATTTCTTGTGCATTCATGATTTATCAGATCCGTTCGACTGCAATAAGCTCATCAACAATGACTCCTGGGGTCGTTACATCATTTGGTGTAATCATCCCTACTGGCAAAATTTCATTGGCTTCTGCAAAAACTTTTTTGGCTGCCATAGCCATCACTGGATTAAAGTTAGTTGCAGTAAGTTGGTAGCTGAGATTGCCGAAATAATCAGCTTGATGTGCGTGTATTAGGGCAAAATCGGCAAACAGGGGCAACTCCAATAACCAGATTTCATTATTAATCATCACGGTAGATTTATTTTCTGCAGCGAGCGTACCGAGACCCGTTTTGACTAATGCCCCTCCTAGACCATAACCAGCACAGCGAATTCGTTCTGCTAAAGAACCTTGCGGCACCAATTCAACTTGGATTTCACCAGCAAACATCTTTTTTTGCGTCTCTGGATTTAAGCCAATATGGCTCGTGATTATCCGTGAAACCTGCCCACTAGAGATCAATTTCCCAATACCAACTCCTGGCATGGCCGTATCATTTGCGATAACGGTAAGGTTAGTTTGGCCGGATTTTACTAGAGCATTAATTATGCGATGTGGGCTACCAACACCCATAAATCCACCAATCATCAAGGTTGATCCCGGCATAATACAGCTAATAATTTCATCTACGCGTTTAGCAATTTTCATCTTGTTTTAGGTACCCACAGATTAAGAGCGCAGTACGGTTGATAAATCATGTGTATGTTTGGCAATCATCAACTCTTCATTGGTAGCAATACGTAAACAAGTTACTTTAGAGGATGTAGTTGAGAGAGTCCCTGCGCCTCCAAGATTAGCCTCTTCATCAATCTCAACTCCCAGCCATTGCAGTCCTTGCATTACTTGGCCACGAATGAAGACAGAGTTCTCACCAATACCACCAGTAAATATCACTACTTCTAGCCCCTGCATTACAGCAGCTAAGCTCAAAATTTCCTGCTGAACATGTTGTACAAAATAGCTAATAGCTTCCTGCGCTTCAATGGCACTAGAAGCCTCAAGTGTTCGCATATCGTTTGATAAACCGCCAGAAAGGCCTTTTAGCCCAGACTCCTTGTAAAGTAAATCTGAGATACCTTGGGCATCCCACTGTTTATATTGCATTAAATAGAGCAATACCCCAGGATCAACTTGACCGGATCGTGAGCCCATTGGAATACCATCCAAAGGAGAAAACCCCATAGTGGTTGCTACTGCATGGCCATGCTCAATTGCACACAAAGATGCGCCATTACCAAGATGGGCTACTACGGTTTTCTTACCATAATAAGCGGGTAAGTATTGCTGCACATAACTATTGATGTACTCATACGATAAACCATGGAAACCATAACGCCTGACACCTTCATCGTAAAAGGTTCGTGGTATGGCATAGGTATCATTAATAAAAGACTGACTACGATGAAAAGCGGTATCAAAACAAGCAATCTGTGGAATATCGCCAAATACTTCTTGAGCAGCTTTAATGCCGGCGATATTATGGGGTTCATGCAAGGGGGCGAGCGCATAAAATGATTCAAGCTCATGGATTACGGCATCATCAATCAACACAGGCTCAAGATATCTAGCGCCCCCATGAACTACACGATGACCCACAGCCTGAATCAGTGCATGAGATAAATCAAGATGCAACCAATCTAAAATAATTTTTAGAGCCGCGCCATGATCCTGAGGTGCTGATTCTTTAGCCCACGTGGTTGTCTCTTGAATATGCTGATCAGGGCTTTTTACTTTGAAGCTAGCATGCGAGCCAATGCCATCAATTTGACCCTTCACCAGCTCAGATAAATCAGAATCATCAAACACTGCAAATTTAATTGAGGATGATCCTGAATTGATCACTAAAATTGCTGGCATTTGTGCGGTATTCATGTCAGTACCAAATTAAATCTAATGCGTAAAGACCGATGCGCCATTTTGGCGATACGCGTCATATAGCAAGGCTAGCGCGCAAGAGGCCATGCGCGCATGTTCACTGTCAGCACGGCTGGTAAGCATCACAGGCACCTTGGCGCCTAATACCAAACCAGCCGGTTGGGCATGCGAAATAAATGTAAGTTGCTTTACCAACATATTACCTGCTTCCAAATTGGGCACAATCAATACTTGAGCCTTACCAGCAACTGGTGAGTTAATGTGTTTTGTCTTAGCAGCATTTAGATCGATTGCATTGTCCATGGCTAAGGGACCATCTACTAGCCCGCCACGAATTTGGCCACGATCTGCCATCTTTGCCAAAATTGCAGCATCCATTGAAGAGGGAATATTAAAGTTCACCGTCTCTACAGCTGAAAGGATAGCCACATTTGGTAGGGCAATACCACAAGCACAGGCTAGATCAATAGCATTTTGGGTAATGTCAACCTTGGTAGCTAAATCTGGTGCAATATTAATTGCCGCATCACTAATAAATAAGGGGTAACTCAAGGTTGGTACGTTTAATACAAACACATGTGAAATCCGTTGTGCGCCACGTAAACCACCATCCTTCTTCACTACTTGTGAGAGCAACTCATCTGAGTGTACATTACCCTTCATAATCGCTTTGACTCTGTTCTGATGAACTAGGGCGACTGCAGCTGCCGCAGCTAGTTTGTGATCGACAATATCCACGATTTCGATATCGCTAATATCTTCATTAGCTTCCTTCGCAGCCACCTCAATGGCATCGCGTGAACCAAGCAAAATTGGCAGAATGAGTCCTGTACGCATAGCCATCAAAGCCCCACCCAGGGATTTAGCATCATCAGGGCAAACCACTGCTGTTGGCATAGGAGGAAGATTTTGCGCTGCTTTGATGATGCGCTCAAAATGGTTATGTTCCTCTAAGAGCAAACCAGGCAATTGGTCTGACGAGAGAGAAATTTTTTCTAGTGGTGCATCGACCTCTGCAATTCCAGTAGCAATAACATCGCCCTTACTTGTACTGACTTCAGTTGCAAATAAGGCTTTGGGTGACTCTAACTTTTCGATGAGCTTGACATGAATCTTAAGCTGATCCCCTATTTGTGCATGCCCAACAAAATCGAAGCTTTGCTTACGATAAGAGGTTCCAGGGCCTGGCAAAATATTACCTAAAACACTGGATATCAGCGCGCCTATCCACATTGATGGCGCCACAACTCCGGCCGCCTCCTCTTGAGCTACAGCTTGATGAGGCATGTGATTTGGATTTAAATTGCCCGAAGCATGGGCAAAAAGATATAAATCTCTTGCCGTGACTGTATGGTCAATTGAGGCCTCATCTCCAATCTGTAGATCAGGCCAAAGATGGTTATTCAAATCGTTAGTTGTGGTGTTCATGACAAGAGTAACTCAAATTGACCGTATTCTTTCAGAGCGGCAGGATGCATTTTTTCTCTCGGGCCAGCAATCTCCATCACTAAATCCAATGCAACCTTACGAATTTCCGGGGTAGTTAGCAGTAAAGGTAATGTTGCCATTGCACCCACTTGGTCGAAATCCACAATCAAAGATTGTTGATGTAAGATTTTTTTAATTTCCTGATCACTCAAATTAGGAAATAAATCTTGGCGCTTTAGCACTTGCAACTCACGCTCAAGACGGGTACGTCGCACATAGCCACGGGCTTTATTCATAAGTTGTAGCATCCGCACGCAAGCTTCTGCCAAACCACCTTGTTCAAGCTTAGCTAAGGCCCCCTGAATTTCTGGCATTTTCATGACATCAATCTCAGAATGTATGAGATTTTCTTCTGCAGTCGGATGAAATATTGCTCTTGATATCGGCGCAGCATACATTGCAAAAAAACAACTTTCTGACCAGGCGTCCCGCACGTCACGATACAGGTTTAATTGCATTTCAAGAATCTCTGCACCAATCTTTTCGGTAACGAGAAATGGATTCGTAGGACTAAGGTTGACCCTGTTCTGACTTAATTGTTTGCTTACAGAATCGAACATCGTCACGAAGGGGTTTTTATCCGAGAAAACTAATCGTTGGGTACGTAAAGGGTGCAAATTACGCATTAACTCTGCTGATTCATCTGTAACCAAAGTCTTTATTAATGGGCGTCCTACTCTCTGATAAGTTTCAGAGTTAATTTTTGACATACGAGCCACCTCAGCGAATAACGGCTCTTCTTCGCGGTTATGGTCTAGATGCAAAATATCCTCAATGCTTCTTGGCTCAAAGCGAATGTGGACGCGCTCTGCATCATCTTCAAGAATCATTTCATACAGTCCTGGCGAGAGTGCTTCAATTGCACGTACCGTATCGGTAATGGCTTCATGTTCACGGCCCGCTATTTTGCTTGAAACAAATATGCCTAAATGTCCAATAGAATCATGCAGCATGTATACAATGCGATGTCCAAGTGCTTTGATTTCTTCAGCGCTCGAGTACAGATCTGGAATCCAGTTCAACGCCTGCTGCGGTGGAGTGATATTGTCCCCATGTGAAGCAAAAACAATAATTGGCGATTCAATTTTTTTCAAGTCGACTCGTTCACCATCTAAAATGGCTTCGCCGCTAGCTAGCTTATTGCCAATAAATAAATTCTCTACAATCCAACGAATTTCTGCTTCCGTCATAAAGCAAAAGCCACCCCACCAGCGCTCAAACTCAATGAATCGCTCTGCTTCTGTATCGACATGAGCATACAAGTTGTAATATTTTTTGAAGAAACTATTAGCTGGATTTAGAGATTCAAAATTTTGCACCAACGCAGCACCATCAAATAAACCATTTCCTAAATCAGCCATTAGCAATGCAGGCAAAGAGCCGCCCCTTAGCCCACCGGTATAGCGCATCGGATTTTCTCCGATCTTTCCAGCCCAATAAGACATTGGCGACCCATTCAAAACAATCGGGCCTACTAGTTCCGGTGCCTTTGCGGCTACCAACATCGCCGCCCAACCTCCTTGACAGTTACCCACTAATATGGGCTTAGGCGAATGTGCATGTTCCTCTGCAATCCTTTCCAGGAAGAAGATTTCTGCATCGCGAACATGTGCAATAGTTTGGCTCGCTTCTGGCATTGGTCGAAAAGCACAGAAGTAAACTTGATGCCCATCATCAAAAGCATCACCAACTTGACTATCCGGTTTAAAGCCACCGATTCCTGCACCATGTCCAGCACGTGGGTCGATAATCAATACTGGGGCACGCTCAGGATCTATGACTACCCCTGCTGGAGGCGTAATTTTGAGAAGCAAATAATTTACTGGAGGGTTAAGGTCTTTGCCATCCACAATTACGTCATACTGAAAATCCAATACAGGTGGCATTCCAGAATCAATATGGTCGATATATACATTCCCTCTTTTACGAAGGGCGTCAAATACAAGAGCCTGGCGCTGGACTGAATCACGTACGTAGGCTGTATACATTTGTAGCCAGTCGCTTAAAGTAGCATTTTTTAAAACCTGTGTTTCTTCCTTAGCACGTTCAACAAGATGCTCAATTTTCTTTGAGTCTCGACGGATTGTTTTGGAAAGTTTTTGAATGTGCAATGCAGACAAATCTGAAACGGTTCGGGCTGCTTCTGAGTTTTGCGAGATTGCATCGTGTGAAGTATTTACTAACTTTTCTAACCGCGCACCTGCTGATTTAACAAAGCTTGAATTACTGAGATCGTTTAGCATTGGCAACTCCAATTTACAGATGCGTTAATAAGATAAGTAATCTATGCTCAAAGTATTACAAAGAGATTAATGTTATTTGACTGCTTGATGACAAACATCTGAGGTCTAGCTCTAGTAAAGTGTAGAAATTGCAGTTTCTACATTGAGTTAACAAGACGCATATGGATAATCAGCTTAGAGCCTTAAATTCATCTTTTATTAAAATCTGGCCGCTACTTCGCGATGGACAGGTCATTGGTCAATATGAAATTCGTACTATTGAAGTGAGTGATCGAGCTGGGGTACTTGATTTATTCGAGCACTTATCGGCCAAAAGTCGTTACTTTCGCTATGCTCATGCAATGTCTACTCTGCCCGAGGCGTTGCTCAATAAGATCATCCACTCTAACAAGTCAAGTGACTTTGCTCTTGTTGCCATGATATTGAATCCAGATCATACTCAAACACTTGCTGGTATTTCACGCTACATACAGGATAACCATAAACTAGAAGCAGAGTTTTCACTTTCAGTGAGCGATGATCACCATCACGAGGGCATTGGCTCTCATTTAATGCAGGCTATCCTTGACTGCGCGCAACTAAATGGCTTGGAAGCCATTTATGGGCACATTAACAAAGAAAATGTCGATATGCTTGCATTAATGCGTCATTTAGGCTACTCATTACGAACTTCTGAAGATGACTTTCAATTCTGTATTGCACGCCACACTACGTAAATGATTTACACCGAGCTTAAAACGCGCACCTTTCTTGGTAGTTTTTTAAAGCACTGGATAGAATGAAACTAAATAATCATTTCATATTGCACAACTCGATGAGTTTGAGTGCAAATATCCTAGAAAAGCGCTAATAGGCGTGAGGTCGTCAATATATTTGCAGCATCAGCATCTAATCAAATCGCCAGGTAATTCCAGTGTCTAAGCGCGTTGAATTAGGTCCATTGCCAACCAATACTAATCCTGTATTTTGTCCACTACGCATCATTGAAATCCCAAAATCAACACTTTTAGATAGGCCTATGATTGCTGCTAACATGCCATACATAGTTGACTGTTGTTCGGTCGAAGGTGGATTGGTTTGCACACCAAAATCGAGGGCAAGACGTAAACCATCCATCACATTCCAGACAGGTGCAATGGATGCAGAGTAGATATTCAATCTCAGTGGACTTGCACTGCCACCATTTAAATAATTTACGTTATAGGGGCTACGCATATAACCTACATTGATATGAGCCTCTAAGGATTCATTTAAGTAATAAGAGGAAATAAATGTTGCGCCGTAATTGAATGCCGCCTGTCCAAAACCCACTACTTGCTGCTGCTTTGTATCGGGAAATTGCAAGATGGGCTTAATTGCGAAACCCCAGTTATCGCCCTCTTCACCCAAAAAACGCCACTTTGCATTTAAGGTGTAATTACTTATCGGTGAATAAATACTTGCGCGTGGGGTGGCGTTATATTGCGTTCCAATGGCAATCTCAACATTCTCAGCAATGCCTCGGGTGTAGGTAAAAGGAAATGAATTTGTAGAGCCTGGCCCTAGGAATTCTGTACCCGGGCTTGATATGTCTTGACCTGGTCCTGTAGGCTGGTTAACCTTATTGATCGAGTAAAAGTACATTTCAATCTGATTCCCCCCTTTCTTGACCGTTCCTACGTCATCAGTATTTAATGGTTCAAATGCCTGAGCCCTGCTGGTTAAAAAAAGAGTTATCAAAGCAAACGTTAGATTTATTAAATTAGGCATACTAGATTCATCACGAAAAATGACCAGCATGGATCGCAACCATCCTCGAAAATCTACAAACTTACTTGAGTGATTGGTCATACTATTTTTCACAGAAAGGTGTTAACGGAACAAAAAAAATTAAAGACATTGAAATTATTTCGCTTGAACCACAATTAATTGCTTCAAATTCTCTCTTTAAAATCCATAATGAAACCAAAAAAGGCCAGCAGGCATCAAAAAGCTTAGCTGGATTGAGATAATCAAATATTTGTCCTTCATAGAAATATCCACCGATTTGCGGGAGGATACTAGCTTACAAAGACAATAAGATAGCAGAAATGCATACAAGTAATTGGGAGATCCCTAACAAATTCGCTCGTCATTAAATCTAAACATTGTTGTCACAATTTTCTGTAATCATCTCTCTATGAATTTAAATCATCCACTTGATCAACTCCCCAAAGTTTGGGATGAGAACACCCGTATTGGCGATATGCTTAAAGGTAAACGTGGCCTTGTGATTGGGGTCGCCAATGAAGATAGTATCGCTTTTGGATGTGCATCAAAATTACGAGCGTTTGGTGCTGAGATTGCCTTAACCTACATCAACGATAAAGCCAAATCTTATGTGTTACCCCTAGCTCAACAACTCGATGCCACAATTCTTTTACCGCTCGATGTCACTGAACCCGAGCAAGTTAAGAATGTATTTAATGAGATTAAAAATCAATGGGGATCTCTTGATTTTGTGATTCATTCGATTGCATATGCCCCGCGCAATGATCTGCATGGCCGATTGACTGACTGCTCGCGCGAGGGATTCTTACAGGCTATGCAAATTTCATGCCATTCATTCATTGAAATTGCACACTACTCGCAATCCCTAATGAATAACGGCGGCTCCCTTATAACGATGACTTACTATGGGGCTGAAAAAGTTGTCGATCATTACAATGTCATGGGCCCTGTAAAAGCAGCATTGGAAGCTACTGTGCGATACTTAGCAAAAGAGCTGGGTGAACATGGAATCCGAGTTTTTGCAGTATCCCCCGGGCCGATCAAAACCAGAGCCTCATCTGGTATTGCTGACTTTAATGACTTAATCAATATGGCAATTCAGCGAAGCCCTGCTAAACGAATTGTTGATATTGCAGAAGTCGGTAGAGTCGTCGGTTTTCTTGTAGGCGGAGGTTCATCAGGAATGACCGGGGATGTCATTTACGTAGATGCAGGCTTGCACATTATGGCCTAAGGCATCATGAAAAAGTGCTTATTGCGCTACCCATCCACCATCCATATTCCATGCTACACCCCTGACTTGTTCGGCAGCCTCTGAGCAGAAAAAGACTACTAGTGAGCCAAGTTGTTCAGTAGTAACAAACTCTGCGGAAGGTTGCTTTTCTGAAAGTAACTGGTCTTTAGCGGCTTCAACGCTAATTGACTCATTTGATGCTCTCAACTCGATCTGATTTTGAACTAAGGGAGTCAAAACCCACCCTGGACATATGGCATTGCATGTAATGGGGGATCGCGCCGTCTCCAATGCAACCACTTTAGTTAAACCAACTAACCCGTGTTTTGCAGCAACATAAGCTGACTTATGCTCAGATCCAACCAGCCCATGAACTGAAGCAATGTTGATAATCCGTCCATATCCACGGCTTTTCATGCTTGGTAATGCGCAAGAAATCGTATGAAATGCTGAAGATAGATTTATTGCAATAATTGCGTCCCATTTTTCCGTTGGGAACTCATCGACAGGGGCAAGATGCTGAATACCAGCGTTATTAACTAATATGTCTACACCGCCCAGATTTGTCTCAACAAAAGAAATCATTTCTTTTATCTCATCTGGGTTTGCCATATTTGCAGGATGATATGAAACCTTTACATCGTATTTCATCGACAAAGTGTCTATTAACTCCTCAATTTCGCTGATGGCACCAAAACCATTGAGCACAATATCGGCCCCCTGTTTTGCCAGAGAATGTGCAATACCTAAACCAATTCCACTCGTAGAGCCAGTTATTAATGCAACTTTTGATTTAAGCATGATTCACCTCAACTTAAAATATAAAGTTACAAGATACGTTCAATAAATGTCAAGTTAATGAAATTATTAACATGCTATGAAAAAGTATCGACTAGAGCCAGCCGGCACGTTTAAAGCGGACGTACAAAAGTGAGCACGCTAGCACGATGATTCCGATTGCTAATGGATAACCGTAGTGCCACTTTAGCTCTGGCATTGACTCAAAATTCATGCCCCAAATACCAGCGAAGGCTGTTGCAGTTGCAAAAATTGCAGCCCAAGCTGCGAGTCTTTTTTGCACTATATTTTGCTCTAGAGTAATTTGTGAAAAACTGACTTGAATTGCTGTGGCGATTGCATCCCGCATGCCTTCAATAATTGAATTAATTCTTGATAAGTGGTCATACAAATCTCTAAAATATTCAACTGAATTCACGAGAATGGGTGGAACACGCCCTCCGGAAAATTTTCCTACCGCCTCCATTAGTGGAGTAACCGCATGCTTAACAATCATGACCTTCTTCTTGAGGTCATAAAGTCTCTCAATATTATCCTGAGTAACATTTCTTTCAAATAATTTATCTTCAATTTCTTCAAGTTCAGTTTCTAGATGATCAACAATGGGGAAATATTGATCAATTACTGCATCAATCAGGGCGTACATTACAAATCCTGAGCCTTGTTTTAGCAATTCCGGCTCCCTCTCACATCGTTCACGAACACCTAAAAATTTCACCTCTGATCGGTTACGGACAGAATAGACGTAGTGCTCACCAACAAAAATATCGATTTCACCAACTTCAATTTCCTCATTAAGACTAAGTATTTGTATAACTGCAAATAAACTATCACCGTACTCTTCAATCTTTGGTCTTTGATGACCATTTAGAGCATCTTCAACAGCAAGGGGATGAAGATTAAAGGCATCCTTCATTTGGCCTATCTCATCAAGCTCTGGATTTAATGAGGCAACCCACACAAATTCCTTCGGGCTTCTTAAATGTGAACGAATGGAGTTTGGGTCTAAGTCAGCTATTTTTCGGCCGTCTTTATACGAAGCGCAATTAATCAACATATACTTCAAATCCCTTGTGATGAAGATAGATCAGATTGATGAACTAAATATTTATCAATACAGCATATTTCAGGCTTATGACAAATTTATTTCGCCTTTTCGTTTGATGACTTTATGTTGTGAGTTGTTGCTGGAAAGATTTCTACCGCAGACTGATATGATCTTTTTTGCAGTCATCTAATGATGTAAACGAGATATGGTACCCCCCCAATGTCGTAGATACGTTTCATAACGCAATTAACCCAATTAATACTCCCAGATTTAGTTCAATTTATCTACTCGACAATAATGAATAGGTATTGGAAGCATTCCTGGTTATAGCCGTTACTTAAAGTAACGCTTAAAAAGACAAAACCCCCACCATTTCTGATGAGGGTTTGCTTTTCTGGTGGGCCCACCAGGACTTGAACCTGGGACCAAAGGATTATGAGTCCTCTGCTCTAACCAACTGAGCTATGGGCCCGTTAGTCTTTCGATCAATCCTCTTCGAGGAAGGTCTTAAGCTTGTCGCTGCGGCTTGGGTGACGCATCTTTCTCAAAGCCTTGGCTTCAATCTGACGGATGCGCTCACGCGTCACATCAAACTGCTTACCCACCTCTTCGAGGGTATGGTCTGTGCTCATTTCTACACCGAAGCGCATACGCAATACTTTCGCTTCGCGCGGCGTTAATGAGTCGAGAACATCCTTAACGACATCGCGCATCGATTCATGCAAAGCTGCTTCGGCTGGAGCCAAGGTGTTGCCGTCTTCAATGAAGTCACCTAAATGGGAGTCTTCGTCATCGCCAATCGGTGTTTCCATCGAGATAGGCTCTTTGGCGATTTTCATAATCTTACGGATCTTGTCTTCCGGAATCTCCATCTTCAAGGCCAAGGTTGCTGCATCGGGCTCATGTCCAGTCTCTTGCAGAATCTGACGGCTAATTCGGTTCATCTTATTGATGGTCTCGATCATGTGGACCGGAATACGAATCGTACGGGCCTGATCAGCGATGGAGCGAGTAATGGCCTGACGAATCCACCACGTCGCGTAGGTTGAGAACTTATAGCCACGGCGATACTCAAACTTATCCACTGCCTTCATGAGGCCGATATTGCCCTCTTGTATCAAATCGAGGAACTGCAGACCGCGGTTGGTGTATTTCTTGGCAATTGAAATCACCAAACGCAAGTTGGCAACGGTCATTTCCCGTTTGGCTTCACGCGCACGCTTCTCACCGGCAATCATTTGCTTATTCACTTCTTTTAATTCAGGCAAAGGCAAAACAACCTTCGTTTGAATATCAATCAGCTTTTGTTGCAGCTCTTGGATGGCAGGAACGTTACGCTCCAAGAGCGCACTGTAGGACTTATTGTCTTTCAGTAAATTAGCCGTCCACTTTAAATTCATGGACATCTTGGGGAAGTCTTTTAATACCTCGCCGCGCGATACGCCAATTTTGTCCACCAACAAGCTAACGATGCCACGCTCGAGTTTCCAGACTTGGTCTACTTGGGAGCGCATGGTATCGCAAAGCTTTTCAACGCTCTTCGCCGTTAAACGGAAACCGAGCATTTCATTCCGAATGGCTTCCTGTGCTTTGATATAGGCAGGGCAGTTGTATCCATCCCGGTTGTACGCACGGAGCATCTTGTCCGCCTGCGTGCGGATGATGGCAAACTTTTCTAAAGAAATCTGCTTGAGTTCTTCGAGTTGCTTGGCACTGGCCGTACTTGAGCCACCACCGCCGCCACCAGTATCTTCTTCGACGCCCTCTTCATCGCCCTCGATAGCTTCGAGGTCTTCTTCTGGCTCATCGGGTCCGAGCTGAATGTCTTCGGCATTGGGATCTACTAAACCATCGACAAACTGATCAATTTCCATTTCACCGGTGACTATTTTGTCTGCGTTGCCAATGATTTCAGCAATGGTGACCGGGCATGCGGAAAGAGCCATCACCATGTCTTTGAGGCCTGCCTCAATTTTCTTGGCAATCACAATTTCGCCCTCACGGGTCAACAGGTCTACCGTTCCCATCTCGCGCATGTACATGCGCACAGGATCCGTCGTCCGGCCAAATTCCGAATCCACTGTGGAGAGAGCGGCCTCAGCTTCTTCTTCCGCTTCTTCATCGGACGTACCCGAAATCCCATTCTCATTCAGGAGTAGGGTTTCGGCATCAGGAGCTTGCTCGTATACGGTAATACCAATGTCATTAAGCAAACCGATTAAGGTTTCGAGTGCGTCGGCATCCGACAACTCATCGGACATGACGTCATTCATTTCACCGTGGGTTAAGTAGCCCTTCGACTTACCCATCTTAATCAGGGTTTTCAGGCGGGCGCGGCGTAATTCTTGCTGCTCTTCAGAACCCAACTGCTGTGCTGCAAATTCTTTTAAGAGGGCCTTCTCTTTGGCCTTGCGGTCGCGGGCTTTTTGCCGATCGGTGCGATTGTCTTCATTCGAATCAACTACAGGGGCCTCAGCCTTGGCTTTACGCCCTTTGGTTTTTTTACCCTCTACCGCCAGATCTGCATCCTGCAAGGCATCAGCGGACGCTGCTGCTTTGGACTTGCCCTTGCCTTTTGGTAATTCAGGCTCAACTGCTTTGCCTTTTTTAGCTGGGACGTCTTTGTTTGTTTTTGCAGCGACTGCTGTTTTTTTACTTGCCTTCACCACTAGCTTTGCTTTTGCAGCTACCTTGGCTGGCGTCTTCGCCGCAGGCTTGCCCGCCTTTGCTACTGGTCTTGCTGGCTTCGCCGGTTTTTTAACTGCCTTCGCTGGAACTTTTGATGCTGCCTTCTTTGCTGCTGGCTTTGTAGGCTTTGCGATTGGCTTTTTTGCTGTCTTTGCAGGTGCCGTCGCTTTTTTGGGGGCTACTTTAGATGCTGGCTTGGACTTAAGGGGCGCCGACTGTTTGGCAGGTGCTTTGGCTTTAGCTGTTGGAGCGGCTTTCTTGACTGGTGCTTTAATAGCGACTTTGCCTTTGACTGGGGCGGCTGTTTTCTTAGCAAGGGGTTTGGACTTGCTTGCTGCTGGAGTATTTTTCACGGGTTTTGCGCTTTTATTGGTTTTGCTGCTGGGCATAGGTTTACGCTCACTTACTTAATTGTTGGTTTCAATGGGTCAGACCAATTGCCTGGGCCACTACGGTCAATCAATTCAAATTAATGACGCAAGTGACTGAATTACATCGTATTTTTTCTCTGAACAGAGGATTATAGTCGATTCAGTATTTTCTGACGCTGAAATAAGCAATAAATCGGGCTTAAACAGCTACTTTTTAAGGACTTAAGGGCTTTTTTAGGAAAACTTCAGGCGCTCGCCCAGCTCGCGATACCGCGCCCGATCCAAATCTGATGCTTGGCCGCTGGATATACGCTGGGTAATGGCAGTCATTTCATTTTTTAATTGGAGCATGCCGAGCTTTTTTAGGGCGCCGTCTAGATCAGCCGCAGCGCCGCCTGCATCCAAATCCGATTCCATCACCCGTTTGCGCAGTACCTCATACATCGATGCAAGCTCGCTGCGGGAGAGTTGTTCCTGAAACAATGCGAATGCACCGGCGCCTGGGCTTGATTCTGTGCCGGATGCGCTAGATGTATTGGGCAAATAATCCAATTGATCGCATTGCTTAATTAAATCGGTCATCAGCATCAATGCGTTGGCTGAGCGCTGCTCCGCTGCTACCAAGACCAATTGCCGTTGTTCGGTATTCAGGCCCTTGCCCAAATGCGGAAACTGAATCAGCACGCGCAAAATTTGCTCGGCTAAATCCATCGGCGCATTGGGTGGTGGAATCACCGGTCCTGCTGGTTTTTTGCTATAGCCCTTACTAGGCTGCCACGTACTGGATTGGCTTCGTGCTCCAGCACCCATTTGTGCTGCTGACATTCCTTGTACTGGATTACTGCTGCGTGCAGCAGGTGCAACCGTCAGCCCACAAAATGCCTCTAACTCAGCTGCGGTAGAGGAGGTTCGTATTGCTACTTCACGCAGCATTTGCGAGCGCAAGGCAATCGGTGCCATCGATAAAAACAAAAGCTTGGCAGCATGGTGGGTTTGCGCCCGCCCTTCCGGCGTCGTTAAGTCGCGGCCTTCGCTGACGATCTTAAAAAAGAATCCGGAAAACGACGTAGCCTCTTTAACGGCTTTTTCAAACGCAGGCGCGCCGTAGGCACGAACGTAACTATCGGGGTCATGTTCCGTTGGTAAAAATAAGAAACGAATTTCTTTATCGTCTGACATCAAGGGCAAGCAGGCCTCGAGCGCGCGCTGCGCTGCGCGCTGGCCGGCAGCGTCGCCGTCAAACGAAAATACAATCCGATCGGTTTGGCGCAGCAGCATGCGCACATGATTGGCTGTACAGGCTGTGCCTAAGGTCGCTACCGCATTGGGAAAGCCCAACTGCGCCAAGGCCACTACGTCCATATAGCCTTCGCAAACCAAGACGTACTCTTGCGCCCGAATCGCTTGACGCGCTTCAAACAACCCATACAAGGTATTGCCTTTAGAAAAGAGGGGCGTTTCAGGTGAGTTCAAATACTTGGGCTCGCCTTGATCCAAGATCCGTCCACCAAAACCAATCACCTGACCTTTGTGATTGCGGATGGGGAACATCACGCGATCGCGAAAGCGGTCATAACGCCGTGCCGTTTGATTGGACTCACTGGTTTCACTTTGAATTAACAAACCACCCTCAAGTAGCGGCTTGGCAGTAGCATCATCAGCATAACTTCCAAATACCGCCTCGAGGCCTTGCCAGCCATCCGGCGCATACCCCAGTGAATAGCGCTTGGCAACTTCACCAGTAAGGCCGCGGCTTTTTAAATAATCAATCGCGCGCGGCGCCGCCTTTAACTGGGTTTTGTACCAATCGGCTGCCAAACCCATCACCTCACTTAGGGCAAGTGCCTGCTGTTGCCTCGCTACATCGTTGGCAGTGCGCTCCTCACGTGGCACGGTAAGTCCGGCAGAGCGCGCGAGCTCTTCAATCGTTTCAACGTAACCGAGCCCCGAATACTCCATTAAAAAGCCGATGGCAGAACCGTGGGCACCACAGCCAAAGCAGTGATAGAACTGCTTGGTTGCCGATACGGAAAACGACGGGGATTTTTCTTGATGAAATGGGCACAGGCCTTGGTAGTTAGCCCCTGCTTTTTTTAACTTAACGTGCTGCCCAACGACATCGACGATGTCGACCCGATTGAGTAAATCTGCAATAAACG